>Ga0207416_1000766_pt1 | contig 49620 bp, 53 predicted proteins | sample PaiPotPPM11metaG_FD_184107 | JGI IMG/M metagenome (GOLD analysis project Ga0207416, IMG submission 184107) | Iron sulfur acid spring bacterial and archeal communities from Banff, Canada, to study Microbial Dark Matter (Phase II) - Paint Pots PPM... ... | reverse complement strand
CCCGAACCAATCGTTCCAATCGTTCACGATCAGCCGCGCTGATCGAAATCTGCTCGATTTTCCTCATCGGCGCAGACTCGCACGGTCGCGCCAATTTGTGAATCGTCTGTCAGCAACGGAACACTAGAACCCCCACATCGCAACCTTTGGCGCGGCAAGCAACGTGTCCCCGAGCACGGTCATTCAAGTCGCGGGTATGCAAGTCGCGGTCATCCAAGTGAAGCGCGGCATCGGCGACGTCATCTGGCATCTGCCGTTCATCCAGGCGATCGCTGCCGCCTCGCCGGGCGGCCAGGTCACGTTTCTCGCGCCGCCATCGAGTTGCGCTGAGGAATTGCTGACCGCCGATCCGTGCGTCGCGGAAACGATCTATTTCGAGCACGACGGCTCCGAGCTCAAGCGAGTGGCCAATCTGGTCAAGCTTGCGGCGCTGCTGCGCTGGCAGCGCTTCGGCAGGGTATGGATTCTCGACCGCACCATCCGGCCGGCGCTCGCCGCAAGGCTTGCCGGTATTCCCGAGCGCATCGGCTTGGGTCTTGGAGCGCAAAAGCTCTTCATTACCAATCCGGGCATCGATCAGAGCCATTTCCACGACCAGCCGGTCGATTGGTTGGTTGCGTTGATGGCGGCGATGAAGGTGCCCTTTGCCTCGACCGAACCCGACCTGCACCTGCCTCCGCAAGCGCTGACGGCGATCGCCGAGAAATTCGACAGCTCGCCGCGGCCCTGGATCGCACTCGGCCTCGGCGCATCGCATCCGGATAAGGACTGGCCCGACGTGCATTGGGCGGAATTCCTCGCCGGCCTGCGGCTGACGATGACAGGAACGGTATTCTTGGTCGGAGGCGGTGCGAACAGCGCACGGGCGCAGAATTTCATCGCGCAAAGCGCGGGCGCAACCGCGGTGAATGCCTGCGATCTCAGCCTTGCCGACGCGGCGGCTTTATTGCGCCATGCCGACCTCTTCATCGGCCCGAGCTCGGCCCCGATGAATCTTGCCGTCGCCAGCGGTACGGAAGCCTTCGGACTATTCGGCGCGACGCCGGTACTGACGTATTCGAAGCGCATTCACGCCATCGTGCCGCCGGGCGGATCGTCGCCGGACGGCATGCGGCGGATTTTGCCGGCGCTCGTGCTCGAACAAATCGCGCCTACTCTCGCGCGCGAGAAGGCGCGCTCGTAATCCGCGCTATTTGTCGTCGGCGGCCACTTCCATCTTGAGAATTTTATCGGGGTTGGCCGGCGGCTCGCCCTTCTTGATCTTATCGATGAACTCCATGCCGCTAACCACTTCGCCTACCACGGTATATTGGCCGTTGAGGAACGAGCCGTCGGCGAACATGATGAAGAACTGGCTGTTGGCCGAATTGGGATTGCTGGTCCGCGCCATGCCGACAATGCCGCGCTTGAACGGCACGCTGGAGAACTCGGCCTTGAGGTCCGGATATTTCGAGCCGCCGGTGCCGTTGCCGTGCTCACCGTCACCGGTCTGCGCCATGAAGCCGTCGATGACGCGGTGGAACGGCACGTTGTTGTAAAAGCCATCGCGCGCAAGCTGCTTCATCCGCTCGGCGTGATGCGGCGCAATGTCGTTGCGCAGCTTGATCACGACACGCCCGTATTGCGTATCGAGATACAGGGTATTTTGGGGATCGAGCCCCGGCGGGAGAGTTCCGGCGACGACTGGTGCTGCACACATGATGGCGAACAGTACGGCAAGGATGCGGGTCATGTCATCTCCCGGATGATACTTTTTGCGGCGAGGAATTTTAGGCTTTTACAAATTTCTTCTTCAGCCGCGCCGCAACCACGGCGGGCACGAAGGCCGAAACATCGCCCCCCATCCCGGCAATCTGGCGAACCAAAGTGGCGGTGATCGGGCGGACCGCCGGCGAGGCCGGCAGGAACACGGTCTGCACACCGGGCGCCATGGTGCCGTTCATGCCGGCCATCTGCATTTCGTAGTCGAAGTCCGCGGAATCGCGCAGGCCGCGGATGAGGATCGTTGCCTTCTCCCGCAGCGCTGCCGAGACCACGAGATCACCGAAAGTGACGCAGGCGATTTCGCAGCCGGCCCTGCTTGCAACGGGCCCGCAGATCCCCTGAAGCATCTCAAGACGCTCCTCGGCCGAAAACAGCGGCGTCTTGCCGGGATGTACGCCGACAGCCAGCACCAACCGGTCGGCAAGCCGCACGGCGCTTGCGACCACGTCGAGATGACCATTGGTGATGGGATCGAACGATCCGGCGAACAGTGCAACGCGCGGCGCAGTGGCGGGCATGAGGCAACCTTCGCGGTGAAATCCTGCTTCGCTGGGGAAATCTCGATGCTGGCGGTCTAGCCCGCGCCTTGTTCATCCGCAAGCTGGCAAGCGGAGACAGCCGTGAACGACCCTTCTGCGCAACTGAGCCGATCGGCCAAGCGCAGAGTAAACCCAATTTAACGCCGATTTCGTGTGAAACGCACAAATTATCAAGTGTTTTCAAATACTTTTCGCAATCGTCCGAACTGTGATGCCGGTCACGGATGATGTGCAGCGCCGGTGCGAGATTGCCCAACAGAGAAGAGCAACCAGATCGTCGTGAACGCGGTGCGTTTTATAGACGACCAAGGTTGCGGAACGGGGACGGTGCCATGATCAAGACATTCTACGCAGTAGCTGTGTCCGCCATCGCGGCCGCATGCTTTGTTGCTTTCCCGAGTTTATCGCAACAAGTCCACGCCAATCCGCCCGTGCAGACCGCAATGCTCGATCGCATCGAGACGCGCCCGACCGTCACCGTCTGCGGACAGAACGCGTGGCCGTATCTCGACGCCGCCTGCCTGCGCAATGCCGGCGGACAGATCGTCCAGTCGCACGAAGTTCGCTTGGTGTCCGCGGATCGTTTCGCGAGTTCGACGGGCCGCTAAGCGAAGCCCAAAAGAGTTCTACCGGAGTTTGCCGTGCCGGTTCAGGCGGGGGTGCTCTGTCCACACCTTCCGCCTAACTTTTATCTCGTGCATGATCCTCCCCAATAGACCGGTTTGACGCTGATCGAACCGGCACTACGGGGAGAAGGTCATGACGACTACATCGTTCGTCCGCCGCCACACACTGGCCCTTGCAATCGCCGTCTTCTGCGTTTCCGCAGCGACCGCCCAAAACGCTCCCCCCGCGGCATTTCCAAACCGGCCGATCCGGCTGATCGTGCCGTACACGCCTGGGGGGCCGTCGGACGTGATGGGCCGCCTGATGAGCCAGTCTTTGTCGGTGTCCTTCGGCCAGCAAGCCTACGTCGACAACCGCCCCGGCGCGGGTTCGACGCTCGGCGGCAAATTGGTGGCGAGCGCCGATCCTGACGGCTACACATTGCTCGTCGCCACCGCCGCCACGCTCGCGATCGGACCGACGCTCTACCCGGACGCGGGACTCGATCCGAAAGTATTTGTCCCCGTCGCGGCATTCGCCACGGTGCCGTTTGTCATGATCGCGGGGCCGAAGCTGCTGGGTTCGACCGTGGCCGACGTCATCGCTTACGCCAAGGCTCATCCGGGCAAGCTCACAATCGGCGTCCCCAACGGCGCGCCGCCCCACATGCTGGCGGCCTGGTTCAAGAGCCTGACCGGGACCGACATCGTGATCGTGACCTATAAGGGCGGTTCGGGCGATCTGACCGATCTGATCGGCGGGCATATCGATCTCGCGATCGAAACGACGTCCGTTGTGCTGCCGCGTCTTGCCGACGGTTCGGTGCGTGCGCTTGCGACCGCAACGCCGGAGCGGCTTCCCGAAACGCCGAACGTGCCGACCATGATCGAAAGCGGCGTCCCCGGTTTTGTCGCGCTGTCGTGGACCGGTCTCGCAGCGCCGCCCGGCACCCCCCCGCCGGTCGTCGAGAAACTCAACGCGGCGATCAATGCCCGCCTCGGCACCGCTGATCTGCAGGCAAAGCTGAAAATGCTCGGCGCCAAGGGTAAGCCGGGCACGCCTGCGGACTTTGCCGGCTTCGTGGCCAGCGAAGTGCCAAAATGGACCGCGATGGCCAAACTCTCCGGCATCCACGGCGAATGAATCGGCGCCGGGCGATTACTACGCCGGGAGATCACTGGGCCGGGTGATCGAGCCCCAGCGATTTCACGATCGGCGACCATCTGGCGAGCTCGGTCTTCATCGTATTGGTAAAATCCTGCGGCGTGCCGCCTAACGGATCGACGCTCACTTTCGCCAGCGCGCCGGCGAATTCCGGCGTCTTGAGGCCTTGATTGATCGCAGTATTGAGCTTGGCGATGATCGGTTCCGGCGTGTGGGCGGGCGCCAACAAGCCGGTCCAGGCGACGGTGACGAAATTCGGATAGCCGCTCTCGATCATCGTCGGCACGTCCGGCAATTGCGAAATGCGCTGTTGGGTGGTGACGGCGAGCGCTCGCAGCTTGCCGGCCTGGATCAAAGGCAACAGCACGCTCGTGTTCTCGAACGTCATCTGCACATTGCCGGCGAGCAGGTCGGTGATCGACGGGGCGCCGCCCTTATAGGGCACGTGGACGATGTCGATGCCGGACCGCGCTTTGAACAATTCGCCGATGAGATGCGGCAAGACGCCGATGCCGCCCGACGAGAAATTCACCTTGCCCGGATTGGCTTTCGCATAGGCGACCAGTTCCTGCACCGTCTTTGCCGGAACCGATGGATTGACGACAAGCACGCTTGGGCTGGCGCCGACGAGCGCGATCGGGGCAAAACTCTTTAGCGGATCGTAACCGGCATCGGGATGCAACAGCGGCGCGATGATGAGGCCGCTCGCGGCCGAGAACAGCAGCGTGTAGCCGTCCGGCGTCGCTTCCGCGGCGTCCTTGGAGCCGATTGTGTTGCCGGCGCCGGCGCGGTTCTCGACGACGAGGGCTTGGCCCAGCGTTGTCTGCAAATAGTTCGCGGTGAGGCGTCCGACCACATCGACCGGGCCGCCCGGCGGCGTCGGCACGATGATTTTGACAGGACGGCTCGGATAATCCTGCGCGTGTGCGGCGCTTAGAACGCCCAGTACCGCGCCGATGACGAGAATCCTCAATGCAGGCCGCAATACGCACCCCCAGACCATGACGTTTCCTCTTGGCTCGTTCTTCTTCGCAAACTGGTTTAATCTAGCCGGATGCAAGCTGTTTAATCTAACTGGATAATCGACATTTTGGCCACTATCCGCCGCCTTGACCCTCCCCTAGCCCGCGTCTAAGAGCGCCCGCAGACATACGGCCGCACGTGATGATTGTCCTGATCGACAACTATGACAGCTTCACCTTCAACCTGGTCCACTATTTCGGTGAACTGGGGGTGGACGCCGTCGTGCATCGCAACGACAAGGTGACAAGCCGCGCCGTCATGGCCACCGATCCGGACGCCATCGTGCTGTCGCCGGGGCCGTGCACGCCCAAGGAAGCCGGTATCTGTCTCGACTTGATCGCGCAAGCCGCGCCGACCATTCCGATCCTCGGCGTCTGCCTCGGCCATCAGGCCATCGGCGATGCTTTTGGCGGCAAAGTGGTGCGCGCGCCGGTCCTGGTCCATGGCAAGCTGTCGGAGATCCGCCATCAGGGCCAAGGCATTTTTCGCGGCATCAACGGGCCGTTCAAGGCGACGCGCTATCATTCACTCATCGTCGAGCGTGCTAGCCTGCCGCGTGAATTGAGCGTGACTGCCGACACCGACGACGGCCTCATCATGGGGCTTTCGCATATGCGGCTGCCGGTGCATGGCGTGCAATTTCACCCTGAAAGCATTGCATCGGATCACGGCCACCTGATGCTGAAGAACTTCCTCGACATTGCCGCGGCATGGAATGCCTCGACCGGGCGCCGGAGCGCGTCGAGTGCGACGCCGCGCCGGGCGCGCGCGCTCGTTGATTGAGGAGCGCACCGTGACCGTCGAATTCAGGGGCCTTCTTGGCAAAGTCGCGACCGGCGCTGCGTTGACTCGCGAAGAGGCGGCCGGCGCCTTCGAACAAATGATGGCCGGCGAAGCGACGCCGTCGCAAATGGGCGCGCTGCTCATGGCGCTGCGCGTGCGCGGCGAAACGGTCGAAGAGATCACCGGCGCCGTCACGACGATGCGTGCCAAGATGCTGCGCGTGAATGCGCCCGCGGACGCCATCGACGTGGTCGGCACCGGCGGCGACGCTTCGGGCTCGTACAACATTTCGACCTGCGCCGCCCTGATCGTCGCCGGCGCCGGCGTTCCCGTCGCCAAGCACGGCAATCGCGCTCTGTCGTCACGCTCGGGCGCAGCCGATGTGCTCGCGGCGCTCGGCGTCAATATCGATCTCACGCCTGAGCAGATCGGCCACTGCATCCGCGAGGCCGGCATCGGCTTCATGTTCGCGCCGGCACATCATCCCGCGATGAAAAACGTCGGCGCGACGCGGGCCGAGCTCGGCACCCGCACCATCTTCAATCTGCTTGGGCCCCTGTCCAATCCGGCGGGGGTTCGGCGGCAAATGGTCGGCGTGTTTTCAAAGCATTGGACCGAACCGCTGGCGCAAGTTCTCAAGATTCTCGGCGCCGACAGTGTATGGGTGGTCCATGGCTCCGACGGTCTCGACGAGATCACGACGTCTGGGCCGACCAGCGTGACGGCGCTGGAGGCCGGGGTGGTGCGCAGCTTTGAGATTTCGCCCGAGGATGTCGGCCTGCCGAAGGTCAAACCGGAGGCGCTGCGCGGCGGCGACGCCGCGGCGAACGCTTCGGCGCTGCAGGACGTGCTCGAAGGCAAGAAGACGCCTTACCGCGATGTTGCCTTGTTCAACGCGGCAGCGGCCCTCGTCGTCGCCGGCAAGGCAAAAAACCTCAAAGGCGGCCTCGATCTCGCCGCGCAATCGGTTGATTCTGGCGAAGCCGAAGGCAGGCTCGATCGCCTGATCGTGGTTTCGAACGATGGCTGATATTTTGGAGAAAATAGCCGCCTATAAACGCGAGGAGATCGCTGCGGCGAAACGCAATCGTCCGCTCGCGGTCCTTGAGCAGGACGCGAAGGCCGTGGGTGCGCCGCGCGGCTTTGCCAAAGCCATCGAACTGCGGCTTGCGGCCGGCGACTATGCGCTGATCGCCGAGGTCAAGAAGGCGAGCCCGTCGAAAGGACTGATCCGCGAGGATTTCGATCCCGCTTCGCTGGCTGCGGCGTATCAAGTGGGCGGCGCAACCTGTCTTTCGGTCCTGACCGATGCGCCGTCGTTCCAGGGCAGTCTCGATTTCCTGCGCCAAGCGCGCGCAGCGGTTTCTCTTCCTGCGTTGCGCAAGGACTTTATGTACGACGCCTACCAAGTGACGGAAGCGCGCGCCTACGGCGCCGATTGCATCCTCATCATCATGGCCGCGGTCGATGACGGCTGCGCGGCGGAGCTCGAAGCGGCGGCTTTGGCGCTCGGCATGGATGCGCTTGTGGAAGTTCACGATGAGAAGGAGTTGGAGCGGGCGGTTCGCTTGAAATCGAAGCTCATCGGCATCAATAATCGAAACCTCAAAACCTTCGAAACAACGCTCACAACCTGCGAGCGGCTGGCGCGTTTGGTGCCGGCCGATCGTATCATCGTCGGCGAGAGCGGAATTTTCGCGCCGGACGATCTGGCGCGGCTTGCCAAAGCCAAGATTTCGACTTTTCTGGTCGGCGAAAGCCTGATGCGGCATGACGATGTCGCAGCCGCGACGCGCGCGCTGCTCGCGCGCAATGCCCCCACCCTTTCCTCCCCCGCACGCGGGGGAGGAAAGGTGGGGGCGGCCCGGTAATCGCCGTGGCAAGACACGCCAAGAAACTCACCCATCTCAGTGGCAGCGGCGAAGCCCGCATGGTCGACGTGTCGGCCAAGCCCGCGACCGAGCGCATCGCGGTGGCCGAAGGCTGCGTGATCATGCAGCCGAAGACGCTCGATATCGTGCGCAAGGGCGACGCGAAAAAGGGCGATGTCCTCGGCGTCGCCCGCGTTGCCGGCATCATGGCCGCCAAGCGCACGCATGAATTGATCCCGCTATGCCATCCGCTCGCCATTTCCCAGATCGAGGTCGACGCCGCGCCTGACGCCAAGCTGCCGGGCATCAAAGTCACGGCGCGCGTCAAGGTCGCGGGACAGACCGGCGTCGAGATGGAAGCGCTCACGGCCGTGTCGGTCGCCTGCCTCACCATTTACGACATGGTCAAAGCGGTCGACCGCGCCATGCACATCGAAGGCATCAGGCTGATCGAAAAGCGCGGCGGCCGATCCGGTCATTATCGCGCCAAAGGATAACTAAGGGGAAATACGGGAGTGAAGCCTTTGATCGCGGTCGAAGAGGCGCTCCAGCAAGTGCTGGCACACGCGGTCGCGTTGCCAGCCGAACAGGTGCCGCTCGCCGAGACCGATGGCCGTGTCCTCGCGCGGGATCTGAAAGCGTTGCGCTCACAGCCTCCCGCCGATCTTTCGGCAATGGACGGCTACGCGGTGCGCTCAAGCGACGTGACCAAAGCGCCGGTGCGTTTGAAAGTCATCGGCGAGGTCGCCGCGGGCCGGCCGTTTACATCGGTTGTAGGTCCAGGCGAGGCCGCGCGCATTTTTACCGGCGGCGTGCTCCCGGACGGTTCCGACACCGTGGTGGTGCAGGAGCAAAGCGCGCGCGACGGCGATAGCGTCGAAATTCAGAAGCCGTCCGTCAAAGGTCGTAACGTGCGCGTCCGGGGATTGGATTTCCGCCAGGGCGATACCCACCTCACCGCGGGACATCATTTGCGGGCGCGCGACCTTGCGCTCGCCGCCGGCATGAACCATCCGTTTCTGCCGGTCTATCGCCGGCCGAAAGTGGTGCTGTTTGCGACCGGCGACGAACTCGTGCCGCCGGGCACGGAGCCTGGGCCGGGGCAGATCGTCTATTCGAACGGCTTTGCGCTTGCAGCCCTCGCGCGCGAGGAAGGCGCCGACGTCGCCGAGTTGGGCGTCGTCGGCGATAAACTCGACGAAACGATCGCTGCCGTCCGCAAAGCGCGCGGCCTTCGCGCCGATATCCTGGTGACGACGGGCGGCGCGTCGGTCGGCGATTACGATCTCGTGCAAAAGGCTTTCGCCGCCGAAGGCATGGAGCTGTCGTTCTGGAAGATCGCCATGCGGCCCGGCCGTCCGTTGATGCACGGCAGGCTTGGCGCGATGCACGTGCTTGGCCTGCCCGGCAATCCGGTCTCGTCCTATGTGTGCGCGTTCCTGTTCCTGGTGCCGCTGATCCGCCGCATGAGCGGTCGCAACGATCTCGTGGAGCCAACCGAATCGGCTTTGCTCGGTTGCGACCTGCCCGCCAACGACGAACGCGCCGATTACCTCCGCGCAACGCTGAAAGCCGGCTCGGACGGACCAATCGCTACGCCCTTGCCGATCCAGGACAGTTCGATGATGGCGGCGCTGTCGCAGGCTGATTGTCTCGTCGTCCGAGCGCCTTACGAGCCGGCCGCAAAAGCTGGAAGCCGCTGCCGCATCATTAAATTCGAGCGTTAATCGGCCGTTGGCGTAAGCCCCCGCTTTCTTCACTTCAAATTAAATGGTTGCGGAACACATATGGAACGGATAGTGTCTGTTCATGATTTGTTTCGGCCGCAAGCGATCCATATCCAGAACTTGCCGCCAACTTGTCGCCACTGGGGAGAAAGCGCCGATGTTGACTCGCAAGCAGGCTGAGCTCTTGCGGTTTATCCATGAGCGCCTCAAGGAGGCTGGTGTTCCCCCCTCCTTTGACGAGATGAAAGACGCGCTCGACCTGCGGTCCAAGTCCGGCATTCATCGCCTTATCACCGCGCTCGAGGAGCGCGGCTTCATCCGCCGCCTGCCCAACCGGGCGCGTGCCATCGAGGTCATCAAGCTGCCGGAGTCGATCTCTCACGGGATTACCGCCACCCGCGCCCGCGGCTTCACCCCGAGCGTCATCGAAGGCAATTTGGGCCGCGTGCGGACTGCTTCCGAGGACGAAGGCGGCCGCCCGGTCGCAGTGCCGGTCATGGGCCGCATCGCTGCCGGCACGCCGATCGAAGCGATCCAAACCCGCAGCCACACCATCAATATGCCGCCGGACCTTCTCACCTCGGGCGAACATTTTGCTCTCGAAGTGCGCGGCGACTCGATGATCGAGGCCGGTATCCTCGACGGCGATATGGCTCTCCTCAAGCGCACCGATGCCGCCGATACCGGCGACATCGTCGTCGCACTGATCGACGACGAGGAGGCGACGCTCAAACGCTTCCGCCGCCGCGGCGCCTCGATCGCGCTTGAGCCCGCCAATACGGCTTACGAGGTCCGTATCCTGCCGCCGAACCGGGTGCGCATTCAGGGCAAATTGGTCGGGCTATTCCGCCGCTACTGAGAGCGGATTCCCGCTTGGCCTCTTCCAAGGCTGCGATGTTGCGGTGTAATCGCGCCGAAGCCTGCGATTGACTGGTCCGCTTCGACATCGTCAGACTGCGGCGTCGCGTCGCGCGGCGGCGTTCGAGCGGTTGCCGAAGAGGACGTGTTGTTGCCTGAAGGTGCGAGGTTTGCATGCCGCGGTGCCGGAGCCGGCGACCATGGCCGGTCGAAATTGGCAGCGCGAGCGGACTCGACCTCAAAGCCCGAGGCCGTGCGCCGCAGTGCCAGCGCTCCCCGCGCGCGCCACAGGTCGCGGCCGATCACGGTTGCTGAGCAGTCCGGCGGCGCGGCAGCGCGCGCGGCGACCACGAGGATGGCTTCCCGGCAATCGTCTTCGAACGCATCTGGCGTCAGCGCGTAGGCGACGCGAGCGCCGTCGGCGAGCTTGCCGACGCAGCCGGACGCATCGCACGCGATCCCCTGCCCCAATGCACGATCATGGATGTCGCGGCCGTCCGCGTCCGCCGCAAGCCATTCGCGGATCGCGAAAGTGTCGCCGCCGGTGTGATGGAACGCGAGTCGGCCATCGGCGCCGCGGACGGCAAATGTGCGCCCGTCGTTGGCAACGAGCACGTCAGGAACCGGAATCCGCGCCGCCCAGACAATGGCGACGGCGGCAAGGAGCAAGCCGCTCCAGCGCAGCGGCGTCTTCAGCAATCCCATCGCGAGCAGCGCCGCGGTCAAAAGAAGGAGCGGACCGGTACCGAACGACGTAACCCGGCCGAAGGCGCCGGGCAGGCTCGACACCCACAGCGCCACTGCGTCCATCCATTCGATGCCATAGCCCATTTGCCGCCAGCATTCGGCGTCGAAGCCGAACGGCATGGCGATGACGCCGAGAATGCCCATTGGCATTACCCAAGCCGACACGACGGGCATGGCGAGGAGATTGGCGAGCACGCCATAGGGCGCGATGCGATGGAAGTGGTAGGCGGCGTAAGGCGTGGTGGCGAGGCCCGCGAGCAGGGAAGCCAGCGTCAGGCCGACGATCTCGTTGACGCCCCACAGCGCGGCGCGCGCGCCAAGCGAACTATCCGCGCCCGCGCGCAGTTTGACCGCGCCCTTTTCGTAGCCCGCGATCAGAGCCAGCGTCGCCGCAAACGACATTTGAAAACTCGGATGCACCACCGCCTCCGGCGCGAAGATCAGAACCACCAGAGCCGCCACGGTCAGCGTGCGCATTGTCACGGTGGGCCGGTCAAACAAAACGCCGACCAAAACGACCGCGATCATAATAAACGAACGCTGCGTCGCGACCTGATTGCCCGACAGCAGAAGATAAAACGCGGTCACGGCAAGTGCCGCCAAGGCGGCCCATTTTTTGATCGGCGCGCGGTCGGCAAGTCCGGGGATCAGCGCGAGGAATGCGCGGATGAAAAAAAACATCGCGCCGGCAACGACCGCCATGTGATAGCCGGAAATCGACAAAACGTGACCGATGCCGGACACGAACATGGCGTCGTAAAGATGCGGATTGATGGAGTCGCGCCGGCCGTTGATCAGCATCGCAGCGATTGCGCCTTCGTCGCCCGGCAAGACGGCGCGAATGCGCGCGTCGATCGCGTCGCGCAACCGCTGGACCACGGCGTCCGCGCTTTGCAGCAGACCCTGCGATGCCGGCGGCGTAACGATCTTGATGGCGCCGCGCGCAAAGCCCGAGGCGCCGATGCCCTGAAAGTAGAGATCGCGGGCGAAATCATAGCTGCCGGGCTTGAGCGGCTGCAGCGGCGGATCGAGCAGCGCCTTCGTCTCGACGAACGAGCCCGCCGGCGGCGCCATGCCGCGTTTGACGGAGAGCCGCACGCGCTGCGGCCTAACCTCCATTCGCCCGCCTTCCATCCGATCGACGCGCAGCACAAAACGGTCGGTGTGCTGGCTCTCCTCGCGCAGTTCGACAAATCCCGCAACCGTCACGCCGGATGCGGAATAGCGCGGTATTATGGCGCAAACGCCACAAGCAAATCAGCGGCAACCTACCAGATTGGGGAGCAACAATGAATCCCTCTGGTGGAAAACATGTCTCGTTTTAGAACCGCAACTGTCCCGACTATTCACGCCACCCAAGCCCTTGAGCACCTTCACGCCGAACTGGCGGGCAAGCTCTTAGAGGCCAAGCATGAGTCCGAGCAGCTCACGCAATCCATGCGGCACGTCGAGGCCGTCTTGAAGCTGCTCCATCCGGGCTACAATCTGGCTACGGTTGCCGTCCGCCGCCGCAAGCAAAATCCGTGGTTCAAACGCGGCACCGTCCTACGGCACGTCATGGACGCTCTCCGCACGGCTGGCACGCCACTCACGCCGCGCGAGATTACCGACAAGATGCTGGCGACTAAGGGCGTGACCGATCCTGACCGGGCCGAGTTTTACAAGCTGAGCAAGAGCGTGTCGTCGGCTCTACTCTGCCACAAGGGGCAAAGCATCATGGCCCACCGGGAGACTGCCCCTATTCGGTGGTCGCTTCGTCCGTAGGCGGCGGTTGGACCGCCAAGCCCTTTTTTAGGGCGCCTTCACGCTGATCGGCAACCCGATCCCATGAGGTAGCAATCATCTCAAGCGCGCGCCTGTCGTCGGGGTTGGCAAGTTTGATAGCCAGCTTTCGGCAGTCCTCGGCTAACTGCCGGTACTCTTCCACGGTTCTCATTCTTGTTCCCTTGCGGGAGCAAGTGTGGGCGTTGCGCAAAACAGTTGCAATTGGCGGCACTAGTTCTTATTTTGTTCTTACGCGGCATGATATTCTCATGCCTATCCGGCTTGTGAAAAAATGGCGCGCTCTTGTTCCTGACACGAAAGAACTTGCAAAGAAATTTGCGGTTTCTGAACGGGCAATGGAAATCAGATTAAAAGGACTTGCCCCCTCAGAGCCACCTCGCGCGCCGGGCAACATCACGCCAGAAGTTTTCTAACTTATTTGGCGTGATGTTTCTGCCAATAGCCGCTGAAATCAACTGACGGCTTATTCTTCATCGCCAGCGCCGCAACGCGGCCCATCTGATCGCCATTCGATACACGGCGGTTATCCTCCCGCCATGACGCTTCCTGCGCATAGCGGAGCAAATACGCGCCAGCGATATGGTGGTGGTGCCCGATCTCAGCGCGGCGCATGCGGCTGAAAAATTCCTCTGCCCAATTCGTGCAAGCGCCGTCGAGTGAATACGCTTCCTCGTGGTTGATGCGCTTCATTTCAAACCGGCCATGCAGCGCGTTCCAGTTGGTGCTTTCGTCCGCATTTACGACCGTCCCCTTTAGGATGCGAGACTGAATGAATTTGAGGGCTTGTCCCTCAGTACGGAACACTGCCGGCAGCGTATTGCCGTTGCGTTCGCGGATCACGACAACGGCCTTGCGCTTGCCGGATTGGTTGGCGGCGAAGCGGCGATCCTTGCGGCGGTCATGCAGGTTTGCCGGTTTGACGTAGCCGCCGAAATATCCCGCGTCGATTTCCGCAACCTTGCCTTCGCCGCCGATCACACGGCCACGCATTTCAGCGGCCATCGCTTCGCGGAGTTTGTGCAGCAAAACGAAAGCGCATTTGTAAGACACGTTCAGGTCGCGCGAGATTGCCAGAGCGGACTTGCCTTTGACCTCGTTCACAAAGATTGCGATGGCAGCGAGATAGCAGCGCAGCGGCAGCTTGTGGGAAGCGAATAGCGTTCCGCTGGTCAACGTGAAATCCTTTTTGCAAGCCCGGCAGCGGAAGCGCGGAGCGCCTTTGAGGCGGCGGCAGTCGTAGGCGTCAACGCCACCGCAATGGCTGCAAACCGGCTCGCCATTCGTTTCCGTCCACCGGACGCGGCGGAACGCCATTTCGGCGTCCGCGTCCTTCATCGTGAAAATGGACGCCAGCGAGAGGGTCTTGGCGGCTTTGGAGAGAAGGAAATGTTGGGCCATCTGTCTACCTATCGTCTATGAAAGCTATCATATGTGATAGGCAGGGGCTTGTCAACAGCAATCTATCGGATATGATAGCCCTCAGATTCGATAGGGAGAAGCTATATGGGCATAGGCTCTCAGGCCGAATGGGAGAAGCGCGCGGCTGCGTTCCTGAAGCACAAATTGCAGGAATGCGAGGTGACCTATTTGGAGCTGGCGAAGCGCCTCAAAAAGCACGGCTTCAAAGAGGAAACGGAAGCCTCGATCACGAATAAGCTCGCGAGGGGATCATTCCCAGCAACGTGGTTTCTAGCTGTTCTTGCAGCTTTGGATTTGGATGGCGTGGCTCTGGAAGAAATTTAATACTCGCGGTGGTTGTCTCATTGTGTAGGATGGCGTGGTGAAGGGCCCATTCTACTAAACACGCGCTGAGAATGAATAAGAGTAATCCCGCCAGCACCAGTGGGAGACGACGTTGAATCAAGAAAGCGATGGCGACCGCGCCGCCATACAAACCAATGCTAAAAAAGACCAAGCACCAAACCCACCAAATCCAATGAATTGGCGGCAAAAACTCTACCGGCCAATCGCCATTCTCGGGAAGGCTAGCGCGGATCACCTGACCGCTTGGTCTACCGTCGTTCTCGCACTTGCTACTTTGCTTTTGGCCGTCATAGCCATCGTTACATTGCAAAGAACAGAAGCCATTACTAAGCAGGGCGAGCGCGCTTGGATTTCTCCAATTACTATTTTGCCAAGTCTGCCGTTGAAAGAAAACGAGGTCATTCATTTCTCGTTGGTTTTGTCGAATACCGGAAAGCAACCGGCCCTCGGTGTAACCTTCGCTCAGCAGAATGGCGTCGTCAAAGCGCCTCCGATTGATGATTGGACCAATCTGACGGTTGAGAAAAATACTAGCTGCGAAGGGCTGGAGCCAATCCCAGGAAGTTATGTCATATATCCAACTGCGCTTACCGCCGCATCGACCCATGGGTCTGATAGCGGGACGGGGAAAGACCCCGCGGTCGCGACTCCCGCAATCATCAATGGCCTCTTTCATTACTATGTGCGCGGCTGCATCGCTTATCTTACCTTTGGCGAACCACATACTTCGAAATATTGTTACGTTCTGCAAACGCGGGCGACCGTACAGCCCGGAAGTGGACAGCCCGCGCCAGTGACCGTCGCCCCGGCATTCTTGAGCTGCCCATCCGGTTTCGACGCTGATTAAAAACGCGACCATTATCGCCACAAGATAAATAGCTCGGCTCATTTTACGCCCTCCAAGATGAGAGGGCGGCGGCCGTTACGCTTGTGGCGTTTGCGCCATAATACCGGAATAGCGCAGCACCGGATGATCGATGAGCGCGGTCTTGATCGTTGCTGCGGCAAATCCCGCCGCGATCGAAAACACGCCGAGCGCCACGACAAAGGCGACAAGATTCCGCCGCAGCATGACGGCGAAGCCCGCGCTGGCCACAGCCAGCGCCGTTCCCGCCCACCAAGCCGGTTCATGTTCCGCGGTGAAGTAGAGGACAATGCCGAAGCCATATGCAACCGCGAGCCACGGTAGAAGGTGCGCGGTGGCAACCTCCTCGGCGGCCCATTGGCGCAGCTTTGTCGCGACAAGAAATTCGGAGCGCGGCCCGGAAATGCCGGGCATCGCGCGGGGCCCGCCAATCGGCCAAGTCCACGCACGCGCTCGCGCCCGACTTTGCACTCTTTCGTCTGCTGCCACTGCGCGCCCCCCGCGCGCTAAGAACTCGCCTCATGCTACCGAGGCGCGTGCCGCGTGGCCAGAAGGTGCGCAGAAGGACTGTCAGGCGCCGCCGGAGACCTTCGCCCAGGTGTCGCGCAGGCCGACCGTGCGATTGAACACGAGCCGGTCGGGCGTCGAATCCTTGTCCGGGCAGAAATAGCCCTGACGTTCAAATTGAACGGGATCGCTGGAATTGCTCGCAGCTAAAGCGGGTTCGACGCGGGCATCGGAAATGACTTCAAGCGAGTTGGGATTGATTTCGTTGGTAAAATCGGCGGGGTTCGGATCCGGTCGCGTGAACAGGGGATTGTAGATGCGCACTTCGGCGGGAATAGAGTCCTTCGCCGACACCCAGTGCATAGTCGCTTTGACCTTGCGGCCGTCGGGCGCGTTGCCGCCTTTGGTGGCGGGATCGTAGGTGCAGCGCAGCTCGACGACATCGCCGGCGGCATTCTTCACGACGTCGCGGCAGGTGATGAAATAGGCGTAGCGCAAGCGCACTTCTGTGCCGGGCGACAGCCGAAAGAATTTCTTCGGCGGGTTTTCCATGAAATCGTCGCGCTCGATGAATATCTCGCGGCCGAAACGGACGCGCCGTGTACCTGCCGCCGGATCCTCCGGGTGGTTGACCGCTTCAACCTCCTCGCCCGCTCCTTCCGGATAATTCTCGATCGTGACTTTGAGCGGCCGCAGCACCGCCATGCGCCGCTGCGCCGTCTTGTTGAGGTGCTCGCGGATCGAAAACTCGAACATGCCGACATCGACGATGCTGTTGGCTTTGGCGACGCCGATCCGTTTGACGAAATCGCGCAGCGCCGCCGCCGGCACGCCGCGGCGGCGCAGGCCCGCCAGCGTCGGCATGCGCGGATCGTCCCAGCCGCCGACAAAGCCGCCACGGACCAGTTCCGTAAGCACGCGCTTCGACAGCACTGTGTACGTCAGATTAAGCCTGGCGAACTCGTATTGATGCGGCTTCGAGGGCACCGGCAGGTTCTGCAGAAACCAGTCGTAGAGCGGGCGATGGTCTTCGAATTCGAGCGTGCAGATCGAATGCGTAATGCCCTCGATGGCGTCCGACTGGCCGTGAGCGAAGTCGTAGCTCGGATAGATGCTCCAGGTCTTGCCGGTGCGCGGATGCTCGGCATGCAGGATGCGATACAGGACGGGGTCTCGTAAATTGATGTTACCGGAAGACATGTCGATCTTGGCGCGCAGCACGCGCGCGTGATTGGGAAATTCGCCGGCGCGCATGCGGCGGAACAGGTCAAGGTTCTCCTCGACGCCGCGGTCGCGAAACGGGCTGTTCCTGCCCGGCTCAGTCAGCGTGCCGCGCGCGGCGCGCATATCGTCCTGGGTCTGATCGTCGACATAGGCTTTGCCGGCGCGGATCAAATGCTCGGCCCATTCATAGAGCCGCTCGAAATAATCGGACGCGTAGTAGAGATTCTTGCCCCAATCGTAACCGAGCCAGCGCACGTCGCGCTCGATGGCGTCGATATATTCCTGTTCTTCCTTGGCCGGATTGGTGTCGTCGAAGCGCAGATTGCAATGGCCGGAAAATTCCTCGGCGACGCCGAAATTCAGGCAGATCGACTTGGCGTGACCGATATGAAGATAGCCGTTCGGCTCCGGCGGAAACCGGGTGACGACGGTCTTGTGGCGGCCGGATTGCAGATCGGCGCGCACGATGTCGCGGATGAAATCCTGCCCCGCTTCGCGCACTTCCGTTTCCGCAATCGACATAGCTTTCATCAATCCCGATAGTTTTCAACGATCCAACGACAGATGCGGCCGATTAATCCCACCGCCGCGTCGATTCCAAGGCACGGTCAAAGCGGCCCCGGATTGAACAGTTTGGCAAGCCGGGTCAAGTCCGGCCCGGGACCAAGGCTGGAAAATGCCCGGCCGTTTTGATCCTTTGGTAATTATTTGTGTTAAACGGGCGCACATCTAAGAGCCTGCACAAGAGCCCGGCCAGGCCGATCGAGAAAAGTCCAAAAGCCGCCAAAGTGGTGGTCACGAGCTTTTGCCATGAAGTTTTGCCATGAAGTTTTGCCATGAGCTTTTGCCATGAGCTTTTGTAACGACGGATTTACGGTCTGACATGAACGTGGTCACTCGCTTTGCCCCCTCGCCCACGGGCTTCCTGCATATTGGTGGCGCCCGTACCGCGCTGTTCAATTGGCTTTATGCACGCGGCCGCGGCGGCAAAATGCTGTTGCGGGTCGAGGACACCGACCGCGAGCGTTCGACGCAAGCGGCCATCGACGCGATTCTCGGCGGGCTGAAGTGGCTCGGCATCGATTGGGATGGCGACGTCATCTATCAGTTCTCGCGCGCGGCGCGGCACCGCGAAATGGCCGAAAGCCTCCTCGCGGCGGGCCACGCCTATCATTGCTATGCGAGCCAGGACGAGCTCACGCAGATGCGGGAAGCGGCTCGGCGCGAAGGCCGCGCCAAGCTCTATGACGGCCGCTGGCGCGATCGCGATCCGAGCGAGGCGCCGCCGGGCGTCAAGCCGACCATCCGGCTCAAGGCGCCGCTGACCGGCGAGACAATCATCGATGATCAGGTCCAGGGCCGCGTCGTCTGGCAGAACGAGAACCTCGACGATCTCGTGCTGCTGCGCTCCGACGACACGCCGACCTACATGCTCGCCGTCGTCGTCGACGATCACGACATGGACGTGACCCACGTCATCCGCGGCGACGATCACCTCACCAACGCGGCACGGCAGAAGCAGATCTACGACGCGCTCGGCTGGTCGGTGCCGGTGATGGCCCACATTCCCCTGATCCTCGGTCCGGACGGATCAAAACTATCGAAGCGCCATGGCGCGCTCGGTGTCGATGCCTATCGCGCCATGGGCTACTTGCCGGTCGCGTTGCGCAACTATCTGGTCCGGCTCGGCTGGAGCCACGGCGACCAGGAGATATTTTCGACCGAGGAGATGATCGCGGCGTTCGATCTGCCGCAGATCGGCCGCTCGCCGGCGCGGTTCGACTTCGCCAAGCTTGAAAGCCTCAACGGGCACTATATCCGGCAAAGCTCCGACGCCGACCTCTTGGCGGCGATCGACAATCTCCTGCCGCACGTCGCAGGCGGCACGGAACTGGCGGCCAAAATGACGCCTGGGCTGCGCAAGCAATTGCTGACGGCCATGCCGAGCCTCAAGGAACGCGCCAAGACCTTGCTCGATCTTATTGACGGCGCGGGATTTCTTCTGTCGGACCGGCCGATCGCGCTGGACGAGAAAGCCCGCGCGCTTCTCACGCCGGAGGCACGGGACCTGCTTTGCGGTGCGGCTGCCGACCTTGCCCGGGTCGAGCCTTGGACCAGCGAGGGAACCGAACAGGCCGTGCGCACATTTGCCGAGCAGCGCGGTGCCAAGCTCGGCGCTGTGGCGCAGCCGCTCCGTGCGGCGCTGACCGGCCGCACCACATCGCCCGGCATTTTCGAAGTGCTCGCGGTTCTCGGCAAGGACGAAAGCCTGGCGCGCCTCGCCGACCAAGCGAGCCAAACCAGCGCGGCGCAACAGAGCGCCGGCTGAAGTCGCCAGCGCCCAAATCATTGCCGGATTGCAAATCGTAACGGTCTCATTCACGGGCTATTATCTTGCAGTGCAAACGGGGTTGCGCTACGCAAATAAGGCCGGGTTAGACTTGCCGTCCCCACCTGACCGGCCATTCCGGCCACATGCGGCGTGTTGATCCCGTTGTCGAACATCGAGGGTACGACCATGGACGCAAAGACCGGCGCCAACATCAAAACCGGCTCGCTGAAACTCGGCGATAAAAGCTACTCATTCCCGATTTACGACGGAACGATTGGCCCCGAGGTTCTGGACGTTAGCAAGCTCTATGCCGAGGCTGGCATCTTCACCTATGACCCCGGTTTTACGTCCACCGGGAGCTGCGAATCCAAGATCACCTATATCGACGGCGACCTGGGCGTCCTGCTCTATCGCGGCTATCCGATCGCGGATCTCGCCGAGCACGGCGACTTCCTCGAGACCTGCTATCTCCTGCTTTACGGCGAGCTGCCGACCGCGACGCAAAAGGCCGATTTCGTCGATCGCGTGGTGCACCACACGATGGTGCACGAGCAGATGAGCCGCTTCTTCCAGGGCTTCCGCCGCGATGCTCACCCGATGGCGGTGATGGTCGGCTCGGTCGGCGCACTGTCGGCGTTCTATCACGACTCCACCGACATCACCGATCCGACGCAGCGGATGATCGCTTCAATCCGCATGATCGCCAAGATGCCGACGCTCGCCGCGATGGCTTACAAATATTCCATCGGCCAGCCGTTCGTGTATCCGGACAACAAGCTTGATTATGCGTCGAACTTCCTGCGCATGTGCTTTGCGGTGCCGTGCGAGGAATACAAGGCCAATCCGGTCCTGGCCCGTGCCATGGACCGCATTTTTACCTTGCACGCCGATCACGAGCAGAACGCGTCGACCTCGACCGTGCGGTTGGCAGGCTCAACGGGCGCCAATCCGTTCGCCTGCATCGCCGCCGGCATCGCCTGCCTGTGGGGCCCCGCGCATGGCGGCGCCAACGAAGCGGCGCTGAAAATGCTCGCCGAGATCGGCACCGTCGATCGCATCCCTGAATTCATCAAGCGCTCGAAGGATCCCAAGGATTCGTTCCGCCTGATGGGCTTCGGCCACCGGGTCTACAAGAACTACGATCCGCGCGCGAAGATCATGCAGAAGACCTGCTACGAGGTCCTCAACGAGCTCGGCATCAAGGATCCGCTCCTCGAAGTCGCCATGGAGCTCGAGAAAATCGCGCTGCACGACGACTATTTCGTGCAGAAGAAGCTCTATCCGAACGTCGATTTCTATTCCGGCATCACGCTGCGCGCGATGGGCTTCCCCAACACGATGTTCACCGTGCTGTTCGCGTTGGCGCGCACCGTCGGCTGGATCGCGCAGTGGAAGGAAATGATCGAAGACCCGCACCAGAAACTCGGCCGCCCGCGCCAGCTCTATACCGGCTCGCCGCAGCGCGACTATCAGCCGATGTCGAGGCGAAAATAAAATGCGAATGGCGAAATAGCGAGTAGCGAATAGTTCCGATCGTCTTTCCCTATTCGCCACTTACTATTCGCGCTGCGGATCATACGCCCAAGTCAAATACGCGCCAGCCCAGGTAAAGCCGCCGCCGAAGGCCGCCAGGATCAGCCGGTCGCCGGCCTTGAGCTTGTCTTCGTAGTCCCACAGGCAGAGCGGGATCGTCGCTGCGGTGGTGTTGCCGTATTTGTGGATCGTGATCATCACGCGCGATGCCGGCAGCTTCATGCGTTCGGCGGTCGCCTCGATGATGCGAAGGTTTGCCTGGTGCGGCACGAGCCAGTCGATTTTATCGCTCGACAGCCGATTGCGCTTCATCAGATTGGTCGCGACTTCCGCCATGCGGGCAACCGCGAATTTATAGACCGCGGCGCCTTCCTGATGGACGTAATGCAGGCGCTTGGCGACGGTTTCCGCCGTCGGCGGCATGCGGCTGCCGCCGGCTTTTTGATGCAGGTGCGGCATGCCGGCGCCGTCCGAGCAAATCAGCGTGTCGATGATGCCGGATTTCCGGCTCGGCTCGAGCAGCACAGCTCCCGCGCCGTCGCCGAAAAGAACGCAGGTCGCGCGATTGGTGTAGTCAATGATCGCCGACATCTTGTCGGCGCCGACGACCACGACTTTCTTGTATTTGCCGTTCTCGATGAATTGCGAGGCGATGGTGAGCGCATAAAGAAAACCGGAACAGGCCGCCTGAACGTCGAAGCTGCCGATGGAGCGGATGCCGCACATATCGCAGATCAGATTGGCGCTCGACGGGAACACGAAATCCGGCGTGGTCGTCGCGCAGATGAGAAGCTCGACGTCCTTCGGCGCGGTTCCGGTCTTGGCCAAGAGGCCCTTCACGGCCTCCGCGCCCATATGCGACGTGCCCAGCCCCTTGCCCTTGAGGATGTGCCGTTCCTTGATGCCGGTTCGCTCGGTGATCCATTCGTCGCTGGTATCGACCATGTCCGCCAGCTCGGCATTGGTGAGCACGTCTGGCGGCACGTAGCCGAAAACCCCGGTAATCGCGGCTCGGATTGGGGCCTTGCGGACCGTTCTTTTTGACTTGCTCACGCGGAATGCTTCGGGGTTACGGTTCTGATATGGCGGGATGGGTGCGGCTTAGCAGGATGATTGCTGCAATGGTAGGGCCAGGGCGGCTGTGTCGTTAACACTGGCGGGCCATATCGCCGGATGTATCGTGCTTGTCGCTCTCGGCCTCCCCGATCCCGGCCATGTCTTGACGGCTCTGCGAGGCCGAGCCTTGAGGCAAGTCCCCGGCGCTACCACGTGCGACCTCAAGAACGATAGCCGCAGCCTTGGCGCTCGGGGCCGCGCTGCCGATGCCCATGATCTGGTCGAGACGGCCGAAGGCCTCAATCTGCCGCGCCCGCTCCGGCGTTCCGGATAGGAGCGGCAGCAGCGCCCCGGTAAGCCGGTCCGGCGTGCATTCCTCCTGGATGAATTCCGGAACTGCGTTCTCGCCGAGCACCAGATTAGCCAGGATCACGCTGGGCAGCCGCGATTGGATCCGAATGAGCCGCGCAATCACCGCCTCGACCGGGTGCAGGCGGTAAGCCGCGACGGTCGGCACACTGGATAACGCGAGCTCAAGCGTCACCGTCCCGGACGCCGCTAGCGCCGCGCGGGCGGACCGGAAGGCCGCCCACTTCTCGGCCGGCTCGACCACAATGCGGGGCGTGACGGCCCAGCCGGCCACGGCCTCACGGACACGGGAGACGAGATGGGGAACCGTCGGCAGCACAACCTCGACAGCGCCCGCGCGCGCGGCGACCTGGCCGAGCGCCGTGCCGAAAATGTCGATATGACGCGTGATCTCGGTCGACCGGCTGCCGGGCAGCGCCAGAACGATCGGCGGCCCGCTCTGCCGCCGCGCCGCCTCCTGCACATTTGGGCGCAGCTCGGACAAGCGCTCGATCAGAGGGTGGCCGACATAGGTGCATGGCGGACCTTTGAGTCGCACATAGACTGCAGGCTCGAATGGCAGGATGGCAAGGACCCGGTCGATATAAGCGCGCATGGCGCGGGCACGGCCCGGCCGCCACGCCCAGACCGACGGCGAGACATAGTCGAGGATCGCAATGGCGGGAGCGCGCCGGCGCACCCGCCGCGCCACGCGATGGGTGAAATCCGGGCTGTCGACGATGACCAGCGTGTCGGGGCGCGCGGCGACGACGGCCTCGGTCGCTTCGCGAATTCTTTGGAAAATCTTGGGCAGCTTTTGCGGGATCGCGGTCAGGCCGACGATCGAAAGATCATCGATGGGAAACGGGCTCGCAATCCCGGCACCGGCCATGGCGCGTCCGCCAATTCCGGCAAGACTTAGTGCGCCGCCGGTTTGCTCCTTGAGCGCGCGGGCGAGCGCCGCGCCGAGCGCATCGCCCGACTCTTCTCCCGCGATGATATAGATCGACGGAGGCCGCGACGGCTGCGTCATCGGGCCGTGTCCTCACGCACGCCGACGAGGAAAATTCCGGCGCGGTCGGCGGCCGCAATGGCCTGATCCGCTTCCGCGATCATCGTCGAGCCGGCGGTGACGGCGAGGCCGGCAAGGCCGGCGCGGGCGATATTTTCGATCGTCCGCGGACCGATCGAGGGCAGATCGAAACGCCGATCCTGGCCCGACTTCGGCGCCTTCACCAGAACGCCGACACCGGGCGGCGAGGTGACGCGCCCCAGTTTTCGCAAGTCCGCGATGCGGGCCAGCATATTGTCGGTGCCCTCGGCGGCTTCGACCGCGATCACGTTGTTGTTGGCGACGATAGCCGCCTGCCCGACGTCGAAGGGACTGAGCGCTCCGATCACGGCCAGCGCACGCGCGATATCGGCTTTGTCGCGTTCAGACGGTATGTGACGTCCGAGCACACCCTCGGGAACAAAAACCTCCGGCGCCACCTCTTTGACGCCGACGACGCGCAGGCCGCCGGTCTCGGCAATGCCGGCCACGCCGGACAGAAGCTTGTCGTCGCCGCCACGGAAAAAGCGTACCACGCGCGGCATTAGCTTGATGGTCTGCCAATCGAGCCGAAGCTGCGAGATTGGCGGCCGTAATAACGTGCCGATGAACAGCACGTCGCGGCAATTCTCGGCGCGGGCAAGCCGGAAAAATCGACCCGCCTGGCCGATGGCGATCCAGTGATGCGCATAGCGCTCGATGACCGCGGCGTCGGCCCAGCCTTTGATGCCGAACATCACCGGCCGGCGGCCGCGCCGCGCCACCGCGTCCGCAACGGCGGCCGGAAAACTGCCGCCACCGCAGATGATCGCGAGCGGATCGTTGGCAGGCTGCGCGTCGGCCATAGTGGGGCTCACCCAAAGCTTATCCGGTTGCGTCGTCGGAAGGCGCATCAGCCTCGCGCTTGGCGCGCGGCCGCATCAGCGGCCGCTTACCTCCGGCGCGAATGAACGCAATCATCTTGCCGACCACCGGATCGTCGGCAAATTCGCGGGCGACTGCCTCGATCCGGTCCGCGATCCGCCCTTCGACGAAGAATAGCGACCGGTAAGCGCGGCGGATGCGGTGCATTTCGGCTTTGGTCACGCCGCGCCTGCGCAAGCCGACGATATTCAATCCGACCAGCGCGCCGGTCTGGCCGAGCGCGAAGCCGAACGGAATGATGTCGTCGCGCGCCGCCGACATGCCCGCCATCATCACGCCCTCGCCGATGCGAACGAATTGGTGGATCGCAACGTGGCCGCCGAGGAAAGTGAAATCGCCGACTTCGACGTGGCCGCCAAGCACGGCGTTGTTGGCGAGCGTGACGTTGTTGCCGACCTGGCAGTCGTGACCGACATGCGATCCGACCATGAACGAGCAGCGCTCGCCAACGCGGGTGACGCCGCCGCCATCCTCGGTTCCGGTATTCATCGTAACGCCTTCGCGCAGCTCGCAGCGCGCGCCGATGACGAGTTGTGTCGCGCCGCCGCGATAGCGCACCGATTGCGGCGGCGTGCCCAGCGAGGAGAACGGATAAACGACGGTGTCTTCGCCGATCGCCGTCGCGCCCGTGATGTTGACATGGCTGAGCAAGCGCACGCCGCGTCCAAGCTCGACCTGAGGCCCCACTATACAATAGGGCCCGATCTCAACGGAGGCGCCAATGCGCGCGCCGCCGGCGACGCGCGCGGTCGGATCAATCGCCATCTAAACCTCGGAGATGACCGCGCCGACTTCGGCCTCGGCGATAAGCGCATCGCCGACTTTGGCCTCGCCTCGATACCACCACATGTTGCGGCGGTGCGCGATCTTGTTGACGTGATATTCGATGGTGTCACCCGGCACAGCGGGTTTGCGGAATTTGGCTTTGTCGATGGTGAGGAAGTACACGGCGCGATGCCGTTCGCGGAACTTCATCTGACGCAAGCACAAAACGCCCGCCGTCTGCGCCATTCCTTCGATCAGCAGCACACCCGGCATGACCGGATTGTCCGGGAAATGACCGGTGAATTGCGGCTCATTGGCTGTGACGTTCTTAATGCCGATAGCGCTTTCCTCGCCTCTGATGTCGACGATCCGATCGATCATGAGAAAAGGATAGCGATGCGGCAAAAGCCGCAGAATTTCGCGGATGTCGGCAACCTCCACCGTGTCGCCGGTCATTCGTCCGACCCTTCGGATTTGCGGCCGCGCCGCACCAGACGCCGCACGGTGGCGACGCCGCGCTTCCATTCGATGGCGGGCTCGGCCGGATAGCCGAGCCAGCGCGCCGCCGGAGGCACGTTCGACATGACGCCCGCCCGTGCGCCGATCATGGCGCCTGCGCCAATTGTGAGGTGGTCGGCGACGCCAGCCTGCCCGCCAAACATCGCAAAATCTCCCACTGTCACGCTGCCCGATATGCCGACCTGGCCTGTAATCAGGCAGTGCCGTCCGATCGCGCAGTTGTGTGCGATATGCACGAGATTGTCGATCTTGGTGCCCTCGCCAACAACCGTATCGCGGGTCGCGCCGCGGTCGATCGTGCAGTTGGCGCCGATCTCGACGTCGTCTTGAATGACGACGCGCCGGGTTTGTGGAACTTTCTGATGCCCTTTTGGACCGGGCAGATAGCCGAAGCCGTCCTGGCCGATGCGGGCGCCTGGATGAATGATGACGCGGTCGCCGATCAGGGCCTGGAGAACCGAGGCGTTGGCGCTAATAACGCACTCGCGCCCGATGCGGACGTCCGGACCGATGATCGCTCCCGGCCCGATCAGTGTACCCGTCCCGATCTCGGCGCGCGGACCGATCACGGCAAGCGGATCGACAGTCACGCCGGCTTCGAGCCGCGCCGTCGGATGGATCTGCGCGCTCGCGGCGCGGCCTTCGGTGCCGAACAATGATGATGGACGCAGCGCGTCGGGAAATAATTTGCGCGTGATGGCGACGAAAGCCGGATAGGGATACGCAGTCTCTAGCGCGACGATGCCGACCGGCACCGAAGCTGCGAAGCGCGGCCCGACCAGACAAGCGCCGGCGCGCGTTGCCGCCACATCGCCGAGATATTTTGAATTGTCGAGGAAGGTTATGTCGGACGGCCCGGCCGTATCGAGCGGTGCGATATTGCTGATGCGGCGATCGGCCGGATCGCCTTCACGCAACTTGGCGCGCGTCAACGCGGCGATCTCGCCGGTCGTCAACTCGCAGTTCGGTCTGACAATCTCGGGCATCACCCCGTCCGTAGCAGCAAGGATGGCGCTCTAGCCCGTGATCAGAATTTCGCGCCGCCGCCGAACGCGAACCATTGCGTGCGGTCGTAGGGGCTCTTGGTGATTGGATAAGCAATATCGAAACGCAACGGACCGAAGGGCGAATCCCAGATCAAGCTGGCGCCGACCGAGGAGCGGATGAGCGCGCTGTCATTGTAAGACATGCCGCATTGGCAGTTGGTGATGAGCCCGCCAGATCCACTTACTGGGCCGTTAATTTCCCCGGTCGGCGCGTATTGCGTCTCACCCCGATAGCCCCACACCGATCCGGCATCGGCGAAGACCGCGCCGCGGAAACCCGAATCCTTCGGCAGGAAGTAGAATGGGTACTGGAATTCGAGGCTGGCGCCCCAGTAGTTGGTGCCGCCGATATTGTCGTTGGTCGTGCCGAAGGTGGTATCGCGCGGCCCGATACCCGCCGGCTCAAAGCCGCGCACGAGATTCGGCCCCATCTTAAAATCGTCCAGCATGCGCACGTAACCGCTGCCGCCGCCGGCGCAAACGGAAGTCGACGGACAGTCTTTGAACCCGCGCATATTACCGGCTTGCAGATGGACGATGCCGATGAGGTCGGAGACGATTTCGTAATAGCTGCGGAAGTCCGCCGTCGTCTTCATGTAGGCGGTATCGCCGCCGACGCCGGCAAAGTCCTGGCCGAAATTGAAAAAGAGGCCGTTGGTCGGGTTCTTGTTGTTGTCGAGCGAGTTATAGACGATGCCGTAGCCCGGCGCCGATGTGAACGTCTGCCCTTGCGCGAGCTCGGCACGAACCGGCAGCGAGGCCTCGCCGTCCGCGAGACAGTTGGTCTGAGTGCCGGCAGTGACGGCAGCGTTATAGCCGGCATACATGGGCGCGCCATATGTCGGTCCGGCGCCGCCTGCTTGTGCGGCAGCAGAGTTGATGGCAGAAGGCGTCGGAAAGGTGTTGACGAAATCCGGATTGATGTTGTTGCAGTTGTTCAAAATAGACGGCAATTGGATGTTCTGAACATATGCCGAATAGCGCAACTGAACGGCGAGATCCTCGCGCAGCGGCAGGCCCCATTTGAGGACGCCGCCGTAGGACTCCGTGCCATAGGAAATGTAGCTATTCGACAGCGTCTGCTTGGCGAACAAATCGACGCCCATGCTGGAGCGGGTGTCGAGAAAATAAGGCTCGGCGTAACTAAGCTCGACGCCTTTGGTATACTGGCCGTAAGTCACCGCGGCGCGCGCGAACCGGCCGGTGCCGAGAAGATTGCGTTCCTGGACCGAGACTTCGCCGAGCCAGCCGTCGGACGTAGAATATCCGCCCATCACCGAGAAGTCGCCGGTCGAGTTCTCTTCGACATCGACATTGATCACGACGCGGTCCGGCGCCGAGCCCGGCTCGTTGGTGATTTTCACCGACTTGAAGAAGTTGAGGTTCTTGATGCGCCGCTCGGCGCGATCGACCAGAGCGCGGTTGTAGGGATCGCCTTCGCCGATATCGAATTCGCGGCGGATCACGTAATCGCGGGTGCGATAATTGCCGCGGATATTGATGCGCTCGATATAGGCGCGCTGACCCTCGTCGACGACAAAGACGACGCTGACCGTGCGGGCCTGCGGATTGCGGTCGCCGCGCGGCCGCACCGTGCCGAACGGATAGCCGCGCCGCGCCAGCTCGATCGTGATCGCCTCGACGGTCTTCTCGATCGCCTCGCCGTTGTAAACTTGCCCCCCGTTCATCAGGAGATACGAGCGCAACGACCCGGCGTCGACGGCGCGGACATTGGATTGAATGTCGACGCTGCCGAAGTGATAGAGCGGCCCCTCTTCAATCGTGAAAGTCACGATGAAGCCTTTTCTGGCGGGGTCGTAGACGCCGGTCGCCGATACGACCTGAACGTCGGCAAAGCCGTGCTTGAGGTAGAAGCGCCGGATCAGATCGCGGTCGGCCTCGATGCGATCCTGATCGTAGACATCCGTTGTCTGCAGGAAGCTGAGAAAATTCGATTCCGCGGTCTTGATCACCTCTTTGAGGCGCCACGCCGAATAGGCGTTATTGCCGACGAAGATGATCTGTTTGATCCCGGTCTTTTCGCCTTCGTTGATTTCGAAAATCAGATCGACGCGGTTGTTGGGGCGCTCGATGATCTTCGGCACCACCGAGACGTCGAAGCGCCCGTTGCGCTGATAGATTTCGATGATGCGCTGGACGTCGGCCTGCACCGTCGGTTTCGACAGCGAGCCGCGCTCCTTCGATTGGATTTCCTCGTTGAGCTGCTCGTCCTTCATCCGATGGTTGCCTTCGTAGGCAACGCGATTGATGATCTGCGCTTCAACGACAGTGACGATCAGCTTGCCGCCTGATTGGGCGATATGGACGTCTTGGAACAAGCCGGTCGCGTAGAGCGCTTTCAGCGCGGCGTCGATGCTGGCGGCGTCGAGAGTTCCGCCGGGTCCCGGCTTGAAGTACGAGCGAACCGTGTCGGCTTCGACACGGCGGTTGCCTTCGACGACGATTGCGTTTGCGGATACCCCAGCGCCAACCGGCGCCGCCGCAGCGACACCAGCAAATAGGCCAAACACCCCCATTCCGAGGAGCAAGCCGGCCACGACAAGCCCTCGTTTTACCCGCACACACATGTCCATGCGCAACGCGCCCTTCACCCTCGTGGCCGCCCCCAGTGGCGGGTTACCTCAAAAATCTCCCTCAGTGCGCCTTGCTCAATTTCGGAATTTCTCTTGAGATTTCTTCCACTTCTACCATCCCCGTAACGTTACCGCCACCCCGTCTGAACCGCCGCATGCGCCGGCAAGGTTCTGCATTTGCGCATGATCTTTCCGAAAACCGGGTTCCACTTTTCGGGATCATGCTCTAGGACGTCGCCAGATGAACGATGTCATTGAAAGTTGCAAATATCATCAACATGACGACAATCGCGAGACCGATCCTAAACCCGACTTCTTGCGCCTTTTCCGAGAGCGGACGGCCCCGCATTGCCTCGATCGAATAGAACAAAAGGTGACCGCCGTCGAGCAACGGGATCGGGAACAGGTTGAGGAGGCCGATCGACACCGACAGCACGCCGGCGAGATGGATCAGGGCGCCAAAGCCGATGCTCGCCACCTGACCGGAAATCTGGGCGATCCGGATCGGGCCGCCGAGCTGGTCGGCCGCTTCCCGGCCGACAACGACGCCGCCGATATAGGTCAGCGTCCGGTCGATTACGAACCAAGTCTCCTGGACCCCCATCCAAACCGCTTGCGGCGGCGATACCGGCTGGAACTTCATATCGGCCGCGTCCATCGAGCGGGTAATACCGAGAATCCCGATGCGATGGACGTTGCCGAAATTGTCCTTCACTTCTTTCAGCACGGGCGTCGCCTTGAGCACTAGCTGATTGCCCTTGCGATCCACCTGGACGTCGAGGCTCTCGCCGGCGCTATCACTGACCACGCGCTGCATGTCGGCGAAGTCTTCGACGGGCTTGCCGTTGATCGCCAAGACCACGTCGCCGGTCTGGAATCCGGCGGCCGCGGCGGCGCTATCCGGCTGCACGGTGTCGACGCGCGCGCTCATGGATTGCTTGCCGTAAATCATGAAGACCCCGGCAAAAATCATGATGGCTAAAACGAAATTTGCCATTGGCCCGGCCACCACAATGGCCGCGCGCTTGCGCACAGGTTGAAAAAAGAAGCTTTCGGCGCGTTCGCCAGCGTCCATGGCTTCGAGCCGCTGCGTTTCCGGAACGCTCGCGGCATTCTCGTCGCCAAAGAATTTTACGTAGCCGCCGAGCGGAACGGCGGAGATCTTCCAGCGGGTGCCGTGGCGGTCGTTAAAGCCCGCGAGTTCGGGCCCAAAGCCGATCGAAAACACCAAAACCCGCACGCCGCACAGGCGCGCGATGATGAAATGCCCAAACTCGTGAAAGAACACGACGATGCTGAGCACGAATAAGAACGGAAGAAGGGTGCCAACCACGCCGCCCCCCAGCGCATGTAAATGCGACAGCAAATACGACCCCATACGATGTACCGACGCCCCCGCTCTTCCGCGTTCCCCGAACCTTTAACGCTAGGATGCCATTGCGGCAATTTCGGGCAAGAGGCTGACCGCTAACCTTCTCGCATTATGGTCAACAGCGAGGGCCTCCTCCACGGTTTGGGGCTCTCCCGTCTCGCCCCGCCGCTCCATCGCATCGAGGGTTCCCTCGACAAGTGCGGGAATGCCGCTAAACCCCAGACGCTTCTCGACAAATTCACGCACGGCGATCTCGTTCGCGGCGTTTAGAATCGTCGGCGCCGATCCACCGGTTGCGAGCGCCCTTCGCGCAATCGCCAGGGCCGGGAATCGAACCATGTCCGGCTCCTCGAACGAGAGTGTCGAAACCTGGGCAAGATTGAGCCGCGCCGCGGGCGTGCCCATGCGCACCGGCCAGGCAAGACAATGCGAGATAGGGATTCGCATGTCCGGAGCGCCGAGCTGCGCGATCACAGACCCGTCGCGGAATTCGACCAGTCCGTGGACGATGGACTGCGGATGAACCACGACGTCGAGCTCCTCGGGCGGCAGCGCGAAGAGGTGGTGCGCCTCGATCAGTTCCAGGCCCTTGTTCATCAGCGTCGCGGAATCGATGGTCACTTTCGGGCCCATGGACCAGGTCGGATGTTTGAGCGCCTGCTCCACCGTGACGTTGCGGATCGCTTCCGCCGTCCAGGTACGGAACGGCCCACCGGACGCGGTAAGCACGATACGCCGGACGTCCTCGCGGCGGCCGGAGCCGAGCGCCTGAAAGATTGCGTTGTGCTCGGAATCGACCGGCAGGACATTGGCGCCGGCCGCGGCCGCGCGCCGCATGAACAGCGCGCCGGCGCAAACCAGGCACTCTTTGTTGGCGAGCGCCACCGCCGCACCACGCTCGGCGGCGGCCAGCGTCGGCGCCAGGCTCGCCGCGCCCGTGATCGCGGCCATGACCCATTCGGCGGGGCGCTGCGCGGCTTCGACCAAGGCCTGCGGCCCGGCCGCCGCTTCGATGCCTGAACCCGACAATTCGGCTTTGAGCTCGGCATAGGCGGCGGTGTCGGCCACGGCTGCAAAACGGGCGCCAAGCTCGCGCGCCAGACGGGCCAGGGCCGCCGCGTCGCGATTGGCGGTCACGGCAACGACGGCGAAACTCGCGGGATCGCGGCGCAGCAGATCGGCGGTGCTCGAGCCGATCGATCCGGTTGCGCCCAGGATCGTGACTGTCTTCGGCGCGGTTTCCTGTACGCGCGCGAGATCAACTTTCGCCAATGTACGCCTCTGCTTCATCGAACTGCTCAAATGAACTCTACCACGCCAAGAGGCCGCGGGCCGGAGCGGCCACGCCTTGGCGCAAAATCCCGATCAGGACGGCCGCAAGCGCTGCGACCAGAAAGCCGTCGAGGCGATCCATTACACCGCCATGACCCGGAATGAGGTGACTGGTGTCTTTGACGCCAAATCGCCGCTTGATGGCAGACTCGAACAGGTCGCCGCCCTGCGCGACTATCGAAAGCACCAACGCCAATACTCCCGCTACCGCCCCCCGGGTCCCCCCGCTCGCATAGGCGACCGCAATGCCTGCGGCAACCCCCCCGACCAGACCGCCGATGGCGCCGGACCAGGTCTTGTTCGGGCTCAGCCGCGGCCAGAGTAGCGGACCGCCAAGCTTTCGGCCGATCAAATAGGCAAAAATGTCGGTGGCCCAAACGATTGCGAAGAGAAAGAGCAGCGCCTGAAGCCCAAATTGCGGGTCATTGCGGAGCAGCGTCGGACTGAGCAGAACGACACCGGCATAGATGACGCCGCCCGCAGCCCAGAGCGACGGCAGCTCGCATCGCGGCCAGAACGCCACCATGCCGCCGACGAGAAGGGCGCCGATCGCGATCGCGGCGACAGCGGCGGTCGGCTCGGTCGCGCCAACCAGCCCAGTCGCAACAGCCAGTGCCGCCAGCCCCGGTGCGAGAATGCGCGGTTCGGCGTTGCGCGCCACAAGCATCGTCCATTCCCAAAGGATCGCAGCAGCCGCGATCGCGCAGACGATCATGAAAGGCCAGCCGCCGAAATAAGCCGCCGCGATTGCGACCGGCGCCAGCACCACAGCCGACGCGACGCGGCGCTTGAAATTGCGCGCAGCACCTTCCGGCGCGACTTTTCCGACAGCGCCACGATCTTGGCCGCGATCCTGGCCGCGATCCTGATTTTTTTGCGTGTTCACGAGGCCGTCTGAGCGATCAACCCGCCGAAGCGGCGCTCACGCCGATGATATTCGGCGATCGCGGTTTCGAGCACCGCGCGGTCGAAATCAGGCCAATTGACCGGCACGAAAACCAGCTCGCTATAGGCGGATTGCCACAACAAGAAATTCGACAGCCGCTGCTCGCCGCTGGTGCGGATGATCACATCGGGATCCGGCACCTCCGGCGCATCGAGATGGCGCGTCAGGAGCTCGGGCGTGATGTCACTGGCCTCAAGCCGGCCCTGCGCCACCTCGACAGCAAGACGGCGTGCCGCGCGCGCGATCTCCTGCCGCGCGCCGTAGTTGAATGCGACGACAAGAAGCAGACCGTCATTGTGACGCGTCAAGTCTTCCGCTTCTTCGAGAAGACCGCGAATGTCCTTCGAGAGGTCCTCACGCTCGCCAATGACGCGAACGCGCACGTTGCTTTTGTGCAGATCAACGAGATCGTTGCGGATGAAGCGGCGCAACAGCGACAAGAGATCGTGGATTTCCGATTGCGGCCGCGACCAGTTCTCCGAACTGAAGGAGAAAATCGTCAGCACGGAAATGCCGAGATCGATCGCCGCGCGCACGGTTTTGCGCAAAGCCTCGACGCCGCGGCGGTGGCCTTCGACCCGCGGCAGGCCGCGCGCCGCCGCCCAGCGTCCATTGCCGTCCATGATGATGGCGACGTGCCGCGGCATGTCATAACCGCCGCTTGTCCCGGTTTGCGGCTGCGTCGCCTTGCTTATTGAGACAGCGTCACTCAAACCGTCATGATCTCCTTTTCCTTGCCGGCAAGCATTTTTTCGACCTCGGCGATTGTCGCGTCGGTCACTTTCTGCACCTCGCCGGCATGGCGGGTCTGCTCGTCTTCGCTGATCTGGTGATCCTTCTCCATTTTCTTCAGAAGATCGAGGCCGTCGCGGCGGACGTGGCGGACCGCCACGCGCGCTCCCTCGGCATATTTGTGCGCGACTTTGACGAGCTCGCGCCGGCGGTCCTCGTTGAGCTCCGGAATCCGCAAGCGCAGATTTTGTCCCTCAGTCGACGGGGTCAATCCCAAATTGGCGGCCGAAATCGCCTTCTCGACCGCGTGCACCATCGCGTGATCCCAGACCTGCACGTTAAGGAGCCGCGGCTCCGGCACGCTGATCGTGGAAAGCTGATTGAGCGGCATGTGACTGCCATAAGCGTCGACCTGGATATTCTCGAGCAATGCGGTCGATGCCCGCCCGGTGCGTAAGCCGGAAAGCTCGTGCTTGAGCGAGCCAAGCGCGCCCTGCATACGGCGCTTGAGATCGTTCATGTCGAATGTGGCGGGTGCCATTTTACGCTCTCCCGGACCTCTCCCAAAACCCTGCAAAACCCTGCAGAGGCCTGCAAGACCCTGCAAGTCTACCTGAAACCGATCGATCGCATGAGCCGGATGCGCGAACACTAGCCGACCGTGGTGAAGTGCCCCTTTCCGCACAAGACATTCTCGATCGCGTGCTGCTCACGGATCGAAAAGACGATGATAGGCATACGGTTTTCCTGGGCAAGCGCGAATGCCGTCGCATCCATGATCTTCAGGCGCCGGTCCAGCGCTTCCTGATGGCCGAGATGCTCATACCGGGTGGCCTTGGGATCCTTCTTCGGATCGGCCGTATAGACGCCGTCGACATCGGTCGCCTTGAGCACGGCGTTGCACTCCATCTCGGCGGCGCGCAGGACGGCGGTGGTGTCGGTGGTAAAGAACGGATTGCCGGTGCCGCCGGCAAACACAATGATGCGGTTATTCTCAAGATGCCGCAGCGCGCTCTGGCGCTCATAGGTTTCGCAAACTTGCGGCATTATCAGCGCCGACATGGCGCGGGCTTCGACGCCGGCGCGCTCGATCGCGGCGACCAGAACCAGCGCGTTCATGACCGTCGCCAGCATGCCCATGGCATCCGCCGTCGGGCGCGACAGGCCGTCCTCTGAAATCTGCGCGCCGCGAAGAATGTTGCCGCCGCCGACAACGACGCCAAGCCCGATACCGAGTTTGTGGGCGGCGACCAAGTCGGAGGCAAAGCGATCGATGGTGGGCTGATGAATCCCGAACTTTTCAGGGCCGCTCAAGGCCTCGCCGGACAGCTTGACGATCACCCGCCGGTAGTTCGGTTTGCCCATCGGAAGGCCCTAATGCGTGCCGGCGAGCGCCGCTACTTCGCCGCTGAAATCGCCCTCGGGGCGATCGATGCCTTCACCGAGCGCGAAGCGCACAAAGCCAGTGACCTTGATCGGGCCGCCGACTTTGCCTTCGGCCTCTTTGACGGCCTGCGCCACGCTCTTCTTGTCATCGTGGATGAAGGGCTGATCAAGCAGGCAGACTTCTTTGTAGTAGGTCTTCAGCCCGGACTCGACGATCTTCTCGATCATGGCCGCGGGCTTACCCTGCGCCTTGAACTTGTCGGCAAGCACGTTCTTTTCCCGCTCGACGATCGCGGGATCGAGACCGGACGGATCGACCGCCTGCGGATTGGCTGCCGCGACATGCATCGCCACAAGCCGGCCGAACGCCTTGAGCTCGTCGGCGTTGCCTGTGGATTCAAGCGCGACGATCACGCCGATCCGGCCGAGCCCGTCAATTACCGAACTATGCACGTAGCTTGCGACCACGCCCTTGCCGACCGAAAGCTCGGCCGCGCGGCGCAGCGTCATGTTCTCGCCGACCTTGGCGATGGTGTCGGCAATCGCATCGGCGATGGTGATGCTGCCGGCGCGCGCCGCGAGAATCTTGTTCACATCCGAACCGGCGCCAAGCGCCACGTCCGCGATCATTTTCACCAGACCCTGAAAGAGATCGTTGCGCGCCACGAAATCGGTCTCGGAATTGACCTCGACCACGACACCCTTGGCCGGCGTGACGGCTATGCCGATCAGGCCTTCGGCGGCGACGCGGCCCGCCTTCTTGGCGGCCTTGGATAAGCCCTTCTTGCGCAGCCAATCGACCGCCGCGTCGAGATTGCCGCCGCTCTCGCTGAGCGCCGCCTTGCAATCCATCATGCCCGCGCCGGTCTGGTCGCGAAGCTCCTTGACCATGGATGCGCTGATATTCTCTGCCATTGAAATCGGTCCCTGATATCGGTCCTTATGCCCATCGCGGCCGCGTGGCGTCCCCAACAGGCCCACGCAGCGTCAATGCAGCGCGATCAGTACGCGAGAAACAGCCGCCGCGGAAGAAAGCTCGCGGCAGACCTTTACACTTCTTCGGCGGTCAATTCCTTGGCCTTGGCGATCCAGCCTTCGACGCGGCCGGGAAGCCCGACCTCTTCGCCGACATTATGCGCCGCCGTCGGAGAAAGGTCGGCGATCTGCTGGAAGTGGAAAATGCCGAGGTCGTTGAGCTTCTTCTCGACGGTCGGCGACACGCCCGTGAGCTTCTTGAGGTCGTCGGCGACGCCGCGCGGCCCCGACAGCGGCTCAAAGCCGAGCGTGCTGGTCTCGGCCGGCAATTCCTCGACGATCGGCTCGGCCTGGGCGCCGGCATCGACGCCGTGCGAACCCTGGGCGCGCGAAATGCCGTCGAGCGCGGCGCGCGCGATGAGATCGCAATAGAGCGTGATGGCGCGGCTCGCATCGTCATTGCCCGGCACGACGTAAGTGATGCCGTCGGGATCGCAATTGGTGTCGACAATGGCCGCGACCGGCACGTTGAGGCGCCGCGCCTCTTTGATCGCGATGTCTTCCTTATTGGTGTCGATGACAAAGACCAAGTCGGGAAGCCCGCCCATGTCCTTGATGCCGCCGAGCGCGCGGTCGAGCTTGTCGCGCTCGCGCTGCAAGGTCAGGCGTTCTTTCTTGGTGTAGCCCTGCGCCTCGTTGGAGGAGAGCATCTCCTCAAGCGTACGCAGCCGCTTGATCGAGTTCGACACCGTCTTCCAGTTCGTCATCGTGCCGCCGAGCCAGCGCGAATTGACGTAATATTGCGCCGACCGTTTGGCCGCTTCGGCAATAGCCTCTTGCGCTTGGCGCTTGGTGCCGACGAACAGGATGCGTCCGCCTTGCGCCACGGTATCGCTGACCGCCTGCAAGGCGCGATGCAGCATCGGCACCGATTGCGTCAGGTCGACGATGTGGATGTTGTTGCGGGTGCCGAAGATGTACTCGGACATCTTCGGATTCCAACGGTGGGACTGATGGCCGAAATGAACGCCAGCTTCCAAAAGCTGACGCATGCTGAAGTCTGGTAGCGACATGTCGTTCTCCGGTTGATCCGCCGCGGACCGAGAGCCTACCCCCACCATCCCTCCCCCGCTCGCGGGGGAGGGATGGGAGGGGGCAGACACCGGACGGCTTTAAGGCCAAGGTCCGCGTGTGAGATTGCCGGGCTTATATAGGGAGGATCGGCGGGACGCAACAACCTGTAGCGGTTAGCGCGCTCAGGCTCTAATAGCCTCTGCGGCGCCGCTTCTTGGCGGCCTTTCGGGCAGCAAAGCGAGCCTCCTGGGCCGATTCCTGCCCGGCCGACAGGACGGTCTCGGCATCGCCCAAGTCGGTGCCCAGGTCGGCTGCGGCGGCGCGGTGGTCGGCGCCTTGGGACGGCGCCCGCCCCCCGGCCTTGGCCCTTTCGAGGACCAAGCGCGCGTAATCCTCCATGTCGCCCTGGAACGGCTTGATCTCGCCGTCGGCGGTGAGCCACAGCCGGTCGGCGACCAGCTCGATGAGCGAGCGATCATGGGTGATGATGATGACCGCGCCTTCATAATCGTTGAGCGCGTCGAGGAGCGCGCGGCGGCTGTCGATGTCGAGATGGTTGGTCGGTTCGTCGAGGATCAAAAGATGCGGCGCCGCCATGGCGACGAGATTGAGCAAAAGTCGCGCCCGCTCGCCGCCGGAAAGATTGGCGACCGTAGTGTCCTGCTTGTCGAACGACAAGCCGAACTGCGCCAGCCGCGAGCGCCGCGACGACTCGCTGTCGTCCGGCCGCTCGCGCCGCATGATGTCCAAAGGCGAATCGTCCGGATCGAGCGCTTCGATCTGGTGCTGGTGAAACCAGCCGACCTTGATGCGGCTCTCGCGCTTCATCTCGCCCGATTGCAGCGGCAGCGCGCCGGCGATCATTTTGGCGAATGTCGATTTGCCGGCGCCGTTGACGCCGAGAAGCCCGATCCGGTCGTCGACGTCGAGCCGCAGATTGAGCTTTCGCAGCACCGTCTTGCCGTCGTAGCCGACCGCGGCGCCTTCGAGCTGGAGCAATGGCGGCGCCAGCGGCCGCGTCGGCGACGGCAAAGTGAACGGCGCCACGCGCGCTTCGACCACCTCAGCGATGGGTTCGAGCTTGGCGAGCCGCTTGATGCGCGACTGCGCCTGCGCGGCTTTGCTCGCTTTGGCGCGGAAGCGATCGATGAATTTCTGCAGATGCGCGCGCTCGGCATCCTGCTTGGCTTTGGTGGCGACTTGCAGGCGGGTCTTTTCCGCCCGGCGCGTTTCGAAATCGTTGTAGCCGCCGCTGTAGAGATCGAGCTTGCCTTCGCTCAAATGCAGGATGGCATCGACCGAATTATTGAGCAATTCGCGATCGTGGCTGATGATCAAAGCGGTGTTGGGATATTTCTTCAAGCGCGCTTCGAGCCAGAGTGCGCCTTCGAGATCGAGATAGTTGGTCGGCTCGTCGAGGAGTAGAAGCTCGGGCTCGGCGAACAACGCCGCCGCAAGCGCCACGCGCATGCGCCAGCCGCCGGAAAACTCCGCCATCGGCCGCGTCAGATCCTCGTTGGAAAAGCCAAGCCCGCTCAAGATTTCCGCCGCGCGCGCCGGAGCGCGATCGGCATCAATGGCGCTCAAGCGCTGATAGATTTCGGCAAGCTCTTCGGGTTCGGCGGTCTCCAATTGCGCGTTCAGCGCCTCGCGCTGCGTGTCCGCCTCTAGCACCGTGTCGATGAGAGTCACCGGCGTTGCCGGATGCTCCTGATCGACCGATCCGATCCGCGCGCTCTTGGGCAGGACGATCTCGCCGCCCTGCGCCGCGAGTTCGCCCAGAATGAGCTTGAACAACGTGGATTTGCCGACGCCGTTGCGTCCGACCAGACCGACTTTGGTGCCGACCGGAACCGTGACGCTCGCGGAATCGAAGAACCGGCGGCCCCAAGCGTTGAATACAAGATTGTCGATCCGAAGCATGTCGGGGTCCGAACGCCGAAGAATGGTTGGGAGAAGAATGGTTGGGAGATGACGCGGCCGTTCTTTATCGCGCGGCACGCTTGATGGCGAATAGATAGTGACGTTGTAGCCAGAAGGAAAGACGTGCGTTTTACAGCGCCTCGACCGTCACAACACCGGTCACAGCCTTGATCGCACCGGCGATCTGCGGCGAGACCTTGAAGCGTCCCGGCAGTTTGACTTCGACCTCACTGCCGTTTTGCAGCATCAGCACCATGCTGACTTCGCCGTCGCCGCTCGGCACATTCTGCTCCGAGCCATTGCCGCCGTTGCGCCCGTTCCGCATCGGCTCGAGCCGCTTGGCGACGCCGGCAATCGGCTCTTCGTTACGCAGGAACACGCGCAGGCCGCGCTGCATCCGCGCCGCCGCCTCGTCGAGCGGCTCGACCGATTGGATGCGCGCGCGCACCTCGTCGCCCTGAACTTCGGCGGTGAGAAACAGAAGAACCGCTCTGCCCGGCTCCAAGAGATCGCGGTATTGCGCGAGCCCCTCGGCAAACAGCACCGCTTCGTAATGACCGGTCGGATCGGACAGCCCGATAATGCCCATCTTGCTGCCGGTCTTGGTGCGCCGCTCGGTGCGCGCGACCACGGTTCCAGCGACCCGACCGGCCCCTGCTCCGCCTTTGACGGCGCGCGAGAATTCCGACCATGACTGCACGCGCAGCCGCTTGAGCGCCGCGCCGTAATCGTCGAGCGGATGCCCGGTGAGGAAAAATCCCACCGCCTCATATTCGCGCTGCAAGCGCTCCGCCGGCAGCCAGGCTTCGAGCGCGGGCACCATGATCGGCGCCACCGAAGCCGCGCCGCCGAACAGTTCGGACTGGCCGCGCACCGTGTCGTCATGGGTGCGTTGCGCGGTAGCAAGCAGCGTATCGCAAGCGGCAAAGGCCCGCGCGCGATTGGGCTCGATAGTGTCGAAGGAACCCGCGGCGGCAAGGCTTTCCAGCACGCGCTTGTTGAGACTGCGCGGATTGATGCGGCGGCCGAAATCGGCGAGGTCGGCGAACGGCTTGTCGCCGCGCGCGGCGATGACGCTTTCCACAGCTTGGCGGCCGACGCCGCGCAGCGCCGCGAGCGCGTAGAAGATCGTGTTGTCGGCAACTTCGAATTCCACCGCCGAGCGATTGATCGACGGCGGCTCGACCTTGATGCCGAGCCGTTCGGCCTCGGCGCGGAATTCGGCGAGCTTGTCGGTATTGCCCATATCGAGCGTCATCGACGCGGCGAGGAATTCGACCGGATAGTTCGCCTTCATATAGGCGGTCTGGTAGGTCAGGAGCGCATAGGGCGCCGAGTGCGACTTGTTGAAACCGTATTCTGCGAACTTGGCGCAGGTATCGAAGATCGCTTCGGCGCCGGCACGCCCGATATTTCGCTCGACCGCGCCGGAGATGAAACTGTCGCGCTGCGACGCCATCTCCTTGCGATCTTTCTTGCCCATTGCGCGGCGCAGGATATCGGCCTTGCCGAGACTGTAGCCCGCAAGGTCGCGGGCGATCTGCTGGACTTGCTCCTGATAGGTGATGATCCCGTATGTCGCCTGCAGGATCGGCTCCAGCTTTGGATGCAGGTAGTCGGTACGCTCGTGACCGAGTTTTCGCGCGCAATAGGTTGGGATGTTCGCCATCGGTCCCGGCCGATACAGCGCCACCAGCACTATCAAATCCTCGAACCGGTCGGGACGCATATCGACCAGCGCCCGCCGCATGCCCTGACTTTCCACCTGAAACACGCCGACCGTTTCGCCGCGGGCCAACATCTCGTAGGTCTTGGCGTGATCGAGCGGTAGATTGGAAAGGTCGATATCGATGCCGCGCCGCCGCACAAGTTTCACCGCGAGATCGAGCACGGTGAGTGTCTTCAGCCCGAGAAAATCGAACTTCACCAGACCCGCCGGCTCGACCCATTTCATGTTGAACTGAGTCACCGGCATCATCGATTTCGGATCGCGATAGAGCGGCACCAGTTCGCTCAACGACCGCTCGCCGATGACAATGCCGGCGGCATGCGTCGAAGCGTGGCGGTGCAGTCCTTCGAGTTTCTGCGCAATATCGAAAGCCCGGCGGGTCACGGGGTCGCGATCGCGCTCGGCTTGCAGCCGCGGCTCATCCTCGATCGCGCGCTTGAGCGTGACCGGGTTCGCCGGATTCTGCGGCACGAGCTTGCATAGCTTGTCGACCTGCCCATAGGGCATCTGCAGCACGCGTCCGACGTCGCGGAGCACGCCGCGCGCCTGCAAGGTGCCGAAAGTGATGATCTGCGCGACGCGGTCGCGGCCGTATTTGTTCTGAACGTAGTGGATGACTTCGTCGCGCCGGTCCTGGCAGAAATCGACGTCGAAGTCGGGCATCGACACGCGCTCGGGATTGAGGAAGCGCTCGAACAAAAGGCCAAAGCGGATCGGATCGAGATCGGTGATGGTGAGCGCGTAAGCGACCAGCGAGCCCGCGCCGGAGCCGCGGCCCGGGCCGACCGGAATGCCTTGCGCCTTCGCCCACTGGATGAAGTCGGCGACGATGAGAAAGTAGCCGGCATATTTCATGCGCGCGATGACGCCGAGCTCGAAGTCGAGCCGCTCGTCATATTCATCGGCGGTGTGGCCGTGGGCGACGCCGTAACGTTCAAGCCGCGTCTTGAGGCCGGCAAGCGCCGCCTCGCGCAGCGCCTGCGGCTCGTCGGCCTCGCCGGACGTAAAGCGCGGCAGGATCGGCGCCAGCGTACGCGGGCGATATACGCAACGCTCCGCGATCTCGACCGTCGACGCGATTGCCTCCGGCAGATCGGCAAACAGCGTCGCCATCTCGGCGCGGCTCTTGAACCGGTGTTCGGGGGTCTTTTGCTGGCGCTCGCTGTCGGCGACGAGCTTGCCCTCGGCAATGCACAGAAGCGCGTCGTGCGCCTCGTAATCCTCGCGCGCCGCAAAGAACGGCTCGTTGGTCGCGACCAGCGGGATGCCGCGCGCATAAGCGAGATCGATCAGCGGCGCTTCCGCGGTGCGCTCGGCCGGCATGCCGTGGCGCTGCAATTCGACATAGAGCCGGTCGCCGAACAGGCTTTGCAGCACTTCGCTTCGCGCCAGCGCCAGTGGGTTTTGCCCGCCGACGATCGCCAGGTCGAGCGGTCCCTTCGGACCGCCCGTCAGCGCGATCAAGCCTCTGGTTTCATTCTCAAGCGCCGCGAGCGTGAGGTGCGGCCGTTCCTGCGGCGACGTCTCGAGATAGGCGCGCGAGCACAGCCGCATCAGGCTGCGATAGCCCTCCTCGGCTGCGGCAAGCAGCACGACGCGCGGCCAATTCTGCTCAAGCGCCGGATTGCGATTTTCCTGATCGCCGAAATCAATGCCGAGCGAGCAGCCGACGATCGGCTGAATGCCGTAACCGGCAAGCTTCTCCGAGAATTCGAGCGCACCGAACATGTTGTCGGTGTCGGTCAGCGCCAGCGCCGGCTGGCGATCCTTCTTGGCGAGCTCCGCCAAGCGCGCAATCGTCATCGCGCCTTCAAGCAGCGAATACGACGAATGGACGTGCAAATGAACGAAGCCGGGCTTAGTCGCCATTTGAGTGGCCTTGGTTATCGGCCCGTTTATTGGGCTTGGGTTTGAAGGCACGCGCCGACCGCAATCTGCTTACAGTCAAATCGCGATTCTTGTGGGCGTGCCAACCCACTTGTCCCCAGTATGCCCGCTCCGCGGCGTCCTAAAGGACTCCGAGTACCTGAGCCCAGACCGCAACCGTCGCCAGAAACAGGCCAATCGACGCCAAAGCGAGTGCTTCTTCGACTACCGAGCGAACCATGCTGTGTCCCCTTCTCCCTGACGCTCCCCGATGGGAACGAAGAGAGAACATAGTTCACTTATTGTTCTTCGTCAAGAGCGGGGGCGACGTTACACTTGACAGTCCCGTCCACTAGGTATAGGCTTGAGTCCATAGGAGATTTCCCATGGCCAAACCCATTCTCACCCAAGCCCATTTTCACAACGAGGAAGCGGCTTTCGCCTATGTCGAGGCTCACCTGTGGCCCGAAGGCCCCGTTTGCCCGCACTGCGGCAACGTTGACGGCAAGCGGATCGGCCGTCTCACCGGCAAGACCAACCGTTCGGGCCTGCGGAAATGCTACGCTTGCCGCAAGACCTTCACCGTGCGGATCGGCAGCATCTTCGAGGACAGCCATTTCCCGCTGCACCTGTGGCTGCAAGCCATCCAGCTTATCTGCGGAAGTAAGAAGGGCATCAGCACCCGCCAGATTCAGCGGACCTTCAATTGCAGTATGAAGACCGCGTGGTTCCTCACCCACCGCATTCGCGAGATTATGAAGCCTGCCGACAGCGCAGGGCCTCTTGGTGGTGAGGGCAAAACTATTGAGGCCGATGTCACCTATGTTGGCCGCAAGCCGATGACTAAGGCCAAGAAGGGCGGCGCGGGCCACATGAACCCGGTGTTCTCGCTGGTCGAGCGTGACGGCCACGCCCGCTCGACTCACATGCCGAGCGTCCGCGTCGAAAACCTTGGCGCTGTCTTGGAGAACCACGCTTCCGGCAAAAGCGATCTTATGACCGATGAAGCGCACGCCTTTGTGCAGCTTGGCTGGAACTTTGCGTCCCACAACACCGTCACTCACAGCAAAGACGAATACGTTCGCCGCGAGGGCAGTCGCGTCATCACCACCAATGGCGTTGAAGGCTTCTTTTCGATCCTCAAGCGCGGCATCTATGGCGTGTACCAGCACGTCAGCGAAGCGCATCTGCAACGCTATCTGACCGAATTCGATTTCCGGTACAGCAACCGCGAGAAGCTTGGCATCAACGACACTGATCGCGCTTCGATTGCGCTCAAAGGTGCAGCGGGCCGTCGCCTTACCTATGAAACAACTCTGTTCAATGGGCGCTAAGGCCGAACGATATTCCCGGTATCGCAAACGCCATTGGCAGTGGCGAGGCGACCCGCGACAGCTTAAATTGCCCTTCAGAGAAGGTGATTGATTCATGCCGCGCAAACCGACAAAGCACGACGATCCAGAGCAATCGAAACGGTTCCTCGAAACCGCCGAGGAGGTCGAGGCGGACGACGAAGGAACTTTGGAGCGCGCGTTCAAAAAGATTAGGCCCAAAAGTAAGCCCCCCTCTAAGGAGAATTGATTGCCATCGCTTTGATTGCGTCTGCGTGCTTATTGAGCGTTTCTTGGTCCCAGTGCTCGCTGTAATAGGGCTTGCCGTAGGCTGGATCGGCGTCAAGCAAGAGTGCTCGGAAAATACCGTTATCGACATCCCACGATCCTCCGGTGCGCTGCACTTTCGCGGTTGCGTAACAAAGGACATCTGCTGCCTGCAACGGCAGAATTTTTTCATCCCTACCGAAGGCGATAGCGCGAATCCGGTTTCTGGCGTCAGGGTCAATCCGTTTTAAGTCGCAGAGGAAACTGTAGAGTCTCATTGCATAGTGTTCGACGTCATCGAAAAATAAGTCGTACTCATCTGAAATCGACCATTCCCGTAATTTTTCTGTCAGAAGTCGAAGCAGGCGCTGAAAGCAAAACACCTCTGGTTTGATGCGTTTCTTTTCGATGTTGGTAATGGCACGGAAATGAGCAGCATCCACGCCAACGCCGAATCCCGCCGGAATATGCTTGCGTATTGTCCCAATAAATTCTGAGAGAATTGCCTCTCGTTCGGGCCGCTCTTTCCCCAGATTTTTGTATTCTGACTCGCCCGCTAAAAAGTCGGCGGTGTGCAGACTGGCGAGACGATGCTTTGCAAGGAGTATCCGCCACTCTTTTGCGAAGTTCTCCCACTCAGCGTCGTTGCCGATGTATCCGGCGACGCAAACGAAATCCTGCTTCCCGAAATTGGAACTCTCATCGAGAAAGACCATCACCATTTTAAGGCCCCGTCTGCGCCGGAGGCCGGTTGCAGCATCCCAGCCAATCATCGCCCGACCCCCAGCCTATACCTAGCGGATGGGACCGCCAAGTGTAACATCGCCAGAGCGGGCAGTGGGCTCCTTTCAATTGTGGCGGAGATATCTAATGGCGAAGCCTAGCGGGATCAGGGCGCATCCCAAGACGGCACTCCCGAAATCGAGGTAGTGACCGGCGCTATTTGGCTGGCCCCATCCCCTCGCTGGGAAAATATGGAACGTTTCGGCGATGTGCGTAAGGATGACCACGACTAGGCAAGCCGCCCCTATAGCGACCATGACGCCCGCTAACGAGCTACGCGCCCGGATTTGTCTTTGTTGCATGAAGCCAAGCCGCCGCCTCGTTCTTGATCCAACGCCCCGCCTCACCTTCTGTCGCAAACGTTTCGGTTTCAACTTGCTCCGACGTGCCATCCGGCAGCGTGACGGTGACGTAATACCCGCCGCCAATTCTCCAAGCCTCGACATTGAACGTGACTTTGGGCTGCCGCTCGCGCTTTGCTTCAAACGCATCGAGCACGTCAACAACATCGACCATTTCCCAAAGGCGATCCGTCACACCAGCGGCCATCGCGGGGCTGACCTTTAACGTTTGGTGCAACCGAACGAAATTGTAGTACAACGAGTGTAGCGCGACCGCGCACGCATCGTTTTCGATTTTCTTGCTGAACGCGCTTGTCAGTTGAGTGCCGCTCGATAAACGACGTGGCGCTTGGCCGATGGCGCGACATCGACTGCGAAATTAGCCGCTTAGCTGAACCTCCTACTAGAGCGTTTGGGGAGTTGGAGCCATAAGACTATTTATCCACCTGATTGGTATTAGCCACTATCCAATCCAGGGCCTCTTTCTCGGAGGCGAAGCCGTCGATGCGGCGCTCGTGCCCTTCGTGGTATCTCACGACCACGTGCCAGCCTGCGCCCTCTTTGTCGGCGAAGGGCAGCATCACGGGCTCTTCATTTTCCGAGTTTGCCATTTCTAGTTTGCCATGAGCCGGATTTTGCCTATGTCCTAAAGACGATCTGTGGCGCGCGTCATCACTTCGCGTAGCCTTGCGACCTGAGCCAGTCGATGCGCCGGGTTCCTTGCAGCCACTCGTCGATCTCCTCCTTGGTCTTGAAGCCCTTGATGTATTGAATTTCGGCATTGGGACAGTGCGCGGCGATTTGCCAGTCGCCTTCCGCAACGCGGCTCAATTTGAAGATGACTCGACCGGATTTTGCCATGCGGCCGAATATGCGTCTTTGGCCCGGCTGGCAAGTCTTTGAGCGCGCCATATTCAAACCAATCCACTCCCAAGACCGTGAGCATCGACGGTCCTCACATTCCGCGTTCCGTTAAACCAACGGATAACCACGCGCCAATGCCGTCCCGAACCCCGGAAACCCATCCCGCCCGCCGCGGTTATTGCACTGCAATAGGGGGACCACGATGCAACCGGCCGCGCTCGCGCGCTCGCGATATGTGGACTATCGCACCCGCGGCTTCGGCAGCCACCGGTTCATGACCGGCAGCGCCGCCGAGCACTTCGGGCGGCTGGTGCGAACGAGCAAGCCTTGTCGCGACAAGTCCTGTGGCGACAAGTCTTGTGGCGACAAGTCTTGTGGCGATCCGAAACCCGTCGCTTACATCGTGGCGATCGCGAAGCCGGCCGAGGCGATGGAACTTGTCAGAACTGAAATCGCCGAAGCGGGCGACACGATCGAGGATCTGGGCCGGGTCAGCGATGCTTTGCTCCGAGCGCTCAACTTGTCTTCAGGAGAATTTGTTCGCGCCGACGCCCCCCGCCGCGCGTAATGATTTGCGCGCTCGTGTAATGTTGCTGACACAGTATGATTCGATGGCGGCGCGAAATTGTCACAAAAATGAATCGTACAATGGCCGCGAAGATCAACCCGTTTCTGTTGCCGACATGCGCCGTCTGCGGCGGCCCGTTGAGCCTGTCCCATGTCGAGCCTGCGAGCGATCACGAACCCGAACGGCGCATCTATCGCTGCGCAGAATGCAATGCAGAGCAAGCGGTGAATGCCCGATCCAAATAAACACGGCGCGCAACTGTTGTTTGTTTGGTGCGTGCAGCTCGGCCTCGGTCTTTCCCGACGGATCGCATCCTGGAGGGCTCGCGCAAAACCGTGCGCGATGTTCCATGCCCTTCGCTGTGTGCCGTTCCGGCAACAGTGCCGAGAAACCGCATAAGTTCCAGGAACTGCCGCCAACCCCCGGCGTTCGACCCAGGTGTCTTTTGACGTAAACGGGGAGTCGACCCCACATGAGTAAGTGTGACGACTACAAGAGATTTGCCGCTTCTTCGCTGGAACTTGCCCACAAAACGGAAAACCCCACCGACAAAGCGCGCATGCTCGGCATGGCGGAAGCTTGGCTCGACCTTGCCGACAGATTGAGCCGCCTGCTCAACCGGCGCACCCGGACAGCCAGAGAGGACCCGGCAATCCGGGCGACCTTCGGGGGCAAGCCGATCGAGGCCGACTGACCCGCCAAAGTTCGCGGCGATCGTTTTCCGACGGACATCCCTACCCGGACACCGATCCAGACGGCATAATGTGGCGTATAAAGGCTGCCGGCCGGGCTGATTCCCAGATCGGCGCTACGGAACCGAGCACTACGCCCCCGCGTTTGTCGCCGCGCCGTAGCAATATTGGTCTATCCGAACTTTCCGACAAATGACGAGGAGGGTCCTATGCGAAAACTCACCATGACATTGACGGCAGCCGCACTGATGCTGGGCACCATGGCCCTTGCGGCCAATGCGCAAACCCAGTCATCCGGCGCCGCGAGCTTCCACGCTCAGATCAAAAACGCGACCCCGCTCAAAGACGCGGCGTGCCGCGGCTTCGGGCCCTATTGTCCGCCCGGCACGACGCGGGTTTGCGGTCCGTATCGCTGCTGGTGCCGCGCTTGCTACTAAAGCGCGAAGCAAAATAGCAATGCGAAGAGGCCGCCGGATCGGGCGGCCTCTTTTTTTGCCGGCTGGAGGTGAAGCTTCGCCAATGAAATAGCTGACCGATGCAATAAACCGGCACGGTTCGGGTTCATAGTGGTGAACCCTTCAGGGAGATGGACATGACGCCATCACCGATTGTGCGCGCAGTCCTCACCATTGCGGCGGGCATCGTAACGGCTGGTTTGACGACAACCGGTTTTGCGACGCGCGCCAGCGCCCAGAATTATCCATGGTGCCTGCAATCTTCCGCTTACGAAGGCGGCGAGAATTGCGGCTTCACCACCCACGACCAATGCATGGCGACGCGGCTAGGCATCGGCGGCTTCTGCCAGATCAATACGCAATATCGCGCGGGCAGTCCGCCCTTCTCCTCGCCGCGCCACGCGCACAAAGCCCATCCTGGCAAACAGTCTTGATCGGCAATGATCGCGTGTGACGGGAGAAGCGTATGAGATACGCGCTGACGGTCGTGAGAATTCTCGTTGTGGAAATTTTTGCGCTGGCGGCGGCGCCCGCCTCGGCTCAGGCGAATTATCGGTGGTGTTCGAATTTCTCCGACGGCGCCGGCGTCAATTGCGGCTTTTCCAGCTACGAACAGTGCATGGCGACCGCGCGCGGCTCGGGCGGCTCTTGTCAGGAAAACGATTGGTATAAAGGAGCAAATACCGCAGCACGCGCGCCGCGCCAGGCGCGCAAGCACCACGGTAAAAATTCGTGAAACAAGAAGCTTTTCGTAACAACAGACCCTAAAACAGGAGATAGCCATGAAGATCCTGCTTTTCGTGCTCGGACTCTTTCTCGCAACGACTGTTATCGCACCGCGCGCACAAGCGCAGAACTATCCGTGGTGCGCCCATTACGGCACTCCCTACGATGACACCAGTTGCGGCTTCACGAGTTTTGAACAGTGCATGGCAAGCGTGAGCGGCATCGGCGGCTTCTGCGAAAGAAACGATACGGACCGGCCGCCCCTTGCCGCAGGGCCGGGGCGGCACCATGCGCGCAAGACCCACTCCAAAAATTCGTGAAACAAGAAGCTTCGCAACAACGGCCCTAAAAAGGAGATAGCCATGAAGACCTTGCTTTTCGTGCTCGGACTTCTTCTCGCGACCGCCGTGATCGCGCCGCGCGCACAAGCGCAGAGCAACTATCCGTGGTGCTCGATTTACGGCGGCGGCTTCAGCGGCACCAATTGCGGCTTCACAAGCTTTGAACAGTGCCTGGAGAACGTCCGAGGCATCGGCGGCTTCTGTCAGCAAAACGATTGGTATCATCCGACCGCCGCGGCACCGCAATATACCGGGCGCAAACATCGTCATCCGCAGTCTTAAAAGCTGCTAGGCCGTGTACTCATAAAATTCGGCCCAATGTCCGCTTCTGTTGAGGTTTCCGGATGCCGGCCCTCGCGGACGGTGCCACTGGCACCGGGGCCGGCGTCCGGAAGCCTGCAGGGAAGGAACCCGCGGGAGGCAGCGCGGTTGCGGTGCCGCGATCGCTATGGGTATTTGGGTGTTTGGTGTTTGGCGGGCGAAGTGGTGATCGCGGCGGCTGGGCTTGTATTTGTTGAGCGA
>Ga0207416_1000765_pt1 | contig 49634 bp, 46 predicted proteins | sample PaiPotPPM11metaG_FD_184107 | JGI IMG/M metagenome (GOLD analysis project Ga0207416, IMG submission 184107) | Iron sulfur acid spring bacterial and archeal communities from Banff, Canada, to study Microbial Dark Matter (Phase II) - Paint Pots PPM... ... | reverse complement strand
GCCAAAAAGCTCGCACTGGTCGCCTGCATGCGTAAACTGCTCGTCATCCTCAACGCCATGCTCCGCGACCAACGCCCCTGGAACCCTAACTATTTAATTGACCTTCAACACAGTCGCTGAGGGGCGGGGCGTTGGTGGGATTTAAGAGCACTAGCGAGTCGCTGAGCGCTCGTATGCGGCGTATCCGAAAGACTGACACGAAGCCGGAACTGGCGGTCCGGCGGATCGTGCACGGCATGGGGTATCGTTTCAGACTGCATCGGCGTGATTTGCCTGGCACCCCCGATCTTGTCTTCCCTCGTCTGAAAAAGATCATCTTCGTCAATGGCTGCTTCTGGCATCAGCATCACTGCCGGCTCGGCGCGAAACAGCCTTCATCGAACCGAGACTATTGGCTGCCGAAATTGGCTCGCAACGTGAAAAGGGATCGACAGGCACGTGCGCGCTTGAGGAAGGCCGACTGGGACGTGTTGGTAATCTGGGAGTGCGCGACGCGCCCCCCGAATGCGTTGTCTGCCCGGTTGGCACGCTTCCTCGAAACCCCACCGAAACCCCGTTTCTAGTGTAATGTCTCGTAAATAGCAGTAACATGATTAATGTAGCGCGAGATGTCGGCGGCGGATTTGGTCCAGCGGAAGGGCTTGGCGTTTTCGTTCCAGTTGGCAAGGTAGCGCAGGATCGCCTGTTCCAGCCGCCGCACGCTGGCGAAGCTGCCGCGGCGGATGGCCTGGCTGGTGATCAGCGCGAACCAGCGCTCGACCAGATTGAGCCACGAGGCACTGGTCGGGGTGAAGTGCAGATGGAAGCGGGGATGAGCGGCCAGCCACGATTTGACCGCCGGATGCTTATGAGTTCCGTAATTGTCGCAGATCAGATGCAATTCGCGTTTGGGGTAACGCCGGGCCAGCGACGCCAGAAAGGCCATGAATTCCAGATGGGTATGGCGTTTGAAGCAACGGCCATGCACCTTGCCACTGGCCACCTCGAGTGCGGCAAACAGGCTGGTCGTGCCGTGGCGGAGGTAATCGTGCGTCATCCGCGCCGGCAGGCCGGGCCACATCGGCAGCGCCGGCTGGGTACGGTCAAGGGCCTGAATCTGCGACTTTTCGTCCACGCACAGCACCAGCGCCCGCTCCGGTGGGTCCAGATACAACCCGACCACGTCAGCCAGCTTAGTGTCGAAGTCCGGGTCGGTACTGAACTTGAAGGTCTCGACCCGGTGGGGTTGGAGCCCGTACTTCTGCCAGATGCGGTGCACCGTGGCCGACGAAAGGCCGACCTCCTTGGCCAAACGGCGCGCGCTCCAATGGGTGGCGGCCTTGGGCTTGCGCAGCGTCGCGCTGATCACCGCCCGTTCCTTGCCCGGCGTGATTTGGCGCGGCCGCCCGCCACGCTGCCTGGTCCGCAACCCCGCCACGCCGCCCTGACGATAGCGGGCGCGGCAAGTCGCCACGGTATTGGGCGAAACCCCCAAGCCCAGCGCCACCCCGCGCACCGTCGCGCCCCCGGCGCTGCGCAATACGATCCGTGCCCGCAAACCCAACGCCTGATTCAAGGTCGGCAGCCGCAGCCATCCTTCCAGCGCTTTGCGATCAGCCTCACTCACCACAAAATCCGCCATGCCATCCAGTATGACACACGGCTTTAGCTACTCCAACTTAAGAGACATGACACTAGGTAGGTAGGCGCCCTTGCGGCGCTGTTGATGACCCAAGGAATCGAGTTGGTGCATTTTGGTGAGTTTCTGTGCAAGATGGTGATCAGCTTCGGTAGCGCACAGCCATGGGCGAAACAAAGCATATGAAACGGTTCACGGTCTCCGTGGAGCAAGCACAATACGCCGAGTTGCGACGGATCGCCGAAAGGCACCGACCGCGGCTTTCGCTTCAGTATGTCGTTCGCTACGCGCTCCAGAAATTCGTTGACGAGAACAAGGGCAAGCAGTTGCCGCTTAAGCTTTCGGGGGATTAGAGGGCGTGGGAAGGAAGCTGAAGTTTATTGATCTGTTTGCTGGGCTCGGCGGGTTCCACGTTGCACTGAAAGAACTAGGTCACCGGTGTGTGTTCGCTTGCGAAATTGACACTGACCTCGGCACGCTTTACGAGGAAAACTTCGGCGTCAAACCACACGGGGACATCAGGACGTTGGACGTCAAGTCGGTTCCTGAGCACGACCTTTTGTGCGCCGGGTTTCCGTGCCAGCCATTCTCGAAGGCTGGTGAGCAGCGCGGGCTTGAATGCCCTCAATGGGGCGACCTTATCGACTACGTCGTGCGCATTTTGCGGCTTCGAAGACCTCAGTCATTCATCATAGAGAACGTTCCGAATCTTGTCCGCCATCGCAACGGTGAAACATGGCGGTCGATCGAGCATCGACTTCGGCTGGCAGGCTACACCGTCACCGACGGAATACTCTCGCCTCATCATTTCGGAGTGCCACAAATTCGGGAGAGGGCTTTCATTGTCGGGAGCCGGGGCGGTCTTGGAGGATTCACCTGGCCGACACCCGTTCCGAATGCTCAGCTTTCGATTCGCTCGGTTCTCGACCAGGGGCCAAAAGACGCTCGAGCGCTTCCTTCGACCTTCATTCATTATCTTAGAGCGTGGCAGCGCTTTCTCGACCGCTTCCCGAAGAGTGAAGAGTTGCCCTCTTTCCCGATCTGGGCCATGGAGTTCGGAGCAACCTATCCGTATGAGGATCAAACCCCGAAGGCCATAGGTCTTCGAAGAATTAGGGCATTCAGGGGCAGCTTCGGGCTGCCGCTCCGCGGATCTTCCTGGGACGATGTGTTGGCCACTTTGCCCCCATATGCTCGCGATCAAGCCGATCACTTTCCGAAATGGAAGATTGATTTCATCCGTCAGAATCGAGACTTGTACAAGCGTCACAGGAAGTGGATCGACGAGTGGCTGCCATCCATCCTGGAGTTCGCGCCAAGCTTTCAGAAACTCGAATGGAACTGCAAAGGCGAGAAGCGCAACATTTGGCAGTATGTGATTCAGTTCAGAGCGTCGGGAATCCGCGTAAAACGTCCGACGACTGCACCTTCTCTTGTGGCGATGACGACTAGTCAAGTTCCAGTGATCGCGTGGGAGCGGCGATACATGACCATACGCGAGTGTAGCCGTTTGCAAAGCATGGGGGAGCTTCACGCATTGCCGGCAACTCAGACTGCTGCGTTCAAAGCACTGGGCAATGCGGTTAACGCCGAAGTTGTGAAAGCGATTGCGCACAGTCTGCTCGACTCTGCGTGTTCGGAAGCCTGGCAGGATGGTGAGCGTAGGATGAGGAGAAAATTCGAAACGGCGGCCTAGTCTCGGCTGCGCGAAGGCGGAAATAGATGCAAGAGGGAAGCGTAGATTGACCGTCAAAAAGATTGACATCCGCCCAGGGGTCAGCGTTCTCGCAATTCTACGGCACCTCAATTACAAGCCTTGGTTCGCTCTCGGAGAGTTCGTTGACAACGCGGTTCAGAGCTTCCTTGAGCATCAGGCCGAACTCGAAACCATTGAAGGCAGCGGCTTCAAGTTGCGCGTGGACATAGATATCGATTCAAATCCGCCAACTCGCATCTCTATCCGAGACAATGCGGCAGGCATCGCTGAAGCTGAATATCCGCGGGCGTTCCGCCCCGCCGCCATTCCTCCAGACCGTTCAGGTCTCGCCGAGTTTGGGATGGGCATGAAGAGTGCCGCGTGCTGGTTCGCTCCGCAGTGGAGCGTCCGAACGTCGGCGCTCGCGGAGCCGGTGGCACGCACGATCCGGTTCGACATCGACAATATCGTCAACGATGACATAGAGGAGCTTGTCGTCGAATCGAAGCGCGAGAAGCGAGAAGAGCATTATACGGAGATCGTTCTGGAAAACGTGTTCCACGCCCCGGTTGGGCGTACGTTGTCCAAGTTGAAGGAGCATCTCACTGACATCTACCGAGTATTCGTTCGTGATCGGGTGCTCGATTTACGGCTCAGGGGCGAGGCTCTCACATATCGTGACCCAAAGGTGCTGCAAGCACCTTACTTCCGGGAAAAAGGTGGAGCGGAGAAGACCTGGCGCAAATCAATAGAATTCGATTTCGGTGACGGACTTGCCGTTCACGGATTTGCAGCAATTCGCGAGACCGGGAACACGTCGAGGGCGGGCTTCGCCCTCTTTCGGCGAGGACGTCTAATCCAGGGCAGCGGCGACGAAGGGTACCGGCCTTCCTTCATTTTCGGGAGCTCGAACAGCTACCGCTACCAAAGACTCTTCGGCGAGTTGCATCTAGAGGGCTTCGAAGTTAGCCACACCAAAGATGGCTTTCGGTGGGATGAGAACGAGCAGCCTTTCTTGGAGTTGCTTCGGGATCACCTCGACAGCGCCGATCTTCCGTTGCTCAAACAGGCCGAAGGATACCGCGCGCGTGCGCCCAAGAACAAACTCGTGGCGGCGGCACGCCAAGCTATCTCCAATACAACTCATGCGATGCAGGAGAGATTGCCGGAAGTACTGCCGGTAGTCGCTGGCGCAGATCCGGTCGGTACTCCCGCCCAGGACGGGCCGGCGCAGCCGACTCTCGCCGAGCGGCGCTTTGAGATCGACTTTCGCGATAAGCAGTGGTCGATCCATGTCGAGATCACGAACGACCCGGCAGAAAGCCAGTGGGTGGTTCTGAGCGACACCGGAGAGGCGCGGCAGCGACTCAGACGGATTGACATCCGCGTCTCGATGACCCATCCGTTTATGGTGCGCTTTGCTCAGTCGGACGACGAGGGTTTGGAGGCGTTACTGCGCGTCGCAGCTGCTGTTGGTCTCGCTGAAGTACTCGCTCGCGACGCCGGTGTGCGTAAGGCCGGCACGGTGCGTCGAAATATCAACGACATTCTCCGAGACGCGCTTTCGGAGCCATGAGGAAAGGTCATAGACAATGACTGACGAGGAGCCAATTCTCGTGGAGCCAATAGGCGTACCGGATGCGGACGCGCCGTGGAGGCCGGTGGTCGGTCCCGAAGCGCTAGATTTCCTCGAATCCGCCGCACCCGAAAGTAGTCGCGAAAGCATTCGCGATGCCGCGGTATCGATACTCTCTAAGGCAATCCCACCAAACGCGGACGCCGGTCAGGAGACCGGATTGGTGGTCGGGTATGTACAGAGCGGCAAAACGATGTCCTTCGAGGCGGTCGCGGCCTTGGCCCGTGATAACGGATTCCAAGTCGTTATTGTGGTCGCCGGTACCTCGATCCCTTTGCTCGATCAGTCTACAGGGCGGCTCTACCAAGACCTAAGGCTTGGAGACACCAGACGTGCGCGGCGATGGATCCAGTTTCAGAACCCAGACGAAGATGACGCAACGGTGCAGGCTATTCGAGACGTGCTCGAGGTCTGGCGGGATCCGAGCGCGCCGGAAGAATATAAGAGAACCGTTCTGGTAACTGTTCTCAAGCACCATCGCCGACTGCAGAATCTCACGGATGTAGTGAGCGCGATAGGCCTTCGAGGTACTCCGGTGCTCATCATTGACGACGAGGCGGACCAAGTGAGTCTCAACAATGAGGTCGCGCAAGGTCAAGAGAGCACGACCTACCGGCGCCTTATGGAGCTTCGTCAGGCCTTGCCGAATCACACATATCTACAATATACGGCGACGCCCCAGGCACCCTTGCTTATCAGCATTATCGACGCCCTTTCCCCAAACTTTGTTCAGGTGCTTGATCCCGGCGACGACTACGTCGGAGGGCGTGAATTCTTCGGTGCCAATCGCGCTTATGTTCGGGTGATTCCGCCCCAGGACGTTCCCACCAACGCCAATCCCCTGGTAGATGTCCCCGACTCACTATTGCAGGCTTTGCGTGTGTTTATGGTCGGCGTATCAGCCGGTTTACGGGATGGGCGAAACACTGGCAACCGGTCGATGTTAGTGCATCCTTCGCATCGAACCGTCCAGCATCAGGCCTACTATGGTTGGGTGCGGGACGTTTTTGAAGAATGGAAGCGAGTCCTCAGTCTCTCCGATGACGACCCGGATAAGCAAGAGTTGATCGAGGAACTCCGGTCAGCGCGCAACGATTTGGCGGGCACCGTTGGGACGACGCTCGCGCCCTTTGCCGAACTCGTGCCACAATTTCGCTTCGCTTTCCGCAATACTCGCATCTTGGAGGTCAACGCTAGAGCCGGTCGAACGCCACCGGTTGACTGGCGAAGTGCCTATGGATGGATTCTTGTGGGCGGCCAAGCCATGGACCGCGGTTTTACTGTCGAGGGGTTGACCGTCACCTACATGCCTCGAGGCGTGGGGGTTGGGAACGCGGATACGGTGCAACAGCGCGCCCGGTTTTTCGGTTATAAGCGGCCGTATATTGGCTACTGCCGTCTCTACTTGGAGCAGGGAGCATTGAACGCCCTCCGAAGCTACGTCGAGCACGAAGAGGACATTCGGGGCCAGTTGCAGTTGTTTCAGCAGAACGGTCGCCCACTCAATGAATGGAAGAGGGCTTTTGTTCTGGATAGGGCTCTCAGGCCATGTCGCGATAGCGTTCTTGAATTCGACTATATGCGCGGGCGATATTCGGATGAATGGGTGAACCCGCGCGTGGTTCTGGCCTCTGATGAAGTGCTTCGTGCCAATCGCGAGACGGTAGCCGGATTCATGCGACAACTCCAGTTTACCGAGAGCCAAGGGCATCCCGATCGAACCGAGGTGCAGCGCCACACTGTCTGTTTCGATGTACCGTTGGCCACGGTCATCGATCTTCTCCTCGTGCGCTTGCGTATCACCGGCACGACTGATTCCCAACGTTATACTGGGCTCCTCCTGCAACTCAGCAAGGCTCTAGAGGACAACCCCGAGGAAGTGTGTGCCGTGTACCGCATGAGCCCGACTACCAGGAGAGAGCGCAGCATCGATGAGGATGGTGAAGTACCGAACCTCTTCCAGGGCGAGGCGCCGGTGAATCCTCGCGATCGTCGAGGCGAGATTTATCCCGGCGATCGCGCGATTCGGCAAGACGATAATGTGACCGTCCAAATCCATACGCTCAACCTTACACGCGACGATTCCGTTGTCTCCGAGGAAGTCGTGGTCACACCGGTTTGGGTTCCCGCGCGGTTAGCACGCGGTTGGATCAGCCAAGAGCAGGGCTAGGCGCTGATGGGGATCGAACTTGTCGAAATATTTGAGAGCATCCGTGCGCCAGCGATAGAGGTTCCCGCGAAGCCTGTATACGCCGTGATTCCTGTCCCTGGCAGCACGAGCTACTTTCTGGGCAAGGACGCCGAGGCCCTGCCTTGCCTTTTAGTTGCGACGGTCGACAAGCCCGGGAGGCTCCAGCCGCCGATCAGACTGGAAAGCTTGGACGTTCAGTTCGATCTGGCATGTCATGTCAGGAAAGAGCGTGCGGTCGACCAGCAGGGCACCTTCACTGTCATACGCTGTCGCTCTCACGATCTCGAGACGGTTAGGTACTTTTTGTCAGTATGCGAAACAATCCTGCGGATCTTAGGAGACGATCCAACGCGCGCCGGCTTGTCCTCCGTCGTACAAAGGCTGGCCGCGATCTTTCAGAAGATGCAGAAGGCGCCGACACGTTCCATCGATGGCTTGATCGGCGAGCTATATTTTTTGTGGCGTAGCGCTAACCCAGTCCGAGCGCTCAACGCATGGCGAACGGACGAGAACGCACGATTTGATTTCTCAGACGGGGATGTGCGCATAGATGTGAAGGCGACAGGCCGCCGGAGTCGTGTACATACTTTCTCATACGATCAGTGCAACCCGCCGCCCGGAACTCTAGCGATCGTCGCATCGCTATTCATTGAACGCGCTGCAAACGGCATGACCCTGCAATCTCTGCTCGGCGAGATTGAACGAATGGCGACTGCTCAGGCCGATCTCGTGTTCAAGCTGCACGAGGTGGCTGTCGGAACTCTGGGAGCATCTCTCAATGAGTCGCTCAGCCAGCGATTTGATGTGAGGCTTGCCGACTCCTCGCTAAGCCTTTTCGACCTCCGCGACGTGCCGGCAATTCGCGGGCCACTGCCTGTCGGAGTTAGCGATGTTCACTTCCGCTCTGACCTTTCACCGCTCCGAGCTCTGTCTATTCAGGCTCTGATCGATAGAGATCCCGTCTTTTGGGATTTGCTGCCGCGGACGGAAGACGCCTGACCAAGAAAGAAGCGTAGGTGAATAGCCGGGTGATGCCAAGAGCGGTCTCTGAAACTCGCTTCGGCTGTCCCTCTCTTAGCCGAAGCTCTTTTCATACCGGCTCCAAGCTTCCCCAATATTCACGAATTGCCGCCCAGGTTCCACGCATCTGCGTAACCAATTGTCGAAATCGAGCCGCACATTGTGAGCGACCTCGAAAGACTCGACCTGGAACCGCTCGGCGAATAACTGATCATCCATTCCCTTCAGTTCGTTGATCAACTCGACGATGCTCTTCATTGACGTTCCTCCGCCGAACTCCCATCGGCTAGGCGGCACGCTTTCGTCCCGAGGGTGCAATATAAGAGGCGACTTCTTTTCGGCTGGCGCCCATCCTTATTAGAGAGCGAACCATGAGATCGATACTGACCGAGGAATCCGCTGCCTCGATCTTGGCTACTCTTGATTGGCTCGACCCGAGTAACTTTCCCAGTTGATCTTGAGTTAACCTTTGTCTCGCCCTCTTAACTTTCACTGCATCAGCCAGCCCCAGTTTCAGTTCGACAATGGCTGCTTCTTCATCGATCAGCCCAAGCAATTCTGCCGCGCCGCCGACTCTCCATCCCGCGGATTCAAGCCGCTTTCTCTTTTTGTTATCCACGAACAAATACCTACCAAGCGATTTCGTATTTCCGTAGGCACGCCCTGCACCGCTCGATGACCTCAGATGGCATCTGCCTGGCCTTCATGCTGCCATGAAGCCAGGTCAGCGGCCTATGGGGAGCCTTGATCGCTATGGTATATGTCAAATCCGACATGACCGCAATCGGGCGCTGGTCGCGAACCGCCGACGCATCACACCTGTAGTCCTTCAGAACGGCGCGTCTTCAGCCAGCGTCACGGGCTCATCTATGACGCTCGCCGCGGCTGGCGACGGTCCGAGGAACTGAATGCGCAAGGCTACGATCTCCGGGCGCCGAAACCTGCCGCCTTCGGTCGGCTCATATTCGCGAACCCTGATGCTGCCCTCTACGTAGACCTGGCGGCCCTTCTTCAAATTTTGATGGCACACCTCGGCGAGCTTTCCGTATGCCACGACCGTTAGCCAGTCGGTCCGCTCCCGCCGATTGCCACTCCGATCCGTAAACGAGTCATTCATGGCGATCGACAGGTTGGTAACCGCTCGCTTGGACGCCGGCATGTAACGGATTTCCGGATCGTGTCCGAGGTTTCCGATCAGCATGACCTTGTTGAGAGACATAGTACTGCACCTCCTCACTTCATTGATTGTGTTCAGCACGCCAGACGGCGTTTTCGACCTTCGGTTCATCACCGCGCTTGAAGAACTCGACGAAACACGACCAGTGGAAGACGGCGAATCCCGCCCAAAGATGAATCTTGAGCCAATTCGAAGAATCGGCGACTTCGCACCCGCAAACTACACATTTCATGTTGGTCAACTCCTTCGCCCGCCCGCTTGCCGACAGGCCAGGGCGCTTCAGCTTTAATCGCGCACAAATTTTTCGCGTCCCTCTCTCAACCAACAATGGAGAGGGACGCGCTGATTTCTCGACGCGATCGGCGCAGCGCTGCACTTGTGACGAAGACTCCGAGTCGTCCGGTGAAGCCGGTCGGCGCATGTGCCAGTGGAGCGAGCGCCACCACCAAGCCTTGTCTGAGAGAAAGGGAGCTCCTGAGCGGTCATGGAAGCACTGGTTTGATCGGGGCGCCAACGCATTTCTCCTCACCGCCTCACTCCGTGTACGCGATTGACACTGTGAAGAATCCGATCGGATACGCTCTTAAATCCTGTGCTTAAGTTGGGTTGAAGAACTTCCAACGCCGTGGATTTCTCGCGGTTGCGGCTGACCGTCTGTCGAAGCCGATCGCGATCGTCGGTGTATATCGACGCGGCCTGCCGCGCGCGGCTGATCGAGACGTAAAATTGTTTGCGGTTTACAAGCTGCGCCGAGCGGGTGGTGTCGACGTTGACGATGACTCGATCAACCGTTGCTCCCTGACTGGAATGTGACGTGGATGCATACCCGTGGTCAATATGGCGCAGCCGCTCAGGCGCAGCGCTGATCTCCCTGCCATCGTCCATGCGGAGACTGGTGCGGAGAGAATTGATCGCCACAATGGTGGCGAACTCGCCATTCGCGACTCCGAGCGTTCGATCAGGAGCTCGGAACTGGATCCGGTCTCCCGGGGAAAATGCGCGCTGCTCGGGACGGAACACGGCGACACCGGTGAGGCGAGAGGGGAAGTACTCGACGGCTCGACCGTCAAAAGTTTTGACGGTTAGGCGATGTCGCCCTCGGTCCACGTTTTCGACGGTCGCGTATGTGTCTCTCTCAAGGGCGTGCCGCCTGCTTCCGCGCGTAAATCGGATGACATCGCCAGCTTCGTAGTTGTATGCGCGTCCGCGCTGCTGGCGCGTGAAATCGCGCCCCACGAGAATGGTTTGCTCGGTTTCTGGACCTCTGATGAGGCCCGCCTGCTTGAGCGCTGCTCGAATCGCGGCATTAAGCTCTCGCCGCTCCTCGTTGGCCGGACTCACTACCAACACTCGCTTTCGCAAACCGTGAGCGGTGACATATTCCGCCGCAATTGAGCGGTAGCGTTCCTTGGCGTCCACGACTTCGCGGATGTCGCCGCGCTGATCCAGCACCGACAGTGCTTCCGAAATCCTGCCTGCGGACACGTCCAAGACGGATTGGCGCAGACCCGGGTCGCGCTGCCGGCGAATCGTCTCGAGGCGCGCGACAGCCATTCCCGCCTGCTGCATCTGATAAATCGGCCTTCCCGCTTCGATCGCGTGGTGCTGGCGCTGGTCGCCGACGAACACGATTCGATCAACCTCGGTATCGCGTGCTTTGCGCAGAAGCCCGTTCACCTGGCGCGTTGCGAGCAGGCTCGACTCGTCTATGATCCAGAGTTCCTTGCGCGCCGGTTCAATCGGATTTTCGAGCAGACTGGCCACGGTTCGCGCAGGTAGCCCCGCTTCCGAGAGCGCCTTTACGGCACGAGTGGTCGGCGCGAACCCGCGCACCAGATACCCGCGCTCGGCCGCGAATTCCTTGATCGCGCCGACTGTGGTGGTCTTTGCTGTACCGGCGCGCCCATCGATCGCGGTCACCCAATGGGTTGCGCAGACCGTGATTTCCGCGGCTTCGGCCTGGTCGGCTAGAAGGCCGCGCTTCACGGCCCACGACTTCAGCTCGTCGTTGGGCGCGATCGCCTTACTGCGGCCAAGCCCGTCGCGCATTAGCGCGATGTTCTCTCTTTCGAGTGCGACCATCTCGGGGGTAGTGTACGCACCCTGGGGAGAGGCGATCGCATTTCCGACTTGGATAAGTTCTCCCGTTTGTTCGTGACGCCCGCTCTCAACCCGCACTTGACCGAGGTCCCCGACTCCCATCAGGTGCTGCAAGGCGGTCGCCTCAAGTGCGCGGCGGTCGACGACGGCTTCTCGCTCCGTGTTGTGCGCTGCGCTTAAGCGCAGCGCTTCGGCGAGCGGCTCTCGAGCGCCGAAAGCCAGCACTCCCCGAGTGTTGGCAACCGAAGCGACACGCTCGACAGTGATTCCATATTCTCGCGCGCGCACCTGCCATTCGGCTTTGAGACTCTGCTCATCGCGAAGGTCTTTCGCTCCGCGTGTCTGATGTGCGACGTTCTGCGCCGCAGCGGCGCCGTTCAGTCCCTGCCGCAAAAGCTCTTCCTCGATGTCCTGGCGGCGGCGCGAGAACGCCATCACCTGCTCTCTCGTGTAGCCCTGGAGTTCCCAGCGGCCGTCTGCGCCTGTGACGTTGATTCGATAGCCGAGCGTTTCGACCTCGCGTGCGAGCTCAGATCGATAGACTGCGGTCGCAAAGGTCTGGGAGCGATAGATCTCGATTGGATCGAGACCGCGCCATGCAGCGTCAGGCCGCCGCGTCATGTTCGCGATAACGACGTGAGTATGCAGATGCGGGTCCGGGCCATAGCCGTCGTCCGTGCTGTTTGGCGACGGCCGGGCGGCGGCGTGATCGAAGCGCGCAGCGACAATGTTTTCAGTAACCACCCATTCGCTTCCGCCGCGTTGCCGGGAAAGCGCGTAGCGCTCCAGCTCCACGAGCGCGCGGCTTACCGAACTGCGATGGGCTTCAAGCAAGCGGCCGTCTTCGCCCAGCAAGGCTTGAATGCTTACGGATTTAGGAGCGTTGAACGTCGCGTCCCACCCAGCGCGACGGTCGTCATAGCCACCGGCCTGTTGGACGAGCACCTGCCCGGTCGCCGGATGCAAGCCACGCAAGACAGCGCGAAATGCTTCGGTCGTGACTTCGCCAGAAAGTCCGAGCGCCGCTGCTCCGTTGCCGAACCATCGGCCGACGACGCGTCGTTCTTCCGTGTAGTAGTCATCCTGCGAGTACTTTTCCTCGTAGTAGGACTCGGCTTGCTTGGCGCTCAGCGCCCCTTTCGACATTACGAGCATGGCTATGCGAGGGGTCGCTTCATTCGTGAAGCGGGTTGATCGCGGCTGCCGTCCGCGGCGAAGGCGTGCATTTCCTGCGTGCAGTCAGTCGAAGGCGGAGCCGAGTCTGGTTCCGATTGCTCCTCTGTAGAGAGTCGCGGAACGAATCCTGGCTCTCGCGTGATCGGATTCAGATACGAAAATTCTACGATGGCGCGCCGGTGGCCCGTGATGCAGAGATAGCCCTCGAACGGCTGCAGCATCTGAATCTCGCTGGCAAGCGCCGCGCTCTCGACGACGCGCTGCGGATGAATCGTGAAGCCGTCGCGGACCTCTCGTGGGCCGGCACTGGCGCCGACCTGGGTCCGGCTTATTTCGCGCTCCCCGATCTGGGCGCTCGACCATCGCGCGGTGTCGGGCTCGCCGGTCCGAAGAATCAGTTTGGTTGCGGGCGCAGCGGCCATCGTTGCCGTCTGGTCGCGGCCATAGAGAGCGCGTAGCTGCGTGATCGCCTGAAAGCCGAGGACCGCGCAAAGACCCCGCTTGCGTCCTCGCACAACCAGCGATTCGAGTTGTGCCTGCCGTCTCAGAATCGGCAGTTCGTCGGCGATAATCCAAGTGTGTTCGCGAGATACCTGCGCCGCCATCAGACGGCGAACCAGGCAGTCCAGCCACACGCTCTGAAGCGGCGAAGCCGCCTCGCGCGAATCTTCCGTGGAGCTGAGGAAGAGCCATCCCTTCCGGGATTCAGCCCATTCGACAGCGCTCCACCGTCGATCGAACTGCTGGGGCAGATGACGAAACGCCTTGGTCGCGTTGAACGCGGTCGCGACTATTCCGGCACCTTGCTCGTGCGCGCCCGGATCGATCAGCGCTTCGGCGGGAATGCCCCGGAACGCTTCCTTGAGTTTCGCCCTTGGCAACCCGAGGAGCTTTGGAATGTCCGCCGGATCGCCGGTGCGGACTATATCGAGCAATCCAACGATTAGCGTCCGAGCGGACTCCCTGAAGAAGAAGTCCGCACCGCTTTGGCTGAAAGGATTGGCCGGGTCTGGAAGGAGCGCTGTAGCGAGCGCCTCGGCGTCCATTGCTTCGCTTCCGGGTCGAAGCTCCGCCCAGGGTGCCCAGCCGGGACAGCGCACATCGAGCGGATTCAAAATCAGATCGCCGCGCTCAGGACTGAAGAACTCCGGCACGTACTCGCATTCCGAATCAAGCACGATCGCCGTCTCGGCGCGCGCTTCGATCTGTCTTAACAGACTTCGAATCGTGGTCGATTTACCCGAGCCGGGTGAGCCGACGAATAAAAAATGCTGCGATTCGATCGAGCGTGGAATTCTGACGCCGCCAATTTCGATTCCATCGCCCCTGAGCTCGCGTGCGAGCTTTCTGGGCGCAATGACGTCGGTGCCGCGAATGTATTGATCATCGGCGGCGTCGAGTCGGCGCGGAAAGAGAAACTTTCCCACCGCGAGCAGAATCAGACCGGTCGGCATCAACGCCCAGAGCGAGTAGTGGGCGATCCAGATCGCGAACGAGTGCCCGAAGTAGAAGCTCCGGTTTAGAAACTCGTACATGCTTCCGGCGGGATAGCGCCCGCCGCGATATGGCAGCGATAGGAACGAGAGGGGAAGAACCTGAGTGAAAACCCACGCGAGTATCCAGCGGCCGAAGTACTCGTGAGCAGCCCAACCTCCATAGCGGCCAACCCAGTACCACACGAGAGCGACCGCAGCGGTTGCCCACAGCGCCACGGCGATCACGAGTATCCGCATCGCCATCTGAGCCCACATCTGGAGCGATGTAACTCCAGCGCGCCACCTTACCGCCGGCCGAATGCGCGTGTTCACCGACCTTCCTCCGTCTCGGTCGATAGCTGGGCGATGTAGTGGCGGGCGGCCTCCTCGCAGGCGTCCATGATCGAATCGATGGCGGCTACGCCAAGTGTCTGGTCGATGGAGTGAAAAACCGCCGAGCGTGTTTTGACGATCTCGAAGAGCATCTGGCCGTACCGCTTCGATTCGGTCTGCTCGATGAAATCGCAGAGTTTTCTAATTGCTTCGAGCTTCATGAGCATCGCGGTCTGCGTCGCCGATTCGATCTCGTTGACTCTGCCCTCGTTTTCAAAATGCCGGACGATGATCGACTGGATGAGCGTGGTGGGCGCCGTGCCCAAGCTCAGCGCTTGTTGCTCGATGCGAAGCGCGATCGGCTGCGGTACTCTGATGTTGAAGCTCTTCTTATCCGCGCCGCTTGAGTCCGTCTGCTGTTGTTCCGCACTCACGATCTTCTTCCTAATGAGGTTTGCTGACGCTCTTTCGTGGGTTTATCTCACGTCACGAACGCTAGCGGCTGATAGCACTGTGGAATCGGGCTCTATGCGCCATCCGAATGCCCGATCGGCTAGCGCCCTTCATCAAGGGATGAGTGACGTGTCAAAGGATTCCACGTGCGAAGCACGTCAACGGACCTCAGGCCCACGAGAATCACGCCTGCGCCCTGAGAGTGCCGCTGGACGGAGTACCAATAGCTCCGGCGGAATGACTGCTATTACCGCTCGAACGTGACCACGTTTGGAACTCACGGTCGGCCTCGAGAAAGGCGTGAAGGATTTCTGGGATGAGAGTCTTTGAGTCCACCGACTCGCCGTGAACATGCTGGTAATAAGACGCGTACCGCTCTAGTTCAGCGTTAAGGTCGCCTGTGAGTGCGATGCGCACTTGCACCGATCGAAGCGGCTTGGAAATGCGAGCGAGTTTCATATCGAACCTCCGTTGATGAGGGAAAAATAAAGGGCCGCCTGGGCTGCGAGCAGGGCAACCGCGGTCCCGATCGCAGCGGTCGCGATGCAGCGTTCCTTCCAGTCGTCGGTCCCGGCGAAGAGCAGCGCCGCGCCGCTGAGCGTGGCGAGGGCGATGGTGCGCGGGGTCGCCGTCCAGTATGGGAGGCGACCGATAACGATGAGGAAGGCTGTTGCGGCCGTCAGCAGTGTTGCCGCTATACCGAGGTATCCCAGCGGGGTTGTCTGTGTCCGCAAGATGATTCCTCCTCCTGTCAGAAAAGAGACGGCGAGTAGGGAAACAGGTAGCTCATGAGTTGAATCGCCCCGAGCGCAGCCGAACCTCCGAGTCCTGCTGCCGCAAGGCGGCTTACGCCCGCGCTGTGTCCGCCCGAGGTTGCGTAGAGAACGCCAGACCCCACGAACGACATGACGACGAGCGCATGCGCGACGGGGCCGCTGAGATCGGTCTGAAGGCTGGTCAGAGTCTGATCCCACGGCAGCGTCCCCGTCATCGCCGTTGCCCAGCACGAGGCTGGGCGAAGCACGAAAGCCGCTGCAGCACAGTACGCCATTAAAAATCTTCCCGTCCGCTTCACTACTTCCCTCATTGCACCTCTCCTTCATCTCCCGTGCGGGAGTTAGTCGCTGTCTTCTGTGCGCCGTAGGCGGAATCCCGACTTCGGGTCGTGACCTTCGATGGCTGCGATTCCAGTCAGCCGCCGACCGTTCGGCGTCTGAGCAATCGACACGATTAGATCCACCGCCTCGCAGATGAGCTTCGGCTGCGGCGGCACATTTGCTTCCTGAACCAATGTTTCAAGCCGGATGAGCGCAGACTCCGGACCCGCGGCATGAATAGTCGTAAGGCCGCCGGAATGGCCCGTGTTCCAAGCCTTGAGAAGCGTCAGCGCTTCAGCACCGCGTAACTCGCCTACGACGATCCGGTCAGGCCGAAGCCGCATTGTCGTGCGGAGCAAACGAAGCAGGTCCGTCGTCTCAGTCGTGTGCAGATAGACAGTGTGCGGATGCTGGCAGCGAAGCTCGGCCAGGTCCTCAAGGATTACTGTGCGATGCGCGGCATCGAACTCCACCAGCAACGCGCTGGCGAGTGTCGTCTTGCCAGACGCTGTCGGACCGGCGATGAGAATGTTGTGCCGTTCACGCACGGCGCTGGCCAGAGCTTCGGCCTGGCGGGCTGTCATCACGCTCGCCGACGCATAGTCTTCCAGCGTAAAGACCACGGGCGCGGGTTTGCGGATCGAGATGACAGGTGCCAGCGTGACCGGCGGCAGAACACCGGTGAATCTCGCTTGTGAGATCGGCAGCTCGGCTTCGAGAATCGGGTTCCTGTCGTTTGCTACCCGATGGTTGAGCGCCGCAACCGTTCCTATCAGCTCTTCGGCTTCGGGATCAGACATCGTGCCGACAACCTCCATGCCGTGCCCGTGACGATCCACGACGACCTCGCCGCTGTGATTGCGCATCACTTCGATCACGTCCGCGCCATCCTCGAGCGCGCGGAGCATGAGAGGACCGAGCGCCCGGCGAAGCTTTTCGTCGAGGCGCGCGCGGATTACTGGATGCAGAACTTGAAGCGCCATTCTGATCACCACGTCAGCAAGGGAACTGCTACGGACCTGATGGCTGAAAGCGGAAGCGGGCCGTAGTAGCGGCTGTCGAAGCTCCTCGGGTCGTTGAATCCAAAGAGCCAGACGGAACCGGCTGGAACTCGGTACTGGCCCGCAGAGATGCGAGGCAGCCTCCGTCCGCTGCCGTCACGCTGGGCGGTCGCGCTATGGGCGAAGCTCTCTCCGTTGATCGTAACGAAGTCCGGCCTGATCTCGACCTGGTCGCCGGGAAGGGCGAGCAGGAGTTTGCCTATCGGAGCGGCATAGTCGGGACATTCGGAAATCGGTGAAACCGATAGGTAGCCGCGCGAGACAGCGAAGCGCGCAATGTTCGAAGGCAGGCACGCGGCGACGAGTTCGCCGCGCAACAAACTGCTGGCGGCACGCATCTGATAGATCCCGGCGGGCGTCGAGCTGTCGGTCAGCGCGATACGAAGGTCAAAACCCTCGAAAGCAAACGCCATCGCGAAGGTCGCGGCGGCCAGCGAGGCGACGACCGACGCGAGCCTATGCAGCCGATTTGTCATTGCCGATACGGGGCAGGGAGCGTCAGGTCAGTTGTGATTTCGACGTTGAAGAGATAGCCGGGGCGAATCTCGATGGTTGGCGGAATGTTCATCCCGCGCTGGAGCGACTGCTGCACCACACCTCCCATTTGTCCGCTCACGGCCGCGCCGCCCATCTCGCTGGCCATCGCCAGCGGACTCATGCCGTAGCTGTATCCTCCGTTTGGCGAGACCCCGGCGCTGCCGCCGTAGAGTCCCATCTGGCCGACCATCTGACCGGCACCGATCAGGCTCACAACAGCCGCTGTGCCGAAGGTTTTGAGGTAATGGTTGTCGACTTGGTCTTCCAATCCGCCATAGCCTTGCGCGTCGGTCGCCGGCATCGAAGGCAGATCGAGGCTCGCCGTGTTCGGAAAGATCAGGCGCCGCCAGTTGACCGCGATCCGATCTTGTCCGTACTGCGTGCTGGTTGCGTAGTCACCAACAATGCGCGAACCCTGCGGGATGAGCAGATAGCGGCCGGTTGCCGAGTCATAGACATTGGCAGCAACCTGTGCGAGCACCTGCGCTGGCGCACCGCTGTTGATGCCGGTCATAAGAACGGCGGGAATTACCGTTCCGGCCATCACTGTGTAGGGCGGTGCGGGTTGATGATAAGCCGCCTGCGCCATTGCGCCCGTCACGCTCGAAGTTGTCTGGCTGGCGGCTTCGCCCTGCCCGAGTTGCGATGGTGCTCGGGCGACTTCGAGCGTCGATCCCGAATGCAGAGCGTCAATCAGGATCGGTGCTTGGAGCGCGCTCAAGTACGAGTGCTCGCGCCACTCTGAGAGTGCGCTCGGCTGGCGGATCACGGATTGTTCCTGTCTCATCGCGAGTGGCTGCGCGACGGGTGTTGCGGGCGTTGACGCCGACACAATCGTCTTCGAGGGCGGCCTCGGCATTGAAGGGTCTTCAGAATGCGGCCAGTCGGCCGGCGTCGCCTCCTTGCCAGCGGATGCTCCGCTGTGGACGGCGGCTAACTCGCGCGCGTGATTCCACGAGAGCCCAAGCGCTCCGACGAAGACCGCGATCATGATGACAACCACTCCGAGATAGTAGCCGCGGCGGCTCATACGTCCGCCGCCGCTCGTGTCGGGTAATTTCATAGCGGTCGGCGGCGTGGATGAAGTCGGTGAAGAGTTGGGCGCTACATTCGCGTTCGGAGTTGCTGCCACGGCTACACCCTTCCTTCCCTGGCCGCTCCGCTGTAGGTGATCGTGACCCTGTCCTGCTCGCGCCCAACGCCCGCGAGCAGTACTGCCTGGTCGAACAGCCGGTCGACGATGTAGTAGTTGCCGGCGATTCGATAGTTCGCGAGGCCGTCCCCTGCGGGACCCGCGACCAGAAGCGCCGGGGCGTCCGTCGCTTTCATTCCGGCCGCCATCTGGATGTAGGTGTGCGCGCCGTCATCGAAAGCACGAATCGGTTTCCATGGAACGTTCGGACCGCTGATTGAGTAGCTGAGGTTGAGTTCCTTTTGGGCGAGGTCGGCAACCAGGCTCGCCTGTTTCCGAGTCTCGTGAGGATCGGCCGCGAGCTTCTTCGCCTGCTCGCTCGCCACAAGCAGATCTTTCGGAAAGTAGAATCCCGCTGCCTGCGTGAACTTCTCCGTCCGGCGCGCGACCAGATTTAGCCTGTAAGTACGGCGGTTGGTCATGATGACAAGATTGCTCGATAGCGGCGCGTCCTTGGGCTTGATGAGTACGTGTGGGAGCGGAGTCTGCGGGTCACCGCTGCCTGCGACCTGAATGAGCCAGCGCTCGCTGTCGCCTGTCGCCACGTCGGTCACTGTTTCACCTTCGGCGAGCGTGAGGTCCGTCACGTGAAGCGGCGCGCAAATCAATGTGGGTGGGTTGTTCAAGAGATCGTATGGATAGAGGATGCGATCACCCGGAATGATCGGCGCCTGGCCGGTACGCTCAAACGCACGCACCGCCGCCCGCACGGACTCTGACTCGAGACTGAGCGGATCGACCGGATTTGGCGGCTCGGTTGCGCTCTCGGGTTCCGACTGGATTTCTGTCGCGATGACAAGCGGCGGCGCTTGCTTCTGCTGGGTGCAGCCGGCAAACGCCGCCATGATCGAGCACCATAGAGCGACGATGAACGCCGTCTTCAGAAAGACAACGGTAAGTCTGAAGGCAACGCGGAGCGTTGCTCCGATGAATCGCAACACAACAATCGCGTAACGAACTGCGCGCGGATAAGAAGCGATGGTTTCGTTTTCTCTTTTCATTGGCGTTGCTCTGTCCAGGAAATATCGCCGACTGTGAAGCCGAGCGGATTGATGAGCGTGGCCGAAAATTCGGCTGGTGGATTGAGCGCGACCGTGAGTACCGCTTCCCAATTGCTCGCTGGGCCGGTATCGCCTGAAAGACTCCAGTGATGCTCCGTCCAGCGCACCTGGTAGGTCTGCGCGGACAGTCGCAATATCGAATCGATGTCGATGGTGACGCGGCTATCGCGGGCGACCTTGAATGGGTCGTTCGCGTGGTCGTCGTCGTTGTACCAGTGATCGAGGTAGTGGAGCGCGGCGGCATTCGCTCGCGCCCTCACGCGATTCAGCGTTTCACTCTCTGCGAGCGGATCGCCAATCACTTCCCGTGCGTCGCGGATGAACCCAGCGACCTCGTAGCGAACGATTCGGTCCTCTCCAAACATTGGTTGGGGTACGCTGACCGCTGTTGGCGCGCTCAGCGCAAATCCCTGACGATCGACCGTGACGACATAGGGCACGTATCGGCTGCGAACGGCGAGATAGATGCTCCCGCCGGCGAGAACCAACGCGACGGCCATGGCTCCCGTGGCCACGATCCGCCAATTGCGGGCCGCCTCTTCTAGTTCGCGATACCGGTTGCGAAAGAGCTGGCGCGCTTCGTCCTGTGGATCACCAACGGTCCGGTTAATTGCCGTTGCCATTGCCGTCCCCTTTGCCGTTAAGCCGTGTGAAATCGACCGTGATGCCGAGTTCGCGGGTCAGATTGCCTGCTTTGCTCGGCTGGTATTCGAGCGCTGCGCCTCCCGAACCGCCCCCGGAGGGCGGTGATAGTCGTGGGCCGTTGGATCGCTGACTCGGCGGAGGCGGCGAAGGATTAGGTGGTGGTTCTTTCGTCGAACGGCTGCGTTCGGCGTCCTGGCGCCGCTGATTCTCGGCGTGACGCCCCTGCCCTTCCTGGCGCTCGTGGCGAACGGCACTCCGCGCCGCGCCGATTCCGTTTGCGACCGCCTTGGTGACAATCGCCGCCATCGCCACCTGCCCCACCATCCGTTCCAGCGACATGCCGACGGCGCTGCGGGTAATAGCCGCCGCGGTGTTGGGAATACTCCAAGCGAGCCACGCAAAGACGATCGCCGCCCCCATGATGGTGAGCGGCAGTGTCACGTCAGCAGTTGTCCAACCGGCGAGTGCGGTGTTCCATCCGGCAGCGATCGTCATTCCTACGCCGACCATCAGGTAGAGGAACATCAGCTTCGTTCCAACGCCCGCGATCCAGTTGAGATAGCCTTCGCCGAATCCCCACGTCCATCGCGAGCTTGAAAAGCCGAGCAATAGTATCCCACCTGCCATGCCGACGTAGGTTTCCGCGAGTGTCAGCACCATCTCGACGGCTATGAGCAGGAAAGACGCGAACGTGACGAGGCCGGCAAGCACACCCACAAGAGCCGCGACCGACATGTTAAACCAAGAGAGGGAAGCGAAGCCGCGAAGAATGGTCTGGAACAAGGAGAGTCCAGCCGTAAAGACCTGACTCGGACTTAGGTTCGGCACTCCAGCGACACGGGCGCCGATTTGTTCGAAGCTCTCGATGACGCCTGTGAACCAGATAGGCGCGTTCGCGATCATCGCAAAAATGAAACCGAAGGCGAGCAGCTTCTTGGCGAGGTTGCCGAGCACGATCGTGACCGGCTCGTCCTCGAACATCATTTGGTAGGCAGTGAAAATGATCTCGATAGTCGCGAGCGCGAAGAACACCCGCTCCGCGAATGGCTGCATGATCGCCATGTAACGTTCGCCTGCCCACTGAAAGGTCTGCGCAATTTGATCGAGATTCTGCATCGCCTCTCGCTCCTTGAAGGGATTACGGCGTCGGTGGCGGCCATCCTTTGGGCGGGAGTCCTGGAAGACCCGCATGTGGCGCTCCCGGTGCCGACCAGGTCTTCGGATAAGGAAGCGGCGTACCGATACTCGCTCCCGGCTGTTCGGTGACGCTCAACAGCACTTCGCAGTTTTCCGTGCGACGATGGTCGGGCGCCTTGCAGTAGCTGACCGCTTCGCGCCAAAGATCTGTGTTGCGTTGGTACTGGTCGTGCCAGAAGTCAGACCCAAAGTTGCTCTCGGTCAGGGCCTTCGATGACCGCATTGCATTCAGCGGTTCCGGTTCGGCCGACTCGCGATTGCAACCCGCGAGTGAAACAGCGACGAAGATCAGAACGAGAACCGTTTTTCTCACGGCTGTCCTCCAGCCGGCAGACCCGCATGGGGAGCGTTGGGGCTGGACCATGTCGACGGATACGGGACGAACGGTCCGCCGCTCAGCCACTGCTGTTGTTGCGCTTGCGCCTGCGCAGCCTGACTGACCTGGTTGGCGGCGACGACGTTTTGGGCATTGATCATCGCGACCATCAGCTGACGCAGCATCTGAAGTTGCTGCACCTGCTGAAGAGCGATCTCGTTTCCGACCTGGATCGCCTGCATCCGCCCAACCGCGCCCTGATTCTTCGCCTCAAGCGCCGTGAGTGTCGCCTGTTCGGCTTGAAAGTCCTGCGCTTGCGCCGCCGCGGCTTGGAGAGTGCCGTTGAGAGTGTTGAGCGTACTCGTAAAACCCTGCGCCGCTTGCGGTGCGACGTTGCCGGACTGCGATGCGACATAGCCGGGGAATATGCGCTTAAATTCCGAGCTGAGATTAGAAAGCGTGTACGAAAGCCCCTGCTGCTCGGCGACGATATTGCCGAGATTCGTGAGGAGCCCCTGATTGGATCGCCACAATCCCGCGCCGCCACCCGTCGTGTTTTGCACGGCGTATTGGAGTTGAGCCGCCAGAGTTTGGACCGCCGCTGTTTCCTGCTGAAGCTGGTTCAACTGCCGTGCGAACATGCTCGGATCGAAAACGACCTGCGCCCCTCCGAACTGCGCCCAGGCCGGCGCGGTCTGTAAGACCATCACGAGGAATACGCACGCCGCACGACCGCACGAGTGCATCGGCTTTGGAAAACCCGCGTACCTCATTGCACCACCTCCGTGACTGCTCCGTTGATCGATTCGATGGCGGGTGCTGCTTCGCTCCGAATTGTCTTCGTCGGCTGCGCAAGCTCCTCGAGGTAGCGCGCCCAGTCGGAAAGCCCGCGCGCGCGAAGCCACTGTGTGACCCAACTGCTGCCGTGCTCGCGACGAAGTCTCTTGACGAGTTCGATCTCCTCGCGCGATCCCGCTCCTGCAAACGCAAGTGCGGGCGCTGTGAGTGGGAGCGACAACAGCCGACGGAAGAGCGCCGACGCGAAGTAGTACTGGCGCTTCGGCGTGGCGCCTGCCACTAATTCGATCTGCCGCTCTGTGAGTCCGAATTTGCGATAAAGCTCCGCTGTGGCCGGATTGCGCGCCTCGGCGTTCGGCAGATAAATCTTGGTCGGGCAGGATTCCAGAATCAGATCGCGAAGCGATGAATTGGCGACCTCGGTCACGCTCTGCGTGGCGAGGATTACCGCCGCGTTCTTCTTGCGCAGAGTTCGCAGCCACTCCTCGACCTTTGCCCCGAACGTGCCGTTCATCAGCATCACCCATGCCTCATCAAGCACGACGATCGTCGGCCTGCCGTCGAGCCGCTGGTCAATCCGGTGAAACAGGTAAGTAAGCACGGGGAGCAGCACGCGCTCGCCCTGGGCCATCAGCTTTTCGATTTCGAAGGTGATGAACCGCGACGCGCCAAGACCGTCCTCTTCCGCATCCACAAATCGCCCCATCGGCCCCGAGAACGAGTAAAAGCTCAGCGCGTCGCGGAGTTCGTGATCTTGTATCGTTGCGATGAGATGAGTAATCGTGCGTGCGTTTTTCGGCCGATCGCCAATCAGCTCAAGCGCGCGCCAGAGCGCATGGTCACGCGCCGGCGTCGGCTGAAGCCCTTGCTCGCGCAGCCGATCGATCAGCCATCCGTGCGCCCAAGTACGCTCGGACAGATCATCGACGCCCGCGAGCGGACAGAATGCGGTCTCGCCCTCTCCTAGATCGTAGTGAAGTCCTCCCGCCGCAAGCGTCGCGACGTATGCGCCGTGGCCGCGGTCAAAGAAGAAGACCTGCGCATTCTCGTAGCGGAAGTGTTGGCAGGCAACGAAGACCAGATAAGTGGTCTTACCGGCGCCTGTCGGGCCGATGATCAGCGTGTGGCCGACGTCGGAAACGTGATGCACGATTCGGACTGGAGTCGCTCCGCTGGTGACCGCCAGAAGCAGTGGCGGACTCTTTGGCGGATAGTATGGGCAGGGATGGTACTCGACGCCCGTCGGCGGCGTATCATTGACCGCGAAATCGGCGAAGTTGCGGTTGCTGACTACCGGTCGGCGCGGATTGTAGCCGCCGTTTGCGGGAATCGAACCTAGATACCCGTCATTCGCATTGAGAGTTTCAAGCCTCGCGCCAAAGCCGCGGTATCGCAGCTCGCGGATCACTTCGCCTGCGACGCGCTCGGCGCGAGAGAGGTCGTCATCCATCACCACCACGACGGCCGTGTAGTAGCCCGGCCACCAGTCCTTCGACTCAGCCTCAAGTCGCGCCGCTTCCGCGTCCGCAGCCATTTCGAGCGCGAACTGATTCTCGCGCGCTTCACCGCCGGCGACCCGGCTCAAGAGGCCGCCGAAGTTGTATAGCTTCTGCCGCCAGTTGCGCTGATGGCTCTCGAAGACTCCTTCCGCCGTGGGCGGCGACAGACAGACAAAGCGCTGCGCGAGTCTCAGACTTGCCCGGATCGCGTTCAGTCCCGAAAGAATCTGCGGATAAGATGCCGGCGGAAAGTCGTCGAGCGCGACCACGAGCACCGAGCGCCCGTCGATCTGCGGGCGGAAGCCTGCGACGAACTCATGCGCGAAACTTCCGTCGAGAAAGTTGGAATAGGATGGCTCAAGCCTCGCCTGATGAATCCCGCCAATGCACTCCTCGATGAACGCGACCGTTTCCGCCGCGTCGAGCGGAACGAGGTCGAACCAAGGCCGGAGCGGATCTAGGAGGTCGTTGCTCTCGCGCTCGAAGTCGTAGAGCGGAATCGGCCCCGCTTGCGCATCGGTATTCGAACCGCCGAAGATAAAACGCTCGACGCGGCTCTTATGCGGCGCCGGCGGTTGGTAGGTGAGCGTAATGACCGTCTCGCTCGCGAAGTGCGCGTCCTCTTCGAGAAAGCGCAGCCGCTGCGCTTCGTCCATCAGCCGCGTAACCGGATCAGGGAACGCGCCGTCGTCGGGATAGCCCGGCGCCGGTCGGCGAAGCGTGTTCCACTCGACCATCCAGCCGTCACCAAGCCGAGCAAGCGTCCGCGCAATCGCATGGTTTCGAGCAGCTCGATCGGCCTCGCTCTCCGACTCGACGTCCGGCATCGCGACGCGAAAGTTCCTCGACCAGCCGCCGCTCTTGAGCGCGATCGCGCATCCGCCCGTACTGAGCGGTTCCCACCAGCCGTGGCTCAAAAGTTCGGAGAATCCCGATTTTCTGTGAGCCATCGCGTCAATACCCCCGATATGGTTCGACCGATTGGCGTACCGGCGCCGGGGCAGCATCCGAATCCGAACAGGCCCCGTAACAGGTTTGGTAGCCGATGTGGCGGAGATAGACCTGGAACATCTGCGGGTCGCGCCGCGCTGCCCAGCGCAACACCGCATGAACCGCCGTCCCAAGAAAGACTCCGAACAGAATGTTCGGCCAGTGCAGGCCCGGGCCGAGCCCGAGCGCGATTGCCGCGGTTGCATTGATGATCGCGGGGACTCGCTCCGCCCCGCCCAGCAGGACCGGGCGGACGAGAGAACGATGAACCGGCGTGCGTTCGACCTGCTCCATTGCCGCGCTCCCGAGATTCAGACCTGGCTTGGGAGACGAACCGCGCCGAGATTGGAGCCGTTTGGCGCGAATCTGTTTTTGCTTCTGGTCAACTCCCGGCGAAACGCCCGAAATGCCACAATGACCAGCGCGTCTGAAACGTCGCGTTCTTCAAGATCGGCGGGTATCCGCCCGGCTGCGAAGTACAGCACGTCGGCCTTGAGGGTCAGCGCTCGGGCGAACTGCTCAATCAGATACGCCCTTGGCGGCCGGCGGGTGCTGTGTTCGAGTTCAACCAGATAAGGTCCCGAGATTGGGCGGCCGTCCTCAAATCTGACCTGCACCGCGATGTCGCGCTGCGTCAGACCGAGTTCTCTGCGCCGCCGCTTGATGACCTGTCCGAAGTTTTCCATTTCACCGCTACCTCCTTGGTGAACACTGGAATACTGCAATTCTATAATTCAATCAGCGCGTGAATGCAAGCCCTCCAACCCGCACTGATTGGAACCGGCCAGCCTGCGAGGTCAAAGAAAAGCTCAGCACTGTTCCTTTCGGGCGAAACGATCAGTGCGTGGCGTCAGCGATCTGCAGATTCTACTGCTTGGTCTTTTCGGGCTTGATACCTGTTTTGCGCGAGCCCAATGCCTTTCGAAAGGCGCGGAATGCGGCTTGAACGTCGGCGCCGTCTGCTGCGCGATTCAGATCTTCGGACAGGCGGTTCGCGTGGAAGTACAACACGTCTGCAGAAACTCCGAGGATTTTGGCCAGTTGGTCGATAACGGAATTCTCCGGCGGATAGCGCCGGTCGTGCTCGAGATCGTTGAGGTATGGCGGCAGTACCTTGCGGCCATCTTCACGGCGAAGACGTTCGGCGACCTCTTTCTGGGTCAGTCCCGCCTTCTTGCGGGCTTGCATGATCACCTGGCCAAACGTCTTCATATCGACGGAAGATTTTTAGCGATCTCTTCCCGCCAAAGCGAGGGGCATCAACCGTGGTCCTGAAAGGCAGGATCAGTTTCATTTGATATCGGCCGTTATCATTTCGATCGGCGAGAACGCGATGCCCTGCTCCAATGCTGGTATTCAAATGATCCCGCGAGGAATACCATCGGCAACTGAGAGGGGCTCAAATTTAGGCTCATGTGGGAGACTGGCGCTGCCTGAGTTCAACCGCTTATTAAGCGAGCGGTCTCGCTGAGCAAGTTGAATCGTTCAATATTCCGTGCAATTTCGTTAAGATTCATGGGATTTTGCGTGCGGCACCTGCAGAACGTTTTATTCGTAATCAGGGGTGCGAAGAGCTGGTTCCTCTTGCTGACAGAATCTGAGAGTGACCCGTTATGGTGCGGGCGGCTGGTACTATGAAAGACCATTTCAAAAATTCGGGTAGCGCGTGGACGCGATAGAACTCAACGAATTGCTCGAAACAGTATCGCAGGCAATCTCCAAATCGCCTCGTGTCCTCATCCTCGGCCAGCGTTACCTGGGAACAGGTTCTGTCGAAAATCCACGATTCGCTGCTGTAAGTGCTGCATTTGGCATAGATAAGCCTCCCGAGGAATGGTGGTTTGATCAAGTCGGGGACGTTAATGCTCGAGCCAAGTTGTTACGAGGCGTCGAAGACGCGGTAACGCCGCGTCAGGAAGTCATAGATGTCCTGAGGCTAAATTGGACAGCCGTTTTCACCAGTGCAATGGACTCGACGACGCGTCGGCTGCTTCGGATTCCAGATAACCGCGAGGTTCATCAAATATTCCAACCCGCAAGCGAGCGCGCCAATGCGGGTTCGCTTCCAGTATTTCGCTTGTTCGGATCGCTCGATCGTTCTGATCCGGAGGAGCTTCCGCCCGCAAACAGTCAAAATGAACTTAGGCGACGAAGAAGAATTGCTTCCAACATACTCGACTACGTTCCGGAAATTGTTGCCGGGGGATACGCGTTCATAGAGGGCTGGCAGCCAGGTACGGATTGGTTGAGACCGCGCGATCTCTCGCAGGCGCTGGTTCCGCTCGGCAAGGGACAAGTGTTCCTCTTTGGCGCGACCGAATCGGTACTAGACGAATTAAACCGAGATGAGGATTTCAATCACCTTGTTGTGTCTGGGGTGGTGATCTTGGTTCGTGCCAGCCTCATTGACACTGTTACTACGCTTAGGAAAACAGGACAACTCAATGTTGGAGAAGAGCCTAGCGCAAACATTACCCAGGTATTTTATCCGGTTGTAAAATCCAAGCCGACGAACGGGACCGTGCCATCCCCACAAGAACTAACTACTGCAGTTTTTCCGCGACTTGAATGGCGCCGGATCTCCGATGGGGAAACGATCTTTATCGAATTAGATCCGACCAAGCCTCTTCCAAATTCCCCAACGGGCGTGCAGGAGGCGTTTCGAGCCTTCGCACGAGGAGAAGTTAATTGGGAATGGCTGGATCACTTAGCATTCCGCCGTCCCGTCTTGAACAACCTTGTCGAGAATTGCCGAACGGTTCTGAAGAGTCCAAACCCAGAGGAACATACGATTGTTGTATATGGCCAGAGTGGATCGGGCAAAAGCCTTATACTTCGTCTCCTCGCTCTCGAGCTTCGTCGTATGGGACTGCCGGTTATCTTTTCTGGCCCCAGCATCCTCCCTATAAACCGGGAGCACATCGAAGCATTTTGCCAAGCTATCTCGTCCGTCTCATCGGCTCCGGTCTTTTTCATCAATGACGCCACGCGAGACGACGCCGAGTATCTTGAACTCTCGTCCTACCTGGCAAGTCGGGCCAGATCTTGCGTTATCGTTGGTAGTAGCTATCCTGCTCAAAAGGTGTCCCGGCGAACTGCTCGTGGAGCTCCCACCATTCATCGGATCAATCTTCCTGTGACGCTGAGCCCCAGCGAAGGCGAGCAGTTGTTGTCGCATCTAGCCAGATTCATTTCCGATGAGAAGGATGCGGACATTTTGTCGCGGTTCTTGGGGCAGGATGTCTCGAATTTTTTCGCCCTTGTCTATCGACTGCTACCTGAGTCCCGGCCGCGGGGGCGTAAAGGAATCGTCTCTGAAATAACCGAAAGTTCGCGGAAGCTTCAGGAAAGGCTCGAGGAGGTGTCTAGTGGACCGGCTAAGCCTAACCTGACGACGATGGGTGTCGCGCTCCGCAAGGCATTGGGAGAGTTTCTTGCGGAGGATGTTCAGGAGGCTGTCGAGGAGCAGAATGGGCAGCAATCTTCCGATAATGTCAGCGATGCTCTCCGGCTCATCAATGCGGTGATGGTTGTGAGCCAACTAGGTTTGCAGGTCCCGCAGAGTTTGGCGCTACGACTAATAGGTTACAATATCCCCGCATATCGGATCTCCGTCGATGGTGACATCCTTCAGGTTTGTGAGGTTCGGGAGGGAGTTGTTACGCTTCAAGCTCGGCACAGCTTGGAAGCCAGCATCTGGGTAAGCGAGCGCATTAATAACATTGAGGACCAATTTGCACTCGTCCAACAACTCGTGAAGCAGATTCGCAAATCGGAGGTCCAGAACAACCAGGCAATTGAGCTCGAATTCGTAGCCCAGGTGCTGAGAGCCCTCGGGCCGCAAGGCCAAGATCGCTTCCGAAGGCCTCAACTCTACTTGGAGATCGCCGCTCTGGTGGCGGAGCTTCGTGCACTGCACGAAGATGTTCATCCGCGTCTGCTCCTCATTGAGTCAAACGCGATCCGTGAGGGAATCAAAAATGAGCAGTCGAAAGGCTTGCAAACTCTCTCCTTGGATGAGCGGCGTCTGCGGCTTAAAGAGGGGCTAGAAAAACTGGCGTCGGCAGAGCAGGGATTACGAATAGCACAGGAGATCGTGTCAAAACCAATCGATGGTATGCTGACTCAGGGTGCCAGGCGAATGTTAGCGACCCTCGCGACGGAAAGAGCCGGGGTGATCGGATTCATGATCGGTAGTCTGGCGCGCAGCTTGCCAGCGGAGGTCTACCAGAAGCCAGAATGGACAGCGAGAGCCGATCAGTGGCTGAGAGACGCGCGCACCTCCTGGCGAGAGGCCTTAGCGTTTGACGACAGTAGCCATCAAGCAATCGATTCCGCCTGTTGGATCTACGCAGAACGATACAAAGTTGGGGGTCTTAGCATCGAGCAGGAGGCCGACCTCTTCGCCGACTGGTCTGAGATGATCGAACGGTATAAGGAGCAGGAGCTTCCGCTCTTTCAGTTGAATGTCCGCGATGAGCGAGAGGCCGAACTAGCGAACTGTCTAGGTGACATCAGGCGATTTGAAGCTGTCCTAAAACGCGCCTCAGAACGCGGTTCCAACGCAATCCATGCACTGAAGGCGAGATGGCTGGAAAAGGACGAGGGCGCAGCTGCCGCTCGGAAGTATTTGGAAGATAGCTGTAACGCAGAAAGGTTTCTCACCACCGATGGCGGGGCTGACGCTGCTTCAGACCGGGCCGTGCTATTACTTTACAGCCGCCTTTGGTGGCAAACTGAAACCGGGTATGACAATTACTTTCCTAAGGAACGGATATGCCTGCAGTTCTCTGTTGAACAGTGGCGGCAGTTATTAAATCTGAGCCTAGCGCGCTTGAGCTTAGAGGGTGAAGAAGAGCACCCGACGCCACTGTTTTTTCGGGCCTGCGCTCTTTTTCACCTGGGAAGAACTGAAGAAGGTGAACAGATTTTCGATCACCTAGACCGCTTAGGTGTGGGGGGCAGACGGCGCTCAAGAGCTCTAATTATCATGACAGACGAGAGCGGAAAGCCCCGTCAGTTGACGGGAGAATTCCAAGGCCGCCGTCGAGGATCCTGGTATCTTGCGTGGTGCGATGATCTGCGAACAAACGTTCCCTTCAACCCGATCGAACTGATCGGACCGGGTGACGTCAAGACAGGACGGCAGATAGGGCCTTTTCATCTTTCTTTTCGGTTCCGAGGAGCATATGCAGAACCTCTGCATCGTCTAGACTGGAGCAGAAGGACGTCAGAACGGTCTTCGTCTTGAGATGGAAGGGCTTCTCGCCGTTCCTATATCTGCCGTCCCATCGGATTGGCTTCACACCAGTTTTATACCGGGGTTGCAGAAAGCAGTAGACGCCTTGCCAGACGGCGGAATTCTCTGGCTGCATGTTGATGCTGGGCCGGAGGCCGACTATCTGCTTACCGTTGCTTGTACTTGGGCTAAATCTTACCGACGAAATGTCATAGAGCTCTCGGTATTTGAGGACGATCCATTCCTTGCATGGGAGGATCTCTTTGGCACTCCGGATCAAGCGCCTGCTTATTGGTCGCAACCAGCCGGATCTATTGTTTGCGTACAAAATGGTACTGTGCTTCCAATCACTTTCATAAGAGATCGTCTTTCGCTGATATCTATTTTCTGTAAAGCCAGCAAATGCATCCTGATCATTCCTATTCTCCACGAGGCGATTAGGTATGTGCGAGACGTAAGCGGCTCAACAACGCACCTTGAGGTTCCCAAATTCGCGAGCATCAGCGAGCCGAAGCGTAGAATCTTAACAGATACGATGGTTCAGGCCGATATTCCGTCCCTTGCAGAGGAGCTTCGTGTGAGTTTGGTCGAGCAGTTGTTGGGAACGGATCCTCCACCAGCTAGCCGCACTGAATTGCAATCCTGGATTGACTTCTATCGCGACCAAACCGACGTGGCATCTGCATTGCGTATGACTCCGCCGCCACCTCTAGCTCGGCAACCGAAGTTGCCTCTAGAGACCCCGGGCGTCGATGGTTTGCGCTCGAGGATGAAGGTCCTGGTAGAGAACCTTCGCAAATCCAGCGACGCTTTTATGGGTTGGTTCGGTCGGCCGCTCTTCGGACCCGTGTATGAGCCCCCGGATCCTTTTCAATCTAGTGATCCGGTCTATTGGTTTTCTGCAAGCGTCTCGTATCTTTCTAGTTGGCTCGAATGTGCTGACCGTGCATTTGAGTCCCTTGTTCGCTACGAGTTTAACAATAGCACCGGCGATCTTGAGGCCACTTCACCTCATAGTTTCTATGAAGTGCTCCGACGGCTCCGAACAGCCCAGCAACACGGCCTTAATCCCAGCAGTGCTCCTGACCGTGAAACGCTCGATATTGTCGGTGGCTGGTACTATAGGCACTGCGGAATGCAAAAGCCCCTTAGACGTCACTGGCGAAAGCTGACTAGCTGTCTGCTTGAAGACGCTGAGAACGCCGCTAATCGCTTGGCCATTTGTGTTGCAAAAGTTCCGGGTTGCGCGTCCCGTGACGTGGTGGCATCGCAGCTCCGATTTCACTCGCGCTCTCTGTCAAAGGATGGCTGGAGGTCCCAGTTGCGTCAGAGTATTCAAATCCTGGCTCCCCATCTAGACGTAGAACGTGTATTGGACAAGTATCTAGCTGAGTTACAGAAAGGTTTGCGCGATTCTACCGTCGTCACCGACGAAGTGCTGATTCGGGCTCGTGAGCTTGCAGATATAGCGGTCCGGCGGGAGGGAGCAAAATGTCCAGTGAGCGCGAAGGACCTGATAGGCATGGGCATGGAACCCGGTTCAAAGCTACGAATAGCTATTGCTCAAATCGAGGCAGAGTGGCAGCGCGATCCCGACCAGTCACCCATTACTCTCTTGGAGTTTACTCGAGGAATAATAAGCAAACCCTGATTCGGGCAATGCGGGCAACACGCCTCATGAGTGGAGGCTCATCATCGTATCAGCCATCATCAGCGCCGCCTCGACGATATTCATCTTCTCACAACGACCTGCTGTTGGGAGCGAAGAGAGGAGTGTTCCTGAACGCGTACGGTGTTGCCCGGATCTTGGCCATCCTTCCATCGGATCGTGATCGTAAGGGAACGGCGTAGCGGCGGTGCGATATACTTGTCAATTAGCATCTTGTCGTCGGTTCCGATTTTCTCGTCTATCAAAGCCTTGAGCACTTGCCGCGAGTTTAACAATTCCGGGAACTGATCTTCGGCCAGCCAAGCCTTGACATCACCTATCGTTGCTCCGCGGGCTAGTTGCCATTCAAACGGCTGGAGGAAGCGACGCTCGACGTTCTGGTCAGCGTATCGATACAGTAGAAGTGCAAGATAGCTCAGCTTGGCGGCCAGCGTTTTCCTTTGCTTGGAAGTCAGACTCCCCCATCGCGAGTTGTGCCGGAACATCTTCGCTTGACAGAGAAGCCCGTTCCTATAGTCATGCTCAATCGTCAGATACAAATTAGAGAGACTCCCTCGTTGGACGTCTGGCCTGACTATGACAATACCCAGATCACCACCGGTTTCGCCCTCTACTCGCTTGGGATGAAAGCTGACACTGGCGACGAGGCCGTGAGTAATTCCTCTGAGGGATTCGGAAGCGATCGTCGGGAAGGCTTGCTTTAGGTCGCTCAGAAAAGCCTTTTCAACGGCACCACTGTTGGCGAGTTTGCGAAGATTCAAGTCCAACTCTCCGCGGAAGAGGAATGTTACAGGCTCTTCGTCGCTGTCAGGGTACTGCTCGCTGAGTTTTTTCCGCAACCCGAGCTCCGCAGACGCCCAAGACTCTGTTATCAGCTTTCCGACAGCGGGGATCGGCATACTTTTCACTACCTGGGGTCTCCACCTAAGATTGCGAGGCATGCCTTGATCGAACGCGTGGTCCTTCGCAAGTCCTCGCGACTTCAAACTGCGGGCTTAAGGGCTCGGACCGCGTCCAGCAACACTCGGGTTGCCCGGCAGTCGTCTTCGTTGTACTCAAGAATTCGCTGTTTTATGGTCGGATCACCATTTTCCAGCCATCGGACAAACCACTCAATCGACGCGGCTCCTGACGGATGCGGATCACGCCATTGAAAGCCGAGATACTTCGCAAGCGTTTTCAGTGAGTAGTCATTGGTTGGCCAATCGGTCTTGGACCGGACAATGTCTGTGTACAGGTCGACAGCCAAAGGCGGATCAAAAAGATTTGCCAATTCGATTTCAGAACAAACGGAAGGATACTTAGACTGTAATACGCGCCACCATGTACGCTCGTATTTGGAATAGAAATAAATTGAATAAGGGCGGCTTTCTTGGAGGTATCGCCAAGCAGCGGCGAACGCCTCCTCCTCATTCTCTGCAGTCACTCGGTTTGTGAAGAACGCGACGTATCGCTCTGTCAAATTATCTCCACCGCGCCGCTCCAAAAACCCATGGAGGTAGCAATGTTTACTAAAAGGGTCCACTTCAATGTCGAAGAATATCTCTAGCGCCGAAGATGGAAGAATTATCTCTTCGTTCCGACAGGGACGGCTTGCAGGATCGGAGAGCATTTTTGCTCGTTTCTGAAACTTATTCAGAGTTTCAATGCCGATACCCGGAAAGAGGGTCTTTTTACCGGTGATTAGATTTCCAAGGTCAGCCTTCGCCAGAGCATCAATGCTGGGGATGCGAGCCTCCATTGCATCCCGCTTGGACCGCCCAAGTTCAGGAATCAAGGTGAGATCACGGTCCTTTCGCATCTCAGCAAGGCAGGCTGAATACCAGTGGCAAAGACCGCATACTCCTGGAGAGTAGGACGGCAAGGTCCTAAGTTGGCTCTGGACAATGTTCCTCGATTGCGTCAGGCAGGACGTGTACTCGTCCCACAGTGTTGTCGGGTTACGGACTCCCTGCGGCGCCGTTAGATCGTACGCAACCTCTTCGCCGTTTATGTCCCAAATAAAACCATGCCGGCCTGATGAGAGACCTAATCTTTCCAACACATCCACGTAAAGAGCCAGCTGGACTGCGTAGTGCAACTTAGGTTTCCGGTCATCGTTCGGCCCTTCTTCACCAGCACCGCACTTGATATCTATCGGTGCGTAACCTTTGCCTTCACACCTGAGCAGATCAGGCTCGCCCAGTAGGTCATCGGCGCTGACCCGCGCTCCGTAAATTAACGGCTCCTCAGCCTTCATTGCCTCCCGCGTCCGCCGCTGCTTTTCGTCACCGACGTAGAGGGAGAGATCGAGGAATGGGCGACGCAAGGAAGCGATGGTATCTCTCTCATGCCATGCGCCTCTTTCCCACAACAGCTGTACAAAAGGGTCTATCGGATCTCTTTTCGCTGGGTCCCCGTAGAGGTCCATCCAAACCCGGTGCGGGCACGCGACCAGATCGTAAAGCATTGAGCCAGTAATCGGCTTTCCCAAGAAAATTCCCCCAATATGCGAAACGCGTGGCTCGGGCGCGAAGTGCCTGACGACTTCACGGTCGAAAAGTCGGTTGACAGTCCCCCCGCTAACTCGCCGAGACCATTCGGTCGACGTATACCAAATAGCAGATTAGGTGCACTCTGTCGTCGAAAATGCCGTATTATGACGACGCGTTTTTCCAAGATCCAAAACCAGGAGGGTGAGTCGGAGGATGGATGCAAAAGATAGCGCGGCGCGAATCCGTGAGCTTGCCGCCGCCCTCGGGGGACTCAGCACGTACCAGCTTGAGTGGCTGGAAGGCGTTGTTAACCAGTTCAACCTGAAACCGGATCTTTGGCGTGAGCCGAAGTCAGAACTTGTAACAGATTGTGTCTCGGAGATGTTCGGAGACGCTCTCCAGATTCATCACTGTTTCTCGCGTGAGCCGCTATCAAAGGACCGTTTCGAATACGCATTCGAGCGTGTGCTCAACCACTGCGGCATACCCGCTCAACTGGCTTCAAGGGGCAACCCCGGTCATGACATCACCATTGCCGGCGAACGGTTCAGCCTAAAGACTCAGGCTGACCGAAGCATAAAAGAAGATTTTTTGCACATATCGAAATTCATGGAGTTGGGGAAGGGCAAGTGGAATAAGGCTGAGAAGGACCTGGTGGGCTTGCGAGATCAGTTTTTTAAACACATGAATGGCTATGATCGAATCCTTCAACTCCGGCGCATCACGGACACCGCGACACTTCAGAAGTACGAGCTCGTCGAAATTCCCAAGGATTTGCTCCTCAAGGCCAAGGATGGAACTCTTCGTATGATGCACGGCAGCGCGCAGCGTCCTAAACCGGGGACCTGCACGGTCGCGGCAAAAGACCGCCGCCTATTCGAGCTTTATTTTGATGGGGGAACCGAGAGAAAATTACAGATTCGATACTTGGATAAACGAGACTGCCGGGTGCACGCATCTTGGGGAATTAAGCGGATTCCAGCGACGATCGTTGAGAAAACAACGTAGTTTGCACTGCAGCCGATGCGATTCTCTTCCTGGCAATCTCTGCGTACTCGGGTTTAAGTTCGATGCCGACGCAGCCGCGCCCGAGTTCCCGAGCCACCACACCTACAGTGCCGGCACCGAAAAACGGATCAATGATCTTACTTTTCTCTGGGCTGCCGGCGACCATGCAGAGTTTCACCAAGGACGGCGGAAACATCGCGAAATGCGCTTCTTTCGAGGCCTCAGTATTGATTGACCAAACGGTCCGCCGATTTCTTAGCTGGCCTCGCGACGTTGTCGGCTCTCTGCTTCCGTCGGAGTCGTAGAAATAATCTTCGTTCTTTGAAAGCAAAAACACATATTCGTGTGAACGCGTTGGCCGATCCTTTACACTTTCCGGCTGGCAGTTCGGCTTGTACCAGATGACGTCCGACCTCAGATACCAGCCGTCGGCTTGTAAAGCCAGCGCTATTCGCCATGGAATTCCGATCAGTTCCTTGTCCTTTAGCCCAGTTGGATTCGGTGGACGGTAATTCATCCCACGCGCAGGATTTTTCTTGTCTGTATCGCGCCAGCCGCGGTTGCCGCTGGTGTAAGAGTCTCCGATGTTGAGCCAGAGGGTTCCGTCGTCGCGAAGCACTCGTCTGACTTCCCGAAAAATCGCTACCAAATCCTCCAAATATCGTTCAAGCGTCGATTCCGCTCCGATTTGGCCCTCGATTCCGTAGTCACGCAAGCCCCAGTAGGGAGGACTCGTAATGCAACATTGAAAGGTTCTTTCCGGGAACGAGGCCAATACCTTTCGCGAGTCGCCGATAATAATCTCTACGTCACCAGCCACCGAGATTCTCTTCCGATTGATTTTCAACCCACCATTTACCACGTTTACACTCGAAACCATGTCGCACAAGCCTCCGCTCAAGGTGATTCCACAGGAGTGGTTCGCACAATCCCTCCAATGTCGACGCATGGCCGAACTCGGCTTCGCGACCTCGACCTTGCTCCTTTAGACGCCGCCATTTCATCCATTCTCGGTGCGCGTCTTCGATGACCGGACCGGGTCCGTTTTTTTGGGATTCGAGGGGCCTTTTGGGGTCGTTTTGGGAGACGACTGATCCCCTGGAATCTTAGGAAAGTCTACTGATTTTGTTGAAGAATCAGGCAATTCGCTGCGAGGATCCTCGGAACTCCGTGGGCGGTTCAATTCCCCCCGCCTCCACCATTTTCTCTTGCCCTTTAGACCTCGCCGGGCCTCCTCTTTGGGGGCCGGCCTCATCTCTTGATCAAAAGGGCGACTGTCATTGTGGGAGCGTGCCGTCGCGCCATGGATCCGATGCTGCGCCAAATTCCGGTCGTCGTGGTTTCCGGAAACCCGCCATCCGGCGAACCGCCTAACGGAATCAACGCTTATCTGCAAAAACCCGTGAGATTTGATCGCTTAATTGCGATTGTCGATCTCGCTGCTAGCAGTTGAGACTATCCTCAGACCGCTTGCGGCAAGACCAAAGGGACCAACTCCGATGGGAGAGCGCGCATGCCCCGGAGCAGCGGCGGACTACAAAGTTTGGCGCTTTCGCTAACACCTCCGGCAGCACCGAAGGGGAGCTACCTCAGAGCTATATGTCTCGGATCGGCCAAAAAATTGGTCCATGAGTTGATTCCGCTATGCCTTGGATCCGAACCAGCGACGAGGCAGGCGCACCGAGAAAATCGTGCCGGAATCTTGAGTCGAAGTCACCATGATCGTTCCGTGGTGCGCGGCGACTATTTCATTCACTATAAAAAGCCCCAGACCGAGCCCGCTCCGAGTCGGATCGGGCTTCTTGCCCTGAACCAGCGGATCAAACATCGTCACCTGCAGTTCTTTCGGTATTGGCGGACCCTCGTTCTGTACCGCTATCACAACGGAGTTTTCTTCGCCCGTTACATTGACTTTGATCTCTTTGCCGGCGCCGTGCTGAATCGCGTTCAATAACAGATTCGAGGCGACCTGCTTCAATCGTTCGACATCCCACCGGCCTTCCAGGTCGCCGTTCGAGTCGAAATTAACAATGAACTGCGGATTGGCAGTCTGAACTTCATTGACAACCTCACCGACGAGCTGTCCGAGGTTGGCCTCGGTCGCCACAATCAGCATCGGACTGCCAAGGCGGCCGCGCGAGAAGTCGAGCAGGTCACTGACCATGCGATTCAAGCGTCGCGCGCTGTTCAAAATTCGCGAAACTGTGCCGCGCTGCTTTTCGTTCAATCCGTTCGAGGTGAGCAGGTACGCTCCGAGCGTGATGGCATTGATGGGGCTTCGCAAATCGTGTCCCAAAATGCCGAGGAATCGATCGCGGTATTGAGTCTCGCGCTCTTGGTAGTAGGGAACTGCCTCCGCGACGTTTTGATCGATCGCTTCGGCGAACCTGGTTATCTCCGCGGCGCCGCCTGCGAAACTATCGGGGTAACCTTGACGCCACATTCGGAGAACGCACGAGCGCAGCGCGCGATACTCGGCCATTATCTGTACCAAGTCGAATCCTGATTCGATTCTCAGGCTGACGTGAACTGCAGCGGTATGCTCGGTCGGGCCGCTCGGCTGCTCGCCTTTGCTTTTCGCTTCTTCTTCCGCGGGAGCCTGAGGCACTTCCATATCGTCGGCGATGTACTTGACGATGGCGGGGGCGTGATCTCGAAGAATCCATCGAGGCAAGGCTGTGCCCGCGCTGAGAGTTTTCGCAAACTCCTCCCATTCGTGGACTATCTGGTCGACGTTGGCTCGGATGAATTCAGAAAGACGCACCAATCCCTCTCCTAGCCGAAGGCGCATTGGCCCGGATTTGCTTTTGGATCTTGATTTCAACATCACACCAACACCAAGCGACCAGCGGACGCAAGTGCGTCCGCCAGTGACGGTGACTCACAGCGACAGTTGCGAAGTGAACATGCCGGCAGGGGCCGGAGGCTGCTCGGTTGGTTCGTCGCTCAGTTGCTCAGTTGCGCAGCCCGACATTCGACCGAGCCGTCGCGCTTGACAGAAAGGAGGCTCGCCAGTGCTGGGGGTCGAGGCCAGGCCAGCGAGCCTCGGGTCGGCCGGTACGCCATCTTGGGGGAAGCGGCGCTCAGCCATTTCGAGAGCTACGCCGATGCCGCAGTTAAGTCCAACACAACCTGCGCGAGTGTGAGAGCGTGCACGGGGCATTGATGATCGGGTTGGGCTTCCAGATTGCACCTGCGCGTTTTACTATCGGAAGTGTGAACCTTGCACAGAGAAGAAAAGAAGCGGAGCGCAGGGCCAAGGCCGAAGCCAAACGCGAGCGTCGCGAAGCTCGGCGCCGTGAGAAAGCCGGCGTGCCCTCGGCAGGACCGGTGAAGTGATGAACGCGACTGCGACCGAAATAGCCCCGGCCCGACCGCGGACCCCATCGCGCGAGCGCGCGGCGCGTGACGAGCGCGTCAGGCGTGCCGTGCGGAAGATCCGGAAGCATGCCACGTGGCTCGACCAGCCGCATTTCGCGAGCTTGCTCTATGCGTACGGCGTCCTCTTCGTGAGGTTCGTGGATTTGCATGCCGTGCAGGCCGAGCCCGTGGATGACCTGGGCCGGCCGAACGCGATTACCGACCAGTTGACTCGCATCGCGGGGCGCCTCGGACAACTCGCCGCGCAGCTTGGCCTCTCACCGGCCGCCGAGCGCGCGTTGAGGCACGACGCGGCCCTCGAGGTGAGTCACCGGAAATGGCTCGCCCTGGCCGAGGATCGGGAGGTTGTAACGCCCTCGCCCGCGCCCGCCAGTAGCGTGCCGGTGCCCGCCGCCGTGAACGACGCGCCTCGCTGAGTTACTTTTCGGAAAGTTTTTTCTACGGTGCGAGCGGCGGGTCGGTCACGGTCGGGTTTGACGCATGGCGGTAGCTTGGTCTGAGCGGGGGTAGCGAAGAATGGCGCAATGCGAGTTCTGTAAAAAAACGCGAGCAGATACACGTCCCGAGAGTTTCCGGAAGCACGAAACATTCGGACGCTCAACGTTCTCCCCACCCGAAGAAATCACGGTAGTGCTCTGCGAGGGCTGCAACGCGAAGATGGGCGACCAGGATTCGGACGAGTATAAGTGGCTGCTCGAGAGGATCTCTTAGAATGCCCGCCTCGCCGCTGCCCTCGCCCTAGTCGGCTGGTATCTGATGGTGCCTCCGCCCGACGTCAACTGGCAACTTGACGGCACCGGGCCTGTCCTTCCGGTGAGCGAATGGATGCATTGGAAAAGCTTTGATACCGTCACACAGTGCGAGCAAGCCAAGATTACTTCACTCCAGGATTTCGACCGCGCCAACCGACACGCCGCCACACCTTCTGGCGATTCGCCGAATGCATCGCCAGCGACGACCCGCGCGTTAAGGGAAAATAGCGATGAGCGACCCGCGGGGGAGATCGAGCGCCAAGAATGGAAGAATAAGAGATGCGAATGGCGACCTTTGATCGAAAAGCTTTTTATAGGTCGATTCCGGAGATTGAGCGTTTGACTCGCGAGGCCCTATCGCGGCTCAAGGACCTTGATGCAGTGCTGGGAAGGGCGCACGATAGTTCGCGCTCCTACGCCGGCATGATTCGTAAGTTTCAGCGCGATGCCAAAAGGTCGAGGGCTGGGTCGCCGCCTGACGATCTAAATTTCCGATTTCAATTCCATCGTAGTTAGTTTGGTGAAGCTCTCGCGGCGATTCGAGACACAGCGGGAAGCCGTATTCAGCGCAATTCGAGAACTGAACCGGGCCTCGCTTGTGCAGAAGCGTGCACTGCGCCTCAAGGAAAAATAGCGCGTGGTCGCAGAGATTCAATTGCTCGGGTGCGGATACTCGGCACAGTGCAGCGTCCGCGGCTGCCGCGCCCCCGCTACCAAGCTCGCCAGCACAGCACGGGCTTGTTTCATGGGCCGCCGGCGCGTAACTTCTGTGGAGATGGAGCGCCCGATACTTACCGCACGAAAGCATTCTAACTAAGCATGTCTCTGAGATTACGCGCTGGGTAGCGGGGGAGCGCCGCCGCCCAGGCGATGCCAAAGCGCATAGGTGGGTGGGGGTTAGGCCCCATCATCAGGCCCAGGGGCGCCTCGATGCGGGCGCGAGGCCGCAATCATACGCGGGGTTGGTATTTCGCGCGGCCCCGAAGGCGCGAAGATGGAACATCCCCTTATAACTCCCGACACTCTCAATCTTGGGCGAAGCCGATTGTGCGAGAAGGACTTCGCCGAAGATGGAAACCCCCGGTCTTCCAATCTTCGTAACTCTCAATCTTCGACGTTCGGCGCGAGGAACCGGCGAGAGGCGCGCGGCCCTGGTGACGCTGGCGGTGATGGAGACGGGACAGGGGAAACTTTATTCTAATGGAGGGGCGCGACGCACGCGCGATTTCGGTCTCGCTCGAGGCCGTTTGACGGTGGGCAACCGTCAGTCACGAAACTGCGGATGGGGCGCTCAATTTGCCGCTCAAGCTGAATCGCGTTTTCATGTTCAGCCCTTACCGCGCAGGGGTATATATGGGGGTATCTACCAGCGTGCAGGTCGGAAATAGCGCTTAACTCAAGGTATTTCTGTCTGTATGTGACTCCCCCCGCCTCCACCATTTTCTCCTGCGCTTTAGACCTCTCGCCGGGCCTCCTCTTGGGGGCCGGCCTCATCTCTTGATCAAAAGGGCGACTGTCATTGTGGGAGCGTGCCGTCGCCGCGCCACCATCATCCTGCGCTATCTCGACGCCTTAGGGGCGACCGGTTGCGACAACTGGACGTCTGCGACGGACATGCTGACCTGATCATCAGGCGCGAGCCGGAGCGAAGCGTGCGAGATCTCAGAGACGCCGGAGGTAAATGAATTGGCCGTACCGGGGCTCGACCACCGTTGTCCGCGCCAAATTTCGAGCCTCGCGGGACGCGCGACTGCAAGCAATTTTGCAATTCGTGGTTAAGTTCCATTATAGGCGCCGGCCTTTTGTAGTTACCTCCAAACGCAGAGCTGCAACTCGTCTTGAAGCGGCTAGGGAACCGCGGCGCAGGGGTGCGTGACCTCAAAATTCAACAATGCCAGCGCATCGTGCGACGGCGGGAGGTTTCAGATTATGGCATCGCGTAAAGCGGTAGGAGAATTTTCATTCAAGGCCATCACGGTCGCCTACAGTCCTGGGCCAGCGGGTAGCGTCCTCGCTCAGGTGAATTGGGAAGGGACGGCAACGGGCTTCGGAGCAGTCTTCGCCACTGCGACCTACGTGGGCAGCCCGAAAGGTGGGTCTTACAGTGAGTGCGGGGCAGCATACATGGACGATGGCCGTGCTCTCACCGGCATCGGTCAGGGAACCACTGAAAGCACCGGGAAACACCGGTGGCGCACGGAGGGCTTTATGCAGATCTCCGATGGCCGTCGGATCGCTTCTGAGGGCGAGATGGACTTAGCCTCGCGCTCTTGGAAAGGGACGCTATTCGAGATGAGCTGAGCCGGGGCGTCAATCTTCAAGAACGCTTCAAGAGTCTAGTTTAGTGAGCGTGGCGGCCGGAAATCGGCCGCCACGCTTTTCGCTGGCGTCGTGCGCACCCGCTCGCCTTCGTCGAGTAATGCTCACGACCATCACTCGACTACTGCCGAGGGAAAGCGTCATGAACCCTAGGAAATCGATCATGAAATTCTGACGGTAAAAGAAATCTCTGACCTACTGCAGGTCCACCAGTCCACGATTTACAAGATGGTCAGGCAGGGCAAGATTCCCAGCTTTCGGGTCGGCGCGGACTGGCGATTCCGAAAAGACCTGATTGAGCGCTGGTGCGTGACAAGCTCGAGCGCTGGCGCCAGGATTACAACCAGGTGCGGCCACACAGCGCCTTGGCCGACCATCCTCGTGAGACTTTCGCGGCCCGATGGGCAGAAACCGCGGCGCTCCGTCCGGAACCAAATTCGGACGGGCTGAGAAAGTCCGCGACGGGTAATTCACTGGAGCCACTCAATTGAGTCTGTTGAGTGCGATAAACGCCGGAAATACCGGCACCAACCGACCACACCAGGCCGAAATCTCTACCGCCGGTCGGTATACTTTCGCGAGGCGGGTCAGCAAGCCGAATCCTCTACTTCGACTTGGTACCCTTTTGCGGGGCATGTCACCGGCACCACGGCACCGAGCATGTAACGCTGTAGCCGCACGACAAGAGCTCCACTTCCTGCGGCTTGCTCATCGCTATTTTTCCTTGAGGCGCGGATCGTCGGAGCGATGCAGCGTGCTGTGACGGCCTGATGTAAATTTGATATGAAAAGGGCGGTCCTGCCTTCGTCGGCCTCTGCTCTGACGAGGTCCACTGCATCGTGGACCAGTTGTCTGTAGCGTAGGCCGCAGTCGTGGACGGAGTCGAAATGGTCGATGATGGCCCAGCCGTGAAGGGAAAACGAATCGCTCACCAGGAAATTGCGGAGAGCGCGGTGCGGGAGGTCGTTGGGCGGCGGCTGCATCAGATAAGGGACAGCGGGAATGGCGGGGTCTACCTACCCGACCCACCACCCCGCCCTGACAAAATAATCAGTCACCGTTTTGACAATCTGATCCGATGTCTTTTTGGCAAGGCTACTGGTGGATGAACTGTACGTTTTCGCCCCTCCGGCCGCCACATTCATGCCTACAATTGCAGCGGCGCCGCTACCTGCGGCTACACCGACCGGTGCCATGATTGCAGCCCCAGGCATCTTGCCACTGTCTGCGTGAGTCTTGAACGAGAGCAAGTGGTGAAAATTACCAGCGACGCGCTGATACATAGACACACCACTATCCATAGTCGAAGACCCTGAACCCAAACCAACTACAAGACGGCGAAGCCGGTTGCCTTCGCTAATGTTGCTGAACTCGCCTACAACGATAAGCACATTATCACCAACTATAGCTACTCCACGTTTTGCACAAAGAGAGTTGTATCCTTTTGCGTTTAGAGATGATGCTATCTGCTGACAGACTGAATCAGCAGTAGCCCGAGCGATCTCGAGCTGGGCTGCACTCTCGTTGTCACCTGATGCGCTCCTATACGTTTCCTGAATGACGCTTTGGTTGAGGGTAATTTCTGATGGATCGACTGCGAAAGGAAAGACGACGATTTGACTTGGACGTGTCCATTCAGCAGGAAGCGTCTGAGACCGCTGTGTTATCTTAGCGCTCGCGCATCCGGTAATGGCAACGGCCAAAAATACGATCATCCGACCGAATGAACTTGCTCTCTTGGCATGGATGTCCATATTCATCTCATTGTGACTAACGATTGCTGGGCTAGAAGAGAGACAGAGCGCAGCAGCGACGGCCCGTAGATTAAGGGCTAGTCTGTATCCGCCTCGTCTTCGTCATTTATCGCTGCGGCTTTCTTCGCGGCGTCCTCATCGGCAGAATTCATTTTCTTCAGATCGATCGTCACCTTGCCGATTCTTCCGGTGAACTTGTTATTGCCCTTCGCGTAGTCGGAGGTGACCGGCGTATATAGGTCTTCGCCTACGTCTGCCGTCTCGGCACCGAAAATAAATGGAATCGTCCGTTCGATGCGTCCGGTGGCCACCTTCTTTCCATTGATGAAAATAGAACCGGTGCCGCCGGAGCCGGGCTTGCCACCGTCATAGGCGAAATCGTAGCCAACCGTCACACGACCTGCGGGCAGGGGCTCATTGGAAGCGACAGTGGTGACGTTGCCAAGATAGTTGTAGGCAAACTTGGGCTTGCCGCCCTTGATGTAGAGGCTCCAGCCGGAGTGTACCCCGCCCTGCGCGAGGATCACGCCGGAGACTCCCGTTTTGGGAACCTCTAGCTCTGCAGTGACCGAGTAAGAACGGTTTTTGATGTTGATGAAGGCATTCTCCTTCATCCCGATCATGCCCGAATAGACCGCCAGCGACGTGCGCCCCGCGAGCAGGTCAGGACGGCCGGCAACTGCGGCATTGAAGCGCTCGTAGACCCGGTCGTCGAGTGGCAGCACGTCGTACTTGACCGCCTCTGTGAGAAAGGCGGCCTGCATTTCCTTGAGCTTGTCCGGATTCTTGGCCGCGAGGTCGTTCGCGCAGCTGAAGTCTTCGGCGGTGTTGTAAAGCTCCCATTTGTCCTGATCAAAAGTGGATCGAGGCTGGGGTTCCCACGGTGCCTTGTGCAAGGTGGTCGCATACCACCCATCCTTGTAAATACCGCGGTTGCCTGCGAACTCCGTGTACTGAACGGTGTGAGGCGACTTAGCCTGACCGTCAGTGAAGCTGTAGACCATGCTCACGCCTTCGATCGGCTTCTGCGGCGTGCCGTTCACGACCTTGGGTTGCGGCAGCCCCGCCGCGTCCAGGACGGTCGGCGCTATATCGATCAGGTGATGATATTGGGGGCGGATTTCGCCGTGCGCTTTAATCATCTTAGGCCAGTGGACGACTGCGCCGTTGGTAGTGCCGCCGTAGGCTGCGGCAAACTGACAGTAGGCGAACGGCGCGTTGTCGGCGATCGCCCAGCCCAAGGGAGGTGTCATGTCGGAGTGCGGTCCACCGAACTCAGCGAGGTGTTTGAACTGATCGTCTATCGTTTCCGGCAGTGCGTTATAGGATGTGACGGTGTTGAAGCGCCCCGTCGGGCCGCCGTTGCCGCTCGATCCGTTGTCACCGGTTATGTAGATAATCAGCGTGTTGTCCATCACACCCATATCTTCGATCGCCTGGACCACCCGGCCGAGCTCATGGTCCGTCTCCTCGGCATAGGCGGCGAAGATCTCCTGTTGCCGCGTGAAGACTTTCTTTTCTTTGTCGCTCAGCTTGTCCCAATCCGGCATCTCCTTCTCCGTGGGCTTGGGCGTGAGCTGCGTATTGGGCGGTACGATGCCCAAGCTTTTTTGCCGCGACAGAGTCTCCTTGCGCGCCTTGTCCCAACCCTCGTCGAATTTGCCTTTATACTTATCTCGCCACGCTGCAGGCACCTGACTCGGCGCGTGCGTACCCGGTGCCGCATAGTAGATGAAGAACGGTTTGTCGGGAGTCATGGTCTTCTGCTGCCGGATCCACGAGATCGCGTGATCGGCCAAATCGGTCTGGTAGAAGTAGCTTGGATCGTTAGGGAGGTCGACCAGCGTTGAGTTGTCCATCAAGGGTGGCGCGAAGAGGTCCGCTTCGCCGCTCAGGGTGCCGTAGAACCTTTCAAATCCAGAACCGGTGGGCCACGATTCGAAGGGTCCAGCGGCGCTCAATTCCCAAGGTGTAAATTCATGGGTCTTGCCGAACATCGCGGTGCTATAACCGTTCAGCTTCAGGATCTCGGGCAGGGTAGCCACGCTATTGGGACGTTCCGCGGTCTGGCCCGGGAACGCCGTAGCCACCTCCGCGACGGATCCCATGTTGGCGCTGTGCGGATTGTGACCGGTAAGTAGCGCCACGCGGCTCGGCGAACAAAGCGGCGCCGTATGAAAATTGTTGTAGATCAGTCCGTCTTTGGCGAGGCGTTCGAGGGTCGGCATCTCAATCACGCCGCCGAAAGGCTTGGTAGCGCCGTATCCGAGGTTGTCGAGCAGGATCACGAGTACATTGGGCGCTCGATCAGGCGCCTTGACCTCGAACCGCGGCGGCGGCGTAGCCTTGCGAACATCGAGTTCTGTGATCGGCGGATAGGTCGGCTCCGCGAGCGGCAGCGCCGTCCGATCAACGGGCGAATCCTGCGCGCGGGCCAGCGATACCAGGCAAGCAAGCGCCGAAACAGTCAGGATGTAGAACCGAGCGGTTGACTTCTTCGTCGATGACATTTTTACGAGTCTCATCGTCCTCTCTCTGAACGCTTTGACCGAGCGGGCAGCGGAGCTTTTTCGGGGTCGGCGCGGACTGGCGATTCCGAAAAGACCTGATTGAGCGCTGGATGGCCGAAAAGTCTATGATCGCCGGTCAGGTAAGAAAAGTCATCGAGTCGGGCGTCAAGGGGCGAAATTCCCGGACCGGGTTGGCTTTCAGACTGAGCGGGAGCGTTCTAGTATCGGCAGTGTGAACATCGAGCGCAAAGTTAAAGAGGCGCGGCGCAGGGCCAAGGCGGAAGCCAAGCGCGAGAAGCGCCAGGCGCGACGGCAACAGAAGGCCGGGGCCGGATCGGTGAAGTCATGAGTAATGCGACAGCGACAGAAATAGCGCCGGCCCGACCGCGGGCTCCATCGCGCACTGTCCGAAAGCGCGACGCACGGGTGAGGCGGATCATTGCCCCGTTTCGGAAAAGGGAGTAAACGGCGAATCGTTGGGCCAGTCGGGTGGGGCCAGTCTCTCGAATTGCCGCGAGCTTCGGGCCGAGGGGGAGTCGACGCGAAACCTTGGTTGCAACCTCTCAAATAACACCGCTTCGTGTCAAAACGGAATTGTCTCGCAGGGAACCAATGCGAACGAAGCGTCGCGGCGGTCGAGGGCTCGCAGGGGCGTTAGCGTGCCAGATTCATCAACGCGCCGGGTTGCGGGTCATGTAAGGAGCGCGCATATCGAGTATGCGGTGCGGGCGCGTTTTCTGCCACTTCAGGAACTCGGTGTTCAAGTTGTTGAGTTTGATCTCGAATTCCTTGCGTGCAGCATCAGCGAATTCGGGGAAGGTTGCACAATCGAGGCTGTTCGCGTGCCAGCCCTCATCGAGGACCTTTTCGAAGCGCCGGAAGCGGTTGCCTTCGAGCTGATTGACTTCTGACCAGTTCTGGAATTCGGTTTTTTTACTCATCTTTCCTTTTCCCACGCCCCGCTAATCGCGGCAAGGGCAGCGATGGCTCACAGGGTCGTCTGCGTGGGCCCGCCTAAGAAGAGAATCCATCCGGCCCATCCACGTCGTGCAGCGGCAGAAATGCTTTTCCGGCCTGAAGCATCCCACAGAGCGTCTAGGGACGAAGGCCCTAATGCATTCGACGCCGAAGTATCTACTAAGCATGTTTCCCTAGATTACGCGCTGTGGAGAGGGGCAGCGCCGCCGTCACGCCGAGCCTGAAAAGTAGGTGTATGGGGGTGCCGGGCATCGCCGGGGCTCCTCTTGAGGGCCGGCCTCATCTCTTGATCAAAAGGGCGACTGTCAGTGTGGGAGCGCTCCGAGCGTTCTAGAAAAACGCGGGAGTGATCCAATTTAGCGAGAACGGTAAATCACGGCGATCCGCACAGCGTGCCATTGATCTCGCATTGCGGCGTGATACCTCGATCCCGCTGCTGTTGGCTGAGCGTACAATCGTTGTATTCGTCTTGGCGCGCGCTTGAATGGGCGGGCCGCCTCCTCCGTCGAAGTCATCATTCCCATGCCACGACAGCCTGCCCGCCCGACCACGAGAGGCAGCATGTGCCAACCAAAAATGCTATTTTGGCAGACTTCGGTTCTATGAGGAGAGCGGATTGGAATACCGTTTCGCGTACGACCGAAAGATAGAGACTGCTGCGGCGCATCGGCAGGTGTGAACGACAAAGGAGGGGGAGAGGAATGCGACGATTATTTGCAGTGTTGGCTCTTAGTATAGCAGTGTTGGCACTTAGTAGAATCGGATGCTCGAATCCATCTACGCCGGCGGGTTACGTCGGATACGTCACCAAGCATCCGTACACAATGGCCGCCCGATTCTACGAACTCCAAACGGGACCGACTTCAACCGGTCTGGGCTGGAGGCTTGCTGTAACCAACATTTCGGTGACGCCAAATACGAGCACGGAACATTTTGTCGGTCCGGACGCCGTACTAGCCAAGGACAATCTGCGTATCGAGTTTCGCGCGCATCTGCTCTGGAAGATAGATCCTGAGAACGTCAAGACATTCGTCGAAAAATATGGCGAGGCAGGCGAGAATCCTGAACGAGTGGCTTACGACAATTTCATCAAGGAGCCATTTAGAACCTACACGCGCGACGAGGTTCAGAAATACGATGGACTGGATATCAAGGAAAACATTGATGCGATCGGTTCTGCCGTGCAGGACCGAATTTTGAAGCTGACACACAGCACCCCGTTCACAATCATCAGTGTCGTTATCGGCAATATTCAGTATCCGCAAACCGTCGCAGATTCGGTCGCCAACAAGCTTGCTGCTACGCAAGTTCTCGAACAGACGACCATCGAAATCCAGACCGCAAAGGCCAAGGCACTAATTCGAGAAGCTGACGCGGAAGGCGTCGCCAAAGCGATGGACACCATCAATCAGAAGCTCACGCCACTCTACGTTCAGTACGAAGCCATTCAGGCGCAGCAGAAAATGGTCAACTCGCCGAACCACACGGAAGTATATATTCCGGTAGGTCCGATGGGCGTACCTGTGGTGGGCACGATGAAGCTGGGACAAGAGGGCAAGCAATAGCGCGGGCGGTCCGTACCCGGACCGCGATAGTCTATGGAAGCGCGGACGTCATCAAAGATCGTTGGGGAGTGACCTGTTCGCTGAAAGCGCAATCACGGCGATCCGCACAGCGTGCCATTGACGTCGCATTGGGGCGTGATACCTCGATTGCGCTGCTGTTGGTTGAGCGCGAAGATCGCCTTATTCGTCTTAGCGTCCGGGTTGCATCCGCATAGCTGGCTCGCGCAGCAACTGCATTCAGCAGCCGTCTCGGCTTTGATTATTTCCGACAGGTCGCATTGCGTGAGGTTGGAGCAGGCGGTTCCCAACAGGTCCCGGTCATTGCATTGGTCTGTGCAAAGCGTCGCGTCGCAGGTGTAGCCCGTCTGAACCGCGGCGGTTTGCAGACAAGTGCCATACTCATTGCAGACCTTTGCGCAGTTGACACCGCTGTTCGGTGGCAAAATGGTAGTGCCGGGGACGTACAACGGGCATCCCACCGCTCCAGGAGCATCCGGCAGGCACGTTGCCGGGCTGGGAACAGCCGCCGGCACCGCCACCGCGTTGGCGGCGGCGGATGACATGATCGGAGCTATGGGAGTCGACGGCGGAGCGTAAGCGGCCGACCACACCAGGTCATCTCCTAGTATCCCGTCCCGCAAATAACTTTACTATTTTGCTCGGCTTATTTGCTGCTTTTGCCCTGAAAAACTAAGACTCAGACTCCACGGCTTTAAG
>Ga0207416_1000764_pt1 | contig 49638 bp, 27 predicted proteins | sample PaiPotPPM11metaG_FD_184107 | JGI IMG/M metagenome (GOLD analysis project Ga0207416, IMG submission 184107) | Iron sulfur acid spring bacterial and archeal communities from Banff, Canada, to study Microbial Dark Matter (Phase II) - Paint Pots PPM... ... | reverse complement strand
TGCCTCACTTAAGACCCACTCCGCACAGGCTGCTTAGTCACACTCAACAGGTGTCCACCAAAAATAAGTGGACACTTCAAGAGAAGACTCACCCAATCAAATCAAGAGGGAAACTCCGCACGCTTACATTTGTAACGGTAGGAGATGCATTACTGAGAACTGTCCCATCGGAACTGGTGACCGACCCGCGAATTGCGCCAATCGTGTTTCGAGCATGGGCCACCGGGTCAAGAAGGTGTATGGGACCAGGACGGCTGCGAAGGCGGAGACGCCGGCGTGGAATAGAGGTTGCCGCAGGAAAGTTATGCATCCCCGCTCCTGTTTGAACGTCGGAGTTGGGCAGGTTAGCCAACCCGGTGAGCCGACCGGTTGCACAAGCGCGCACCCTGATTCTCTACTGGCATATCGGAGAGTCGGGTCGTCAAATTCGACTACGCGTGAACTCTATCGAAGCAATGGTATGCAGTCAAATATCATGTTGGCCTACATTCGATCTATTTTTTCGACGGAGCAAATGGTCGGTTTGCGGTACCTTTCGAGGGTGCAGCAACACAGCGCGCTTGTCGTGACGTGGGATATAAAGATCGCGCACACGAGAGCCTATGAGGTTAGTATTCGATATGATCTCCACTCCCTCGCCGACTTTGCTCGTGATGGCCGCGGGTCTAGGCAGCCGCTACGGCGGCCTGAAACAGTTGGACCCGGTCGGACCCAGCGGCGAGACACTCATCGACTACTCGATCTACGATGCGATCCGTGCCGGTTTTTCGAGGGTGGTGTTTGTCATCCGTAAGGAAATTGAGAGTGCGTTCCGGGAGACCGTGGCTGCACGCTTCGCTTCACACATCGCGATGGACTACGTGTTTCAGGAACTCGACTCGCTGCCGTCCGGCTTCGTCGCTCCACACGGCCGCACGCGGCCCTGGGGCACGGCCCATGCCGTGCTCGTTGCCGCCGAAGCGATCCAGACACCGTTCACCGTTATCAATGCCGATGACTTCTATGGGGCCGAGAGCATGCGCATTGCAGCACAGCACCTGGGCTCCGGGTCCCCCGAGCATGCGATGGTTGCCTTTCCTCTCCGCAACACGCTCTCTCCCTTTGGCACAGTTTCCCGCGGCATCTGCGAAGTCGATGGGAGTGGCCATCTCCGCGGCATCGCCGAGCGGACCCGCATTGCGGCGGACGGCGGAGGCGCCTGCAATACGGATCCCGACGGCCATGTCACGCTCCTCACAGGCGACGAATTGGTGTCGATGAATGTCTGGTGTTTCACTCCAGCAATATTTCCTGGGCTCCGCGAATGCTTCGCCGGTTACCTTCGCGAGCACGCCAACGACCTCGCCGCCGAAGCTTTCCTGCCCAGCTTCGTCAACGAACTCATCACCTCCGGCAACGCGCGCGTTCGCGTGCTCGAGACTCCGGATTCCTGGGTTGGCATTACCTATCGCGAAGACCTGCCCTACGTCGCCGCGGGTATGCGCGCCCTGATCGACGCCGGACATTACCCGGAGCGCCTGGCATGACACCGCCCAATCCCGATTTCGCAATTACTGGTGCGTTCGATATCCCAGGCGAATTTCAAACCGCTGTCCCTTACGGCAGCGGTCACATTAACGACACGTACTGCGCTACCTTTGTGGCCGCTGGTGAGCCGACTCGTTACATTCTGCAGCGCATTAACCAGACCGTCTTCGGCAACCCCGCGGCGTTGATGCAGAATATCGGACGCGTGACCTCCCACCTCGCCGCCAAACTGGCAGGGGAAGCTGACAGACACCGCCGTATCCTCAGCTTGATCCCCACCCACGACTGCCGCGCCTGGCATGTGGACGCTCTCGGTCACTACTGGCGCGCCTACCGATTTATCGAGCAGGCCCGTACGTTCGACATCGTCGAGTCTGCCGAGCAGGCTTACCAGGCCGCGAAAGCGTTTGGCCGCTTCCAACGGTTGCTCGCCGACCTGCCTGCGCCTCGCTTGCACGATACGATCCCGGATTTTCATCACACGCCCAAGCGCTACGCCGCACTGGAGCGCTCGATCACCTCTGACGTGGCGAACCGTGCGCGACTGGCAGGCACCGAAATCGAGTTCACGCTCTGCCGCCGAGCGATGTGCAGCGTCCTGCTGGACGCACAACTGCCGGAACGCGTGACCCACAACGACACGAAGTTCAACAACGTGATGCTGGATCAGCGCACCGGAGAAGGCATTTGCGTGATCGATCTCGACACGGTGATGCCGGGGCTGGCGCCGTTCGACTTTGGAGACATGGTCCGCACGACGACCAGCCCGGTTGCCGAAGACGAGCAGGATCTCTCCAAAGTCAGAATGCAGTTCCCCATGTTCGAAGCGCTGCTGCGCGGCTACCTGGCGTCGGCCGGCTGCTTTCTTACCCCCGCGGAGCGCAGTCACCTGGTGACAGCGGGCAAGGTGATCACGTTCGAGAATGGAATTCGCTTTCTGACCGACTACCTTGGCGGCGACACCTACTACAAGATCCACCGCCCGAATCACAACCTGGACCGTTGCCGTACGCAGTTCCAACTGGTGGCATCGATCGAGCAACAGGAAGATGCGATGCACCGCCTGGTCGAGTCGCTCGAGGGATCGTCTGACGATACGGCCGAGTTTCCCGGCTAGTTCGGCGTTACGCTACGCTCAGAGCTGCGATCGCTGTGATCGAAGTGAGCCTCTATCTCCTCCAGCGTCTTGCCTTTTGTTTCCGGCAGAAAGAATGCCGCTGTGGAGAAGTAGACCACGGTGCAAAGCGCCCAGAAGAGAAACATCGCGGCATAGCCGTAGTTCCCGACCACGGGTAGAAACACTGCCGCGATCAGGGTGGAGATACCCTGGTTCAAAAGGAGCGCAATCCCCATTCCCGTCGAGCGAATCCGGGTTGGCATCAGCTCCGACAGCGCGATCCACACGACGACGCCTGGGCCGAACGCAAACGAAGCGATGAACAGAGCCATACACGCCATGATCAGCCAACCTGTGGTTTCGCTCGGAACCGGCTCATAGATTGCCCGCTTGATCTCGAGTGCTGAAGAGTTCGCTGAGTTCGGCTCAATATCAATTGCAGGATTTGGATCTGTGCTGAGTGCGGTTGCCACTTGGTCTCCCGACCCGTAGGTATACAGCACTGTCATGCTAAAAGGCTTGGTACTGAAAGTATCCCCGAGGCTAAGGCTCTGCAGTGGGACCTGCAGCCGGTTGCCCCTCACCATCTGCTGTAGCCGCTCCTTTTCGTCCACTCGCTTCGATTCGACAGTGCGAAACAAGAGTGCGCCCGCAACCAAAGCGACAATAATGCCGCCAGTCCCGACCTTAAGTAGAAATTTCCGGCCCTTGCGGTCAACGAACCCAATCGCCACCAGGGTCATGGCGCAGTTGATGACTTTGACTGCTACGTCGCCCTGCGTCGCATGTCGCGCACTCATGCCCGCCTGCTTCAGAATGATGACGAGAAAGCTCAGAATTGAGTTAATGCCGGTGGTCTGGTTGCATGCGAGAACAATGCACGCTAGCACGAAGGGGATGACATACTTCCTTTGCAGAAGGGGCCCGGAGAAATGCGTGCCGCCATCGCCGCTTCTCTCGGCTGCGAGATCCTCCATCTCCCGCAATTGCAGGCGCGCCTCGTCTTCGGGCGATGTGCGCAGGAGCGAGGCTAGCGCCTCCTCCTTGCGCCCGCGCCGGAACAGCCAGCGCGGCGTTTCGCTCAGAAAGAAGGAACCCACAGTAAAGATCAGCCCCGGATAGATCACGGCGAGGAACATGCCACGCCATGCTTGATCCTGGACCCTTTTGACCAGTACGGCATTGTTAGCCGCAAGGGCAATGGCCGCCTCCGCGCGCGATGTGTAGATCCAGCCGATAAGCGCCGCGATCACAATCCCGAAGGTCAGCATGAACTGAAAAACCGCGGTACCTTTGCCGCGATTTTTCGCACCCAGGCACTCCGCCAGATAGAGCGGCACTACAACTGCGATCACTCCCCCGCTCGCCCCCTGAAGCAAGCGCCCGACCAGCAGCGGAGCAAATCCCTGCGAGATGACAATGAGCCCCACGCTCGCAACGAACATCATTCCACTGACGGTCATCATTCGCTTGCGGCCGAACCAGTCCGCCAGCAACCCGGCCACCAGCGACGAACACATTCCTCCTCCGAGGACCGCCGCCACAATCACAGACGTCTGCTCGACCGTCAGGTTGACCGTCTTGCTCAAGTAGAGCAGAGCCGCCGCGATGATCCCGATATCAATGCCGTAAAGCAACCCGCCGAGTCCGGCGATGACAATGAGGAATCGTCCGTAGCTGGCGGTGCTCCATGCGCGTTCAGTCATCGGGATGTCCAGGATTCGGCAAGGCAGCGGCAATGAGACTAACCACGAATATCCTCCACCGGGTTCCGTGTCAAGGCATCGTCCACCAAGTCATTCGCCCGAACACTCTCTCTCCACCGATTAACTCGGCATGCTCCCAAACCAGGTTTAGTGCGCACGCTCTAAGAAGCAAATACCCCAAGGAAAAACACCCCGGCAGAGGAAACCAAAAGTCTTGCTCATGCAATAGTCATCGTCAGAGTTAAGATCCGGGCGCCAATACATGGCAAGCGACCGTATTGACGGTACTGGATGAACCAGCCATTGTTTCCAGATGCAGAAGAATCTGCACAGACTGACGCGAAACACCATTAGCAATATGGCAGGATTGAATTGTTGCTGCCCACCTCGCAGGGTCTGCCACCAGATCTCCGGCAGCTTCAGTACCCTCCCCGCTGGCGCCGGCGATGATCAGCACGCGGCCTCCATTGCCCGGATTGTGAAAGACGCTAATGAGCGCGAAGGACTCGCCGGTATCGAAGCCGCCGGCGGTGGGGACGTATTCGCCACTCTCACCTTTTCCCGGGTGAACATTGCGGACAAATTCGCGCTGGGTCCGTGGATCAAAAGCAAACTGAAAGTCAAGCACGGGATCGAACATTGACGTCCACGGATCGGACCGGGGACTGCCGAGAAAGACGAGGTTCTCATCCGTCTGAAGATCCTTCACGCGTAGATCTCGCGCCGCCTTCACTAAAACGCGCTTATGACCAGGAGTCATCAACGACGCCAGGTTTGCGATGATGCTGCCGTCGAAGGACGATATCTTGTTCCCGCGAAGTATGTCCTTTACAAAACCGATCTCCGCTGGAGAGAGAGTACTCGCACCCGGGGGCAGATAGGATTGATTCGCATAGTCGGACAGCGACAAACTGCTATGCGACATCCTTTGGATTTCTTCGATATTTGGATCACTGGCGATAATGAGCACGCGCCGAGAACCGTCGAAGAACGACGCCCACGGCGCCGTACCGGAACTCTCCATTCCCTTCCCACCGGCAGCAGTTAACCCCGGCCGGTTCACGATCGTCAGCGCGATCCCGATACTTAACGCAATCATTCCCAGGATCGGCAATATCCAGTGCTTCCAACCAGCCCGCCTCTCATTTCCTTGGTCCGCCGAGGAAGCAGATTCCTGTACGGGTGTCTCACCCGGTCTCTCGTCAAGGGAGAGTTGCATAGCCAGGCCATCGGTTCCCATTTTCGGAGTCCGAACAAGTTCGGGAACGTAACCGCCCGAAGGTAGCCCAATCCGAAATTCGGAAGCGTTTCCGACTCCGCTATAGTGCTGCACCAGACGTCTGCGCACATCGCTGGCGGTCACTCGAACGATGGCGTCTTCGCCGGTATCGTATGCGGGTGTCCGACCGAAAAGTTTGATACCGATAGTTCGTTCTTTGAGATCTGCGGCCTTCCCGGCCGCAGATTGCCAAACGACGTATTCAAGAAACTGGGCACTTCGCGGACTTCCCTTAAATGCCGAACCTTCAGTGATCTCGTTCAAATATCGCTTCAGCAGCGTCTTGCCTTCAGGCGTGCGCGCCACTTCGGCCATCTCCCACTTAGCTGCTGCATGACCGAATTCAGGTCCCGCTCCCATGACTTGGATATCGAATGCTAGCACAGTGCTCGGATGGTGTCGCAATCGACCACGACACGTTTAGGTCGCTGGAAATACCGGCCGCTTCGAGAGCGAATCAGATAGTGTTCGCCTCAAGCCACGGTCGAATGGGGATCTAGCTATCGGACGCGGTTGATACGTGTCGTTGCTCTAGACCAAATCGACATGACCACGTAGTTCGAGCGACATGCTGGACGAACCGACCATGAGTTGTAGGGTCCCGGGCTCGTATGCAAATTCTCCCGCGGAGTCGTCCCAATAGCGCAGCGCGAGGTGATCATGAGCCAGCGAGAAGGAGACGGTCTGCTTTTCCCTTGCCTGGAGGGTGACACGCTGGAAGCCAGCGAGTTGCTTTAGAGGCCGCTGCTGCTTGCCGCTGGCTTGCACATAAAACTGGACGACCTCAACCCCAGCTACACGGCCGGTATTGGAGATGTCTGCCGAAACTGTATCGTAGTCGTGAAAGTTCGGCAGTTGTGTGACGTCGCGGAACCACGTCGAAGACAACTTGCCGCCCGGGTTATAGTCTCCGAAAAGAATATCGGCGATGGCATTTCCCTGCTCCTGGCCAGCGTTTAGAATAGCTTCAGATCGATTGCGTTGGCGATCGCTTTATGTCCCGCGTTATTCGGATGAAGGTGGTCCCCGCTATCATAGACGGCGAGGTATTGGGTTGGATGGGCCGGGTCATGCGTAGCGGCATCCTGATCCACAATCCCATCGCAGCCGCTGCCGGAGCCGCGAATAAAGCTGTTGATTTTCTGCCTCTCCCTCTCCACGGCGGGCGTCCAGAAGTTCGCCCCTTCGAATGGAGTTAGCGTGGAACAGATAAAGCGGATCTTCTTCTCGTGTGCCCGCGCGATCAATTGCTGCAACCCGGCGATCAACGCCTCACCCGACTGAGAGGGTTTGTTGCCGAGATCGTTGATCGGGTCGTCGGAAAAAATCACCCAGCGAACATTTGGCTGCTGCAGCACGTCCCTCTCGAAACGGTTCTCGGCGCTTTCGCCGGAACCATCGGCGAGAAGCCTGTTTCCATTTATTCCCAGATTGAGGACCCCAATCGAAATACTTTGGCCGATGAGACGGAGGGCCAGTTGGTCGGGCCATCGATGGTTCGTGTCGTCCGACGCGGTATACCCTTCGGCAATCGAGGCTCCCAACGTCACAACGCTTCCGGCGAGCGAAGGTCCCTCGACATCGAGACCGGTGAGAAAGTAAACGCTCTTGGTGGTCTCGGCATTGGTCATCTGCGGCGCACTGCTTGCGTCTCCTGCCTCGACATAGCTGGTCTGATGTGCGGACCCATGGAAAGTCGCGGGACCTGTCGTGCCGGGAAGATACATGCTGACCGCAAGCTCCGCCAGCGCCGGAACATCGAACGCGACGGGATCGCTGAACGCGCTCGCACCGGCAGGGATGGTCAGTTTTGTGTTCCCGGCGAATCGAAGCTGGCGGTCGGATGACGCGACAATCGCAGAGCCCGATCCCCGGAGTGCCAGATGCACATCCTCGACTCGCAGCGGTTCCGTACCGAAGAGGTTCGACAGCTTCAGGCGGACGCTCTTGCCGCCAACGCTGATGCGCACGATCTGCCGCAGCGTGCAATCCGTGAACGTCTTGCCGGAATTGTCACGCATCTGCGCAATCGCCCAGGTGCCTGTCCAGTTTGAGGCTGGCGGGCTCGCCATCCCTGTGCCCTGGGCAGAAGCAATAAGCGACACCCAAGCGACCGCCGCAAAGATTGCTATCCAACCTTTCCGCCGCAGCGCAAGGAAGTGAATCGAGCTGGTCCAGGCATCCGTCCGTTTCATGGCACTCATTCCACTCCTTCAGGCGCGGGTTCGTTCACTGCGATGCTCTTCTCCGCCGTTCCCGCTCCCCATTCGCTCGGAGTGCTCCATCGCTCGGCTCCATTTGTTCCAGTAAGACCGACTGCGCGCAAGACCGGAGACTGACCGTCGGTCGAAGCACTCATTTGTGCACGGAATCGGATCTGATCGCTTCTCCTTGTCCTCTTCAAGAGATAGTTATGCTTCCCAGGCCCCAATTCAACTGTCTGCGAGTCCACCACGTTTCCCCCCTTGTCTCCAGTTTCCACGATCAACGAGAGCTTGCTGCCAGCGGGCATCTCACTCACTGCTTCCAAGCTCTGGACACTATCCTCGTAAGGACGCCAGGCCGAGGTGTAGCTGCCATGCTGAAGAGCACCGTAGCCATCGTGAAAAAGTAGCGTTACAAGTTCAGGCGAAAGGCAATCCTGCGTAACGACGACATCGTCCATCGTGTAGCGGCCATGCTGAAGCGTCGGCGCATCGCCAATCGTTTCAAGAGGTCCAGTATAGGACGCCTGATTGCCTGTCTTGTCCAGGGAACCATTCAGGTACAGAAACGTTTTCTGCAAAGCGGCGTCGTACGCATAGGTCACATTTACCCAGGTCGCTGTCGGAACGTCCTTGTTGCCGAGGATGTCTCTGCCATGAAATCCAAGGAAGAGCTTCCTGTTGCGAATGCCTGCGTCCAGGATGGTGCCGGTAGCGTCCTGGTCGGCGCCCATTGGCGCCTGACCTCCAAAGAGGGCCAACTCGTCCTTGTCTCCCAAAGCGTCGATGCGAATCCAAGCCGAGAGAGTGAACGACTTCCGGTAAAGCTGTATTCCCCCAGCATCGATGCTCGCGGAAGACGCCGTCTGAAGGCCTTCTCCAGACCTGCCGCCTACCCATTGAGGCGCTCCCCGGAAGGAGAGCATCTTGCCTGTGCTCTCATTGCGGGTGCTTGTTCCTTTGCCCTCATCCAATTTAAGATCCACGAGCGGATTCCGAAGAATTAGATTCACCCCTCCGGGAATCATGACCACGCGTTCCGGCTCATCGCCGACTTGCACGCGGTGCAAGCCGCCGATGGCAAAGTGGTGGCTGAGCCCCACCTTTTCCTTCTCTCCCGGCTGTAGCGACAAAGATTGGGAATCGGTCGACGCCTGCCCATCCACTTTGAGTGCAACTGTCCCCCGGTAGGGGGAGCTTCCAACATTTCTGGCCTGCGCTGTCACCTGGAGGTCGGCATCGTGGTCCACGTCAAACCGAACGGATTCAAATCCAAGATGCGCCGGAGACGCAACGACCGAGATTGGCTTAGTAATGATCTGAGTGCCCGCTACGAGCGCCATGTCGCCCGGTTTGTAGACTGACACCTCGAACGTGTGCGACTTCTCCTCTCCCGGCTTAAGCTCGAAACTCCATGAGCCGAGTTCCACGCTCTCGTAGAGCTTTGCCTCCGTAACATCGGTCAGAGTTCCATCATTCCTGGCCCTGACGGTCACCCCGAAGGGTTGGCCGCTGCTTGCCTGCTCCGGCTGATCCAACGTATAGGAAAAATGGGCTGCGTACGCTTTAGGTTCAGTGAACTCTCCGGAAATTCCATCCTCGGGATCGGAGAAACCTACCTTCGCTTTCCGGTCCTGGTTGATGTCTTTGGAAACGTCCGGGCTTACCCCGCCAACGTGGACTCTGAATGTGCCGGGTTCGACCCGACGGACCATATCGGCATCGAGGAGTGACAATTGGTACGGCGTCAGGTCGAAGGTGACTCTTCCCGTCTCTCCTGCTCGGAGCGAAATTCGCTTGACGCCCTCCAATTCGATAACAGGTGTGCTCACGGAAGCGATCTCGTCGGTTATATAAAGCTGCGCTACCTCGTCTCCGTCGCGGTCGCCGATGTTCCGCACATTCGCGCTCACGGACACGAATCCCGGATCTCCGTCTTTCGGCTTGATCTGGAGGTTAGAGTATTCGAACTTGGTGTAGCTCAGTCCATAACCAAAACGATACTGAGGGGCAAAGGGCAGGTCGTAGTAGTCATAGCCTCTTCCCGAAGGGTGATAGTCGTAGTTCAGCGGAAGCTGGCTGGGAGTTCGAGGCCATGTAACAGGAAGGCGTCCCGAAGGATTCCGGTCTCCGAAGAGGAGATCGGCCGTCGCGTCCCCGCCTTCTTCGCCCGGATACCAGATCACCAGAATGCCGGGAATGTGGCCCGACTCCCAGCCCAGAGTAAACGGCTTCCCGTTCACGATAACTAAAACCACCGGCGTTCCCGCCGCAGCGACCGCCTTGACGAGTTCACGCTGAGCCCCTGGAAACTCGAGCGTCGCGCCATCGCGATTCTCGCCCGTGGTTTGCTCCCCTCCGCCTGGATGCGAGTTGTCCCCTACGACCAGCACAACCACATCCGCCTTCTTCGCCACGGCGACCGCTTCGCCGAACTTACTGGTGTCGGTCGACGTAGGGGTTGGGAGGCCAGGCGCATAAAGCAGCTGGGTGTTGGGTCCCACGTGGGAACGAATCCCTTGTAGCACGGTGATTAATTGACCGGGAGTCGGCTTCGGGGAGTAGTCGCCGGTCTGAGCAAGATCGGCATTGGGACCGATCACCGCGATCGTCTTAAGATCTTTGCGCAGGGGCAGCACGTGGCTGTCGTTTTGCAGCAAGACCGCTCCTTCGATTTCGACCTTGCGGGCCAACTCGCGCGATTGGGCGGTATCGTATTCAGGCAGCTTGTCCCAAATCATTTTGTCAGGGGTCGGATGGTCAAAGAGGCCAAGCCTGAATTTTGTCCGGAGCGTGGGCCGGACAACGGCATCCAGCTGCGCCTCCGTGACAAACCCGTCCGCGACCGCCTTCGTCATCGCCGCCTTGTAGAGGCCCCCGCATTCCATATTGACACCGGCCGCTGCGGCCAGTGCGACGCCCTCTTCCTGCGTCTTCACGACAGAGTGCTTGCTCAAGAAGTGCTCAGGAGCTCCACAATCGGAGACGACCATGCCGTCGAATCCCCACTCCTGACGAAGGATTTTCTGCAGCAAAGTGGTCGAGGCATTGTCCGGTACGCCGTCCCAGAGCCCATAAGCCGCCATGATCCCGCCGGCGTGTGCCTCCTCCACGGCGGCCCGGAAGCTGGGCAGGTGTATCTCACGCATGGTGCGGTCCGACAGACCAACGTCCTGACTGTCTCGACCGCCCATCGGTTGCCCATGGCCGGCAAAGTGTTTTGGGATGGCAATTTCCCCCTCCCCCTGAAACCCTTCAATCCACGCCACCCCCATGCGGCTGACGAGATACGGAGACTCTCCGTACGTCTCCTCAGTGCGGCCCCACCGGACATCTCGCACGACGTCCAATACCGGCGACCATGACGCGCGGAGATGGGCAGCCTTCGCCTCGATGGCAGTTTGCCGTCCGACCTCCTCAATGAGATCCGGATCAAAAGTGGCTGCCATCGCGATCGGCTGGGGAAAGAGAGTGGCTCCCGTCGAGTACGACTGGCTGTGCAGACCCTCGGTCTTGAGCAGCGCTGGAACGTTGAGACGCTGGATGCCGGCTGAGCCCCACGAGTCCACAATCTGGGACACCTTTTCGTCGATTGTCATTCGGGGTAACAGGTCGTCGATGCGATTCTCTATCGGAATGCCCGGGTCAAGGTACTTTGCCTTCTGCTGGGCGTTGAACGGCACTGTCGCGACTGCCATCAAGCCGTACAAAAACAAGCGACCAATTCTCATTGAATGCCCTGTGCCGTTTGAAAGTTACCAGGATAAAAACCTTATGGTAGCGATGCCACACCACGATACGAGTTGTGGCTCCCGGCTGTCAAGAAGGCTGGCTCTTTGGGAAACGCCAAGAAGATAGTGCCCGCCCCCGAGGCGAGGGCCGCAAGTTTGATTCACAAATTGCCTATGGATCAAAATATGAGCTTGGATATCGAGCACACGCAAATTGTCGTCAGTTCCCGTGACCTGACCAAACTGAGAGTTTGTCACAGAGGTATTGGGAGAAGCCAGCGTCCGATGGAAGATGCATCAGATTGACACAACCATTGGGCCGAGTTTCATCGGTGGGACTCCTTAGCTAAGGAGTCCCCACCGATTCGTAGTTGTATTGGCGATAATTCCTAGAAACGAATGTGACCGTCAATCGTGATGAAGCGCGCATTATCCTGTGTGCCCGAGATTTGGCCGAATTGAGAATTGGTAACGGTCGTATTCGGTGTCCCGAGCATCTGACGGTTGAAGAGGTTAGCAACATCAGCGCGCAACTCAAGCGCAACCCCTTCCTTGATCGTGATTGATTTTTTTACACTCCCCATCACATTGTTAATGGTCTGCGTACGAACGCCATTGATGCGCTGCGGGAATGGCCTCAGATTGAGTGTCGGAGTGCAGGTAGTGCTAGGGAGACCAGCGGGGCTGGCGTTGACAAAGCCGTTTCCGGTGTAAGTGCAGACACCGCCAGACTGCGTGGCGGTCGCCATGTTTGCCGGATTCAGCCATTGGACGTAGGGAGCGGTGCTAGTGCCGAAGGCATTGCTGAAGACGGGTTTTTTCAGCATGATGTCAGAAGCTTTGGGAGTCCCGATGTAGAAAAAGTTGGCGGGAAACTCAATCAGTTGACCAGGGTTCAATTCATATGTTCCGCTCACGCTGAAGCCCCCGAATACCGTGGACATGAAACCCGAGTGAGCGAACATCTTGCCGTGGCCAAAAGGCAGCTCGTACAAGCCTTCCACGGTGAGGCGATACGGAAGGCTGGAGTTGGTAGGCTCCGAGGTCATGACCGTATCGAACGGATTCGCGTAGTAGTCGTGGTCGTATTGGTAGTTCTTCTGGTAAGCGACCGTGAAATCCATCCCGTGCGACAGGTGTTTTACAGCCGTGACCTGGAGTTCCTGAAAATTCGACGACCCGATCGGATTCATCTCACTTAGACCACCCATCTGAGGATAGGGCCGAAGGAGAGTACTGAGCGAAGTTGTCGGGTTAAAGCTTGAGCTGTGTGCCATTTGGTTATAGGCCGCTGGGTTACTACTTTGCAACGCGCTGAAATTGGCGAGGGCAAAGGGATTAGTGACCTTCGTGTTCAATAGGGTGTTCATCGCGGAATTTGGCTGGTTGCCGCCGGTATAAAAGGATGCGGGAAGTGCGGCGAGGTTTTGGTTCCCGGTAGCTCCGCCTCCACCGGCATTTACGAGACCGGACGACAGATTGGACATATGGGAGGTCCAGGATCCGAGCCATGACACATCGACCATCAGACTCTTGCCGAACTGATGCTGCACGCCGATCTCCACACGCTGAGCACGGGCCGGTGCGAAGTTGCGGGGAAAGAATGTCGGGTTGGTTCCGAGGTAGCTAAGATTGCCGGCGCCAGAACCGACCGCCGATACAAAATTGGATCCATTTTGCACCGGAAATGGGTTCGAGAGCGGCGTGGGATTAGCCAGCGAGAGGTTTTCGCCGAAACCCTGCGGGCCGTAGATGCTGCTCGACGTCGGAACGGATGTCGAAGCCGTAAAGTTGGTCTGGTCCGGGAACGGGGAGCCGCCGCTGGATTCCAGTGCGTTCAACGTATCGAAGAAGAGGCCGTAACCGCCATGAATCACAGTATTCTGAGCGAGACGGTAGGATGCGCCAATTCGGGGCAGAACGCGAAAATCAGCTCTCCATTGCCGCACTGGCGCGCCATTGATCCCGGCGTAAAGTGGACCGCCGACAACTGCGATGGTAGAGGGCATCACGGCCTGTTGAGCCGCGGTTGCACCCGCGAGCGTGCTTGCGTACGCCGCAATCGCCGGAGCAGCGATGGCCAGCGACTGGTTCGGATCGAATGAAGAGACTTGGAAGTTATGCTTTTCCGCTGGGCCATACTCCTCTTCGAAACGGACACCCGGCATGATAGTCAGCTTGGGAGTGACGCGCCAGGTATCTCCGACATAGGCCGAGAAATATGGAGTCGAAAGCGAAACGGTCGCTTGTTTAGTTGCCGTCGCATTCGACTGAACACCCATGAGAAAGGCAGCATACGAAAGCCCGTAATTAGAGGCTGCGGGCAAGACAGTACTGGTTCCGTCGTCCTCACGGGTATAGCTGGTGTCGAAGTTGAACACCCCGGAGCTGGTACCTATGTTGCTGCGAGCGTAGTTTTGTGCTCGCCACTCGCCGCCAACCCGAAACGAATGCGCACCAAACACGTGCGTCAGATTGGCTCGGACAGTGCCTGTGCGATAGAACGATGGAGAGTTGGGCGCGTTGCCAAAGAGCGAGATATTCGCTCCGGACGTGCCTTGTACATAGGCATTGCTGCCAAACACGAGCTCCGGAAAGGTTGCCGTGGCTCCCGCATAGGCCTGTAAGTACGACGGCAGACCCTCCGAAGTGGGCGGAAATGCACTGTATCCGGGGTAGTTGTTATACGAGGTCTCCATGTTGCTGCCCGCGAAGGTGACATCCAGGTTTGTCGAGGCGTTGAACACGTGGTTCCAACCCAATGCCGCGACTTCCACCCACTTCGGTCCCTGCCGCGTATCGATGCCGCCGGGTGCGAGGCCAGGCAGAGCCTGAGTAAAGGTGTTTCGGGTGAAGCGAAAGAATACGCGGTCATTATCCGAGATGGCGTAGTCTACGCGCTCGGTGAATTGCATAAAATGCGACGGTGAAGGCGCCGTATAGCCAAAGTTATTGCCAGTGACAGAAGAATTGGTCGGTGTTGGCAACCACGAATTCACCAGTGCGGCCATCGTAGGGTTCCGCAAGTGACTCGCTGGAACCTTATTTCCGCAGAGAGGCTGACGAACAGGATGCCCTCCCACGATGCTGACCGAGTACGGATCGTAGATCTGATACTGACCATAGAAGGGAGTGCCGGCGCCACATGCGGCGTTGAATGCTGCGGCGTAACCTGCTGGGACAGTACCACTGGGCAGATCGCTGAAGTCTCCGCTCCGCTCCTGAACCGTGGGGATCGTTGCCTGAGCATAATTTGCGTCGGTCAGGCTGTCGTTGGTTCCTCCAACAAACCAGAAGAGTTTGTTTCGACCGTCAAAGAGCTTCGGGATGAAGACCGGTCCGCCGATTCCGAATGTCGTCAGATTCTCATGCACGCCCGGCCAGCCAAGTGTGTTTTCGTCTTTGTAGCATTGGGGCGAGGTGGCTGGGCCATTGGTACAGCCGTCGATACTTTGCTGATGCTGGTAGGTTAGGGACTGAAAGCGGTTCATCGCGTCCCAGCGGCGGTTGCCGTACGCTTCAGTGCCGCTTCCATGCAGCTTATTGGTTCCTGTCTTGGTCGTCTGCGTCTCGGTGATGCCATACGTATGGCCGAGCGTCGGATCGAAGGCCGTGGTATCTATTCTGACTTCATCGACCATATCCATATTTATGACAAGGGCATTGCCGCGCGTGTTGCCTATATTCGGCGCGCCATCCAGGTTGAACTCGTTCACGTTAGTGACGCCTGCAGTGCCAAATTTGGAAACGCCATTCCAGTTGATGGCTCCTTCGATCGAGTAGGCCTGTGTAATTCCGGCGGGCGACTGCACTCCCGGAGCGATCTCGACGAACTCCATGGGGTTGTTGTCCGCGGCCGGAAGCGACTCGATCTCTTTGGTGGAAAGTGACTGTCCGGTAAGCGCGGATTGCGTATCGATGAGCGGCGCTCCTGTCGTTACCGTGACCACCTCCGAGGCACCACCGATTTTTAGCGACAAGGGAAGGCTCACAACCGAGCTGGCTCTCAGTTCGATTCCGCTCTGAACCAGCCCCTCGAACCCCTTTGCGGCAACTGTCACGTTGTAAATACCGGCATCGAGACTGTCGATCTCAAAATAGCCCGTTCCGTTGGTAACGGAAACCGAAGTGACATTCGTCACGGTGTTGGCGACGGTGATTTGGGCGCCCACGACCACCGCGCCGCCAGGATCGGTCACCGTTCCGGTGATGTTGCCCCGCCCGGTGCTCTGGGCATATCCCCACCCCGCGGTCAAGACCCAGAGACACAGCATGACAACGTTTATGTATGTTTTCGATTGCAGTCGAATTAGTTTTTCTCTGTCATTGCGGGAGATAGATAGGTCTGTTGTATGCGTCATGGATTGGCTTCTCCTTCTTACGGTTTCCGTCCCAAACTGGCACTCAAAGGATGGCAGTTGTTGCGATCTCACAGGTTATGGTAGCGCTGTCATGTAATCGATCAGAACCTTATACTTCAGCAGAGGCGGGTGTCAAGGGATATTCTTTAGACGCGAAAACGGAGGAATTCGGCACCAACAGTTTCGGCCGCTAGATTCCTTCATCCGGGGCCCGGTTTGGCGGGATGTTCCCAGAGTTTTCCCTTTGTTCGATTGTTTGCCGGTCTCAGATTCACCGTGTCAGTGCGCTAAGGGCTGCCTCGCGAACCTTCGGATCGGAAGATCGAGCCGCTATCTCGTAGTGGGTCCGCGCTTCCGCCTCTCGGCCGTCACGCGAGAGAATGGTGCCAAGTCCTAGATGAGCCTCCCCATTCTCGCTATCCCGCGCAATCACCTCTCGAAATTCGCGCTCCGCCTGCAGCTTGTCACCGGTGCTTATCAGCAATTTCGCCAGATCCAGGCGCAGCCGAACCGATTCCGAATCCAGGCGCACCGCCTCCTTCAACTCAAGGAGTGCTCTGTCCGCAGGTCCAGTCCTTGCCAATAACATCCCGTAGTTGTGGCGAACTTGAGCATCGGCCGGGTCAATTGCGACTGCCTTCTGGAGGTGAAACTCTGCTTCTTTATAAAATCCCTGGTGCGCCAAGATTCCTGCCAGGTTATTGTGAGCCGCGGCAAGATCGGGTTGAAGATTGATCGCAGACCGAAACAAGGTCTCGCCGGCAGTTAGATTCCCTTCGCGATCGGCAGCCATGCCAAGGTAAACGGTCGCTTCAGGCAGATCCGGATTGATGGTCAAAGCATGCTGCAAGACCGCCTTTGCCTTGTCGATGTTGCCCTGCCGCAAATACACATCTCCTAGGGTTGTCAGTACAGATGTGTCAGACGGAAGCACCGATGCCGCTCTTTCTCCGGCTGCTACCGCACGCGTTAGATCGCCGGCAGATGCCAGAGTCGCCACCATCGCCCGCAGCGCTGGAGGATATTCCGCGCGATGCCTCAGCGCTTCTTCATACCAGGGCACAGCCTTCGCGTACTGTCCGCTGATCGAGTAAGCAGCCCCGAGTGCGAAATAAAACTCGGGATCTGTGGGTCTGTCCTTGTCCAGCGCTTGCTCCAGCTGCGCAATTCCAGCGCTTAGGTTGGATGCATCTTCGGTCTGTGCCAGAGCGAGGTAGAGGTCGCCGTTTGCGACCTGCGCGAGCGAGTCTGGATAGTACGGAACCACTTTGCCCTGGTTGGGGACCACGGCCTCTTTCATCGGCACCAGCAGGTCCCGGCTGGGCTTGCGCCGCTGAATATAGTGATCGGTCATTACAACATGGACAGCATCATCGGTCCTCCGCTTACCCATATGGCAGGTTATGCAGTTCGGTTCCCCAGCTTCCGAGTTTGCCGTTCCGTTTCGCGCTACAGGTTTCTCAGAGGCATGGGCCGTGGAATGACACCCCACGCACACCGCAACATAATGGCTGGTCGCTTCCCTGCCCGCCAGTTGCTCGTGCGGGTCGTGGCACGTGATACAGGTCATCTGGCTCTTCAGAAAGCAAGCAGACTTCCGGAGGCGATAGGCTTGCTGCGCAACCTCCATCCTGTCGTCAAAGCCCGGGCCTGCCTTGTGATCAAAGGTCAACTCGTAGTCCGGTAGCGGCTCCCCGGGCCGATAGGAGAATACGCCTCGGCCGATCTTCAGAATCGAGTGCGGCAATGGCGAACTCGACGTCTCCAGGTGACATTGCATACAGACATCCATCTGCCGTTCGCGGGTGAGCCTTCCGGGATTGACGATGGAGTTGCGGATCACCTCAGGACTCTTATCGGGTGCATTGGCAGCTTCGACATGCGCACTTCCGGGACCATGGCACCGTTGGCAGTCGATTCCTTCGGGGATTGTATCTCCGAAAGTTTCATGGTCCTCACTCGAGAAAACCGGGCTCTTGAGCGAAGGGTACGCATTGTGACAGAACATGCATTGATAGGCGATAGGACGCCGGAAGTCCGACTGGTCGGGCCGGTCATACCCGGGACTCATTCCCCAATATCCTCCCAACTCGCTATACCAGCTCACAGGCAGCTCAATGAGCTTCCCTCCCGCGGTGAGGTGGAGGTATGTGCGAGCATGGTCGCCCGATCCAACTACGTAGTCGATCTGCTTCTCGATCCGATTCGTCTGTTGCCCTTCAAATCCAATCTGGTATCGCTGCTCGTAGAGCTTCCCGTCTCTTTCAAGCATCGTGTAATAGCGGTCCGATGACCCGTTGTAGAGAGTGTCGTGCTTTGTGAAGCCTTCCCCTCGATCACTGGCATTCGCGCGATGAAACGACCGCCCCATGCCGGTCTGTCGAAACGTAGCAGCAACATCTGCATGGCATTTAGCGCAAAGGGCGGAATCTACATATTCAGCCTTGGACTCCGCGTGGACGGGAGCCGGACCCGCGCCATACGGCAGGTGCAGGACCGCAACGCACACACTGGCAATCCCAAACAGCGCCACGGCAACTCTGCGCCACTGCGATTTGAACTGCCTCATCCTCATACTGGCTTCCGCTAAGATCCTCTCCTCCACCGCTCAAGGCTTTTGCAAGGCCGAATGAAGTGAATCGAGAAACGCAGGGTCGCTTGACGTGAGCTTTGCGGAAAAGGTGTCACCGCCGTCCTTATGGACCGCCCTCACCAGAAAATGATTCCATCCCTGTTGCAAAGGCAGCCCGGAAGCGACGGCGCTTTCGCCTCCCGCGAGATGCGTGAAGATGCTCTTCCCGTTCAAGAATAGCTCGATCGCATCCTGGCTCTCGAACGCAAGATCCACCTTCGGAACGTTCGGTTCAATCAGCAAGTTATCGAGAGAACGCGGGCTCTGCACCCAGAAGCTCAGATAAGTAACCGAGTTGTCCGACCCGCCCGACAGTGGAGGACCTTTGAGTGTAAACGCGTTCGCTTCCGTCCTCAGACTCACCCAGCGCAGATCCTGAATGCGCTCGTTCTCCCGGAACTTCGCCCGTTCGCCGGGATCGACCTTGGCGTTCGCGCCTTCAGTGAAGTGTCCTGCCGCCAAAGTCCGCACCAACGTCCCGTTCTTCAGAAAGGGTTCTCCGACGTCCACCTGCGGACTGAGCCTGACTCCAAGGTTCTCGAGCAGCTGCCGATCCATAAGCTGTGCCTTGTAGACCGGGGACCATGCCGGAAGATTGATCAGAAGCAGCGTGCCTCTTCCCTCCTTGACCTCGACGATCGCGGCCCCCGATGGCTTGGACTCCCGTTCCGACCGCAGCACCATGGCCGTCTTCGCGTATTCCGCTTCCTTATTCCATTTCAGCCAGTCAGTGTTTGCAGCCGCAAGGAGCACCGTTCCCTGCTCGACCAGCGGGCCGGAGAGACCTCCGTCAAGGATGATCTGCGGCGAGGATTCGGAGAAGTACAGATCGGACGGTTTCAATCCAGCAGTGACCGAACTGGCGGTGCTCGGAAGCAGAGACGAACTCTGCCGACCCGTTAGCTCGACCGGTGCCGGAAGAAGAGCGTTCAGCTGTGGCAACGTCTTCGGTGCCATGCCCCACACCACAACGGTTGCTCCTCTTCCAAGAGCAGCCTCCACAACCGAGCGGGCCGTCCCGTCGGGCGGGGTGCGGCCGTCGACGAAAAGCAGTTCGGGCGAGTCTTTGTGAAGCAGATTCCGCGGTATCCCGGCAGCCAGAAGTTGCTGCTCGAGTTCACCATTTGGCCCGGAAAGAACGGAGACACTTTGAACAGGCTTAGGCTTCGCAGACGAGGAAGCTCCGGAACTGGCTGATTCCGCCGTCCAGGGCAACTTCACAACCGGCTCGCTGTTGGCGTCCTTGATCGCATCGAAGAGCGGCCAGGTCTCGTACGGCTTGAGCGCAAGATCATACCCTGGGTTCAGGGTTGTGGAGTACGCACCCAATCGCTCCGGTTGCACGCCTGGCCTTCCCTCTTCGAAAGTGGGAAAGAAAACTCCGTCGGTCAACTCCGGTGGACGGGAGGTGTCGGGCATCCCCAAAGGCAATGGACGCAGTCCGTACCAGACAAGGTTGAACACGCTGCGATAGTCTGCGTCATATTTCCGCTCGTCCAGCAGGTTCTGATAAGCCTCAATCGCGATTCCTTCCATGCGTCCCTCGAAGGAAACATAGGCGCGTTCCCCGTTGCTCTTGGCCACCTGCTCTGGAGTCGCATAATAAGCGCCACCCGATTCTCCAACACCCCAGGGCTTGCCCAACTTCTGCGCCTGCATCATGGAGTCGAGACCGCCATAGTGAAGCATGTTGACGGGCAGTCGTCCGCCACCGTCTCCATCCCCATCAGCCGAAATCCATTGCCGGGTCGGATCGAGTTGATGCACAATGCCTGCCCAGGTCGAGTAGTACTCGTAGAGGGTCTGCAGCATCTCCGGCGGTCCATGAAAGACATTCGTGATGACCGGCCTCACCTCATTGCAAACGCTCCACCCGAACACCGAGGGATGATTGCGATCACGCGTGACTAACTGCGCGACATGAGTCTTCGTATCCTGCCAAAATACATTGGAGTCGAGCTTGGGCCCCCCGTCGCTCGCCCAGATCGCGGTCTCGTCGAGGACCATAATACCCATCTCATCGGCAACATCCAGGTAGAACTCCGGATACGGTTCGGCATGCAGACGCACCGCATTTGCATGAGCGTCATGCATGGCGCTGAACCAGGCCCACGCATATCGTCGCGTCATCTGCGGAATTCCAAGAAAGTGCCACGAATCGCCCTTCAGGACGATCGGCTTGCCATTCAGTAGAACCGTAGAGTCTTTGAACTGAAATTGACGCCACCCAAAGCGTTGATACTTCGCGTCGATGACATGATCACCACTCCGCGCGTTGATGATCAGTCCATAGAGATTCGGGTGCTCTGGAGACCACAGTTCGAGTTGTGCATCCACTGACGTTTGCAGCGTGATATTGACTTCCTGATGAGCCGGAACGCGCACCGGTGCACTCTTGAGACGGAGGTCAACAGGAGATTCCAACTTCCAAAGCGGCTCAGGAGCAGCAACGCCGACCTTGGCCGCCAACGAAGTCCAACGGTGGACTTCGCCAGTGAGATCGACCGTCGCATCCTCCGCACTGTCATTTCGCAAAGTAACCTCTACCCTGAGAGCCTTCTGACTAACATCCGGCTGAACGAAGGTGCCAGTGACTCGGACCGGAGGCACTCCCACCAGATCCACGTCTTGCCATATACCGACGATGTGCTGGCCCCAGAACGATCCCGCCTGGTACTCTCGCCGGCCGTATTTTCCTCTCACGTCGAAGAGAGAAGCCTTGCGCACACCCACCAGAATTTCAGCGCTTTCGCCTGGCGCGACGAGATCAGTGATATCCACATCGAAGGGGAAGAAAATATCGAATTGCTTCCCGGCGTCCTTCCCATTGACCAGGATCCGCACATCCCCCGCGACGGCCGCGAAGTGCAGTAGAACCCGATCGCCCTTCCAGTCTGCGGGAATCCGGACGGTCCGGCGCAGCCAGCCCATTTCTACCGATTCCCACGCTGCGGGATAGCTGGGATAGGTACGGAAGTCGCCCCCCAGTCCCCGCCGGTTCGCAAAGCTGTTCACGTTCCAGGGGGAAGGCACCTTGACCGGAACCGTCTCCCAGGCAGAGGGCACCGGCAAAGGCAGTTCGGGGGCCGGATCGACTCCTTCATGGAAGTTTTTCGGTAACGCTACCGGCTGGAACTGCCAAAATCCATTCAGGCAAAGATCATGGCGGAACCGCTGCTCGGGCGCAGGCACAAACGGACCTGCCGGAGCGAACGCGTATTTGAACTCAGTCGACGCCAGCGCCGATCGGGCCAGCCCACCCAGGATGAAAACCAACCCGCAGAATCGGCCCAACGATCGCAACCCCACCCACAACCTCCATACCATTCGCGGCGTAATGCCAACGAGCCATTAAGGAACCCAATCGTCTCACGGTTCATCGGTGAACGTACTATACAATTGCCCGATATGACATCGCAACCATATATGCGATGAACTAGAGCTGGTTCAGAACGAAATTCATAAGGACTCCTGATGCTTTCAAGAAGAAGATTCATCGGCCAGGTTTCTGCTGCAACCGCGTACGCGTGGACGAACAAGGTCCATGCGGAGGGCTCGCTTTCCAGCACTCATCCAAATCCAATGTCGCCCGGCAATGGGACCGCCCCGTGGAACTCCTATGGCCGAATTGTGCTGCAACATCTCCAGGATTCCGTCATCGTTCAGGATGGATTCATGATCGAACGGCGGAGCTTTGGTGACTGTGACTTCTCGTTTGACGCGAGAGCACCGCAAGGGACGCCCGAGGTCCAGATCTGGAGCGGCATTCGTTGCCGGGATCGTGACAGCCGATATGTCTTCGCCTTGCGTGGCGGCAACAATGATCATCTTTATGCAGCGCGTTATGGGCCCGACGGAGCCGCAAAGTTCTTGGGCATCGCACCACTGGACTTTCATCCCGTGCCAGGCGATTGGTACAGGCTTCGCGCTGTTACTCGTGGCAACCGCATCGTCGTCTTCCTGAATCAGGAAACTACTCCTCGCATCAACGTGATGGATGAAGAATATCCGTGGGCCGAAGGAGGAGTATCGCTCGGCGGCGGGTGGTTGCCCGCGGAATTTCGGGCCGTGAAAGCGAAGGTCCTCTCTGCAGCAGACGCGGCTACCATCGACGCCTTGGGCGACACCGTATGGAAAGCCCCGGAAACCGATAAGATCCGACTCCGTGCACAACAACGCCAAGCTTATCTTCCAGCCGAAATATCCCCACTGGACTTGCCCCGCGTGACTTGTCCGCTCGATGGAAACTGGCTCTTCCTGCCTGATCAGGAACTTGGGCCGTCGGCAGCGCCGCAGGCGGAAGTCTTTGACGACGGTCAATGTCACGTCATGGATGTCCCTAACTTCTGGACTCCCACTTTGTCCTGGCTACACGATGAGACTGGCTTCCCTGAACTCGATGGGGTTTCCGCGTCGAAAGGCATCTGCGACAAATTCTACGAAGCGGAGATAGACCGCCTCGATGGATACACCTTCGATTGGCGGGCAACCAAGGGAGGATGGTACCGACACTATCTCCATCTCCCGGATTCCATCGCCAACCGGCGGTTTGAGCTTTGCTTTGACGCCGTGGCAAAGATTGCAGACGTGTGGCTGAATGGCATCCGAGTCGGCTCTCACGTAGGCATGTTCGGGGAGGTCCGCTGCGATATTACTCATGCGACGAAGCCCGGGAAGAACCTGCTTGCCGTTCACGTTGTCGGCAACCTCGTGGGGCACGACGCCAAAGACAAAGTCCTCGGCGTCGCGGTGACCGTTGAAGTCACCAGCGAGATGCTCTCCTCGCTCCCTCATGGGATGTATCCCAACGATGCCAGCGGAATCTGGCAACCCGTCACCTTATTGGTGACCAACGACGTGTGCGTACAGGAGGTGTATACCAAACCGCGCCTCGATGGAATGGATTTCGAAGTCACGGTCCTCAACGCTGCGAAGTCGGCTCGGGATATTTCCATCTCGTACACGATCACGTCCTCTGCCGATGGAACGGTACTCTATTCCGCGAAGGACGCGGCGGTGCGAACGATCGGGTCAAGCGCCGAGGTCCTGCATCTGACAACTCCCGATCTGAGCCCAAAGCTCTGGTCTCCACACGATCCCCACATGTACGTCTTAGAAATCACGCTGACTGCAGGGAGCACCATTCTAGACCGGCACAAGACGACATTCGGATTCCGCACCTTTGCAGTCTATAAAAACCGGCTGATGCTGAACGGTCGACCCTTCTGGCTGCGAGGCGCCAATCATTTTCCCAACGCACTGCGACCAAACGACGCGGAGCTCGCCAAACACTTTATGCAGCTTGCGAAAGCAGGCAATGTCGTCGCGACTCGATCCCACACCGTCCCATACAGCAGTCGCTGGTTGGACGCAGCCGACGAAGCTGGCATGGCGGTGTCCTACGAGGGTACGTGGCCATGGCTGATGCTGGAGGGAGATCTGCCGTCCAAAGAGCTGCTCTCGGCATGGAAGAGTGAGTTCTTATCGCTCATTCGCAAGCACCGCAACCATCCTTCCGTGATTCTCTGGACGGTGAACAATGAGATGAAGTTTGAAGTCCTTGGACGAAAGGATCCAACACTCCTACGAGAAAAATGGGAGGTCCTCAGCGACATGGTTCGCTCGATCCGCAAGGCTGATGCAACACGCCCCGTGGTCTGCGACTCGAGCTACTGCCGGCAGGAGATCGGAGCCGAGTACGAAAACCTGGTCCGCCCAAGCGCTTTCGACGATGGGGACATTGACGACGCCCATCGCTACTACGGTTGGTACGATCCGTCCTTCTTCCACTTCTTCCATGGGGAGTTCGGCAAGAAGGCTGCCTATCCGAATCGCCCACTCATCAGTCAGGAGATGTCGACCGGATATCCCAGAAATGACGACGGCCACCCCACTCGTTTCTATCTATTCCAACACCACACCCCACAGTCCCTGGTTGGAGCAGAGGCTTATGAGAACCGTGACCCTGCCCTTTTTCTGCAGCGCCAGTCGTTCATGACCAAGGAACTTGCTGAGACGATACGCCGAACCAACCGGGAAGAATGTGCCGGCGTTCTCCACTTTGCCTATGTCAGTTGGTTCAAGAACGTCTGGAACGTAAAGACCATCGAACCCTTCCTTACCTACCACGCGCTCAGTGATGCGTTGCAGCCGGTGTTGGTCAGCGCAGAGCTCTACGGACGGCATTTCTACGCGGGATCCACAACCTCGGTTCGGGTTTGCATCGTCAACGATTCAGAGACAGGCGCGGAACTCCCTCCTGGCAAACTGATTTGGCAGGTCAAGAGCGGGAACACGATCCTTGCCACAGGCGCGCTCGATACCTCACCGGTCGAGTATTACTCGAATGTCTGGGGCGAGTTCGCGCTGTCCCTCCCCGCCGACTTGCCTTCCCCCCGCGTCAACGCCACCCTTACCTTGCTCCTCGAGGTGAACGGCGAGGTACAGAGCAAGAACTCGTATGACATCGCGATCGGGACCCGTTCCTGGGCAAACGAAGGTTTGAGTCAGCCTGTCGCCATCCTCTCCTCCAAGAGCGGTGTACAAATCACGGCGCTGCCAATCGCGGGTCGCGAGATCACTTCCTTCGCCGACGCCCACCCGGATGAAGTCGTCGTTGTGCCCAACGCAGACATAACTTTGGGCAATTCGAAGGTCGATGACGAACTCCGCAGATTTGTGACCTCTGGAGGACGTGTCCTTCTGCTTCATGCAGGTGCCAGGCTCCCGTCCCTCTTCCCCGATCAAGTCAGGTCCTTCCGCGCCTGTCCCGGCGAGATTGTGTCCATGCACATCCCGGAGTCGGCGGTGTTCTATGGACTCGAGCCGCTGGACCTCGCGTGGTTCGAGCTGGGCGAGGGTCGCCTTCCACGAGCGTGCCAGGGCGTCTATCAAATCGAGTCTCAGCGCGCCGACACGAACATGCTTGCGGAGGTAGTGGACATTCACGGCTACCTGAAGACGTCCGCTGACCTGGCAAAATACAGCGGTACTCCCCTGGTGCTGCTGGATGTAGGGAAAGGCAGGCTGATCGCGAGCGAGATGATGCTCTTCGAAGCCCCCCAGGATCCCATCGCAGGTCGACTCCTCGCGAACCTGGTCAAGACCCTGGGCTCCGAAGGGCGGGTTAGCTGAGGGGGCGTTGTTGATGGGGTGAGAGCAATACTCGCCTTTGAGGGCGGGAGAGCCGCAATGCCGGCTGTGGCGGGTCCGGTCGTGACTGAGGTCTAGAATTGGCTGCGGCATGGTGGCCCCCCCTGGGTATCGATTCGTGCATAATCTTCCAAACAAACCACTTACCCGCCATTGATTTTGCAAAATCTTCAAAACAAAGGAGATAGTCTGCAAAATCTTCGAAACAATGGGGTTATGGTCTCTTTGGAGCTTTGGGAGACACAAGCCTGAGGCTGGTGGATTCTGTCTCTACCTCAGTTTATTATACGCCCTAGTGTCAAGGGCTGAGGCGCTTTGCATTGCCGGAGACGATCCGCTGTGTCGTCGTGTCCGCTCCACTGCCCCTCTGGTCTGCCACAAGCTCGCGTGGTGCGTCGCGCAGATGGGTGTGTATTCCGTCTCAGTCGGAGAAAACCCGGGGCTGAAGCCCCGACAATTCATTTGCCAGTTACCGCGGGCTGAAGCCCGCTGCTAATCCGAAAAACCCATGATTTTGTTGCGTGCATATGCACCCTAGTTTCCGACGCACTGCACCAAGCTTTCCCACACTCCGCCCACTCACATCTTCAAGATGACATCGAAGGCGGTGCGAGATTCGGAGCACTGCCGAATTCGGGATGCGGATGGGGCGCCATCTTGAGAACGAACCGGCCGCCCGCGACGAGGTCTTCATGCCGAAACCAGAGCCGGTCATACCTGGAGCCATTCAGCGTAATGCCCTCAACATACTTGTCTGCTGGCGACGACCGCTCCGCCTGCAGGACAAATTCCTTTCCATGGCCCAGGTCGATCACCACCCTGTCGAACAAAGGCGTGCCAAAGACATAGGTACCGCTGATTGGATCCACCGCGTAAAACCCCATTGCGCTCATGACATACCATGCAGACATCTGGCCACAGTCTTCGTTGCCGGCCAGCCCATCGGGTTGATTGTCATACATCGTCTCCATCAGGCTTGAAAGCCTCTCCTGTGCTTTATGCGCCTGCCCTGCGTACGGATAGAGGTATGCAATGTGGTGACTAGGCTCGTTTCCATGCGCATACTGCCCTACCAGACCAGCGATGTCGGAAGGAGCGTCCGGAGGAAGCACCGAACTCGCACTGAAGATCCCATCCAACTTCTCCCCGAGCTTTTCCCTTCCACCCATCAACTCGGCCAGGCCCGATGGATCATGCTGCACAGCGAAGGTCGTCTGCCAGGGATTCGACTCCGTGTAGTCTCGCCACCGGGATGAGTGACCCATCTCATTGCTGGCAAATGGAACCGCCCAATCGCCCGTAGCTAATTTCGGGCGCATAAATCCGGTCGATGGATCGTACAGGTTCCGGTACGCCAACGATCTCTTCCGAAACACAGCCGCATCCGCCTTCGCGCCTGCGGCCTCCGCGACCCGAGATACCGCCCAATCGTTATATGCGTAATCGAGAGCGGTGCTGACCGACTCCTTATGAAGATCGCAAGGTATGTAGCCGTACTGCCGATAGAGCGGCAGCCCGCGAAGTTCGCTTACCGAGGCTTCCTTCTTCATCGCAAGGTACGCTCCCTGCACGTCGATTCCAGGGAATCCCTTCGCGATCGCCTCCGCGATCACGGTCGCAGAGTGAAAACCAGTCATGCACTGGGTTTCCTTCGCCTGCAACGGCCATATCGGCATGCCGACGGAACTCTCCCCAGCCATGCGGATCAGGCAGTTGACGAAGGCTGGCACTCGATCCGGAAACGCAACGGTAAAGAGGGGGTGAACAGCACGATAGGTATCCCAGAGTGAATATGTGCTGAAGTTATGCTCACCCGCGGCCAACTTGTGGTTCTCTCCGTCCATCCCTCGATACCGTCCGTCGACGTCGTCGAAGAGCGTTGGAGCCACCATGCAATGGTAGAGAGCGGAGTAAAAGATTTCGCGCTGTTTCTGTGTACCGCCAGTCACGCGAATGCGCGACAGTTCCCTCTCCCAAAGATCGGCGGATGTTTTACGAACGCCGTCGAAGCTCCAGTCGGGCAGTTCCGCGAGCAGATTTCCCATCGCTCCGTCGGCGTCCACTCCAGAAACTCCGGTCTTGACGAGAATTTGCTCCTTCGCTGCGGTCGCATAGTAAATAACTGCTTTGAGCGACTTCGCGTGGATTTCCTGCGACAGATCCGAGACGAGTTTTCCGTCCGCAAACACCTCGATGCGATCGAACGGACGGGAGAACTGCATCGCGAAGAATATCTCCCTGCCCGCGGCCCACCGGTTGGTACTCTTGCCTCCGACTAGTGTGTCTCGCCCGATCGTCTTGAGGTTGGCCCACCGCACGACGCCCGGCCCGTCATCGTAACCGTGATCCAAGTCGAGAATGAAATGGCTGCTCGCATCTTTGGGGAAGGTGTACCGATGCACTCCTACGCGGGAAGTTGCCGTCAACTCTGCGAAGATTTTGGTGTCTCGGAGCAGCACAGAATAATAACCCGGAACCGCCTGTTCCTCTTCATGCGAGAAACGTGACCGGTAGCCAGTTTCAGGGTGCTCGCGTGTGCCGGGTTCCAGCTTGACGCTGCCGGTGCATGGCATAACCAAAACATCCAACATGTCCCCTATCCCGGTTCCGCTCAGATGGGTGTGGCTGAAGCCCATGATGGAGTCGTCCGAGTAGTTGTACCCGGAACACCAGTCCCAACCTTTGTTGAAGGTGTCCGGACTGAGTTGCACCATCCCGAAGGGGACGGTGGCGCCGGGGTAACAGTGGCCGTGGCCGCCTGTTCCAATCCTGGGTTGCACAAACGGTGAGACGTCGTCGTCGATGTGAGCCGCCGAAGACCTATCCGCCGCGAACGCCTTGATCTGTGACCGCAGCCCACTCCACGCAAGACAGGAAGCCGCCATACCTCCCGAAGTAAACTTCCGTCGCGATATCATCCCAAACTCCTACGGCATTGGTTGTCAGCCCGCCAAGCACGACGAACCACAAATAAATGTAACAGGGCGCCCTCTGCTCATAGATTCCCATCTATGGCATGAGATAGGCCGCGCCCCGCCTGTTAGAAGGTCATCAGCACCTGCAGGATGACTTCGCGCCCGTTACCATTGTCTGATGTAACCTGTCCAAACTGCGCGTTCGTCGGATTCATCTGTGCGCCACCGACCATGGCAACTCTCTGATGGTTGAAGATGTTATAGAAATCTGCGCGCGCCTCAATCTGAAACCGCTCATTCGGATTGAGTGTTCTTCCAAAGTTGGCATTCCAGTTCTCAAGGTCCTCCGAGCGCACGCCTTCCACATGCCTTGGAAAATCACGCAGGTTGTAAGAGTTTGGCTGACATGAGGAGTTCAAGACGAAACCTGTGCCTGAGTAAGAGCAAGTCGTAATCCCGCCCGTTGTGCTGGATGTAGCAGTAACCGCCTGGGCGTTGAAACCGTAGATTGTGGGCACGGTTCCAGACGTGTTGAACGAGGTGTTGTTCTTGATGCGGATGCTATTTGGATCTCCAACGAAGAAGATGTTCGGTGTTCCATTTGGCGATCCGTTGCCTGAAAACGTAAGCAGCGTTCCCGGATTTGTCTCCCATGACCCAGATAACTTGTATCCTCCTAATATCGCGGCCACCACCCCACTCCTGGCAAAACTCTGTCCCCTGCCGAAGGGTAGCGTGTAGACCCACGAAGCGGTCAGGCGCCAAGGCGGACTAATCAGAGTCGATTCGAGACTGGGATGCGTATCAAACTGATTTTCGTAAAAATCACGATCATATTGAAGGTTCTTTTGATAAGCCATGTTGGCCACCAGTCCATTGCTGATCCTCTTGCTTATATTGGCCTGGAATTCCTGAAACTGTGAGGTGCCAACGGAGGGATAAAGGCGCAGTGTATTGAGCTGAGGGTTAGACTTGACCAGATTCGCAATTGGGGTGTTTTTAGAGGTTACATAACTGCTCTTACTGAGGACGTTATAGTACACGGGATCGCTCGCCTGTAGGCCGCTCAAGTTGCCGATATAGAACGGATTTGGGACCTGGGTGCCGAGCAGGGTGTTATTTGCGGAATTCGGTTGATTTCCGCCAGTATAAAAGGAACCGGGAACAGCCGTCGCGGTCAGGAATCCAGCGGCCTGTGTGCGAGTGTTGTTCGAATTTCCGTCCAGCGTAATATCGGTGGTACGCGAACCGACATAAGCGGCCTGCACAACCAGCGAGCGGCCAAATTGATGCTCCACACTAAGCTGGACTCTTGCCGAACGTGCCGGCCGGCGGTCGTGAGGGTAAATCCCGACCGTCGCGTTGCTGCCGGCATAATAGTCGGCCCCCAACGCACTGCCAATCGCAGGCACGAAGCGCGTTCCATTCGACGACGGAAAGGGATTGGACAAGGGCGAGGTGCCCGGCACAAAATCCGCGCCGAATACCGTCGATGACTGGACTGGCCCGGTGGTCGCCGTAAAGCCGTCCGTATCGATCGTCGAGCTTTCATTGAGAACATTCAAGGTGTCGAAGTATAGTCCGGCACCAGCACGAACCACAGTGGTGGAATTGATTGAGTAGGCTGCGCCGATCCGGGGCAGGAACCTCCAGTTGTTTTCCCATTGACGGGTAGACGCGCCGTTGACTCCCGCATAGATAGGGCCGCCCTGGAGCGGCAGAGTGGCGGGCATCACGGCGCGCTGTGCCGCAGTCACTGAGGCCAACGTCACCTGGTATGCTGCCTGGACAGCCGGCGCGAACGTCAACTGGGCATTTGGATCCCAACCGACGATTTGCCGATTGTGCTTCTCCGCTGGGCCATATTCAAATTCGTACCGGAGTCCCGGCACGATCGTGAGTTTGCGGGTAATCCTCCAGGTGTCGCCAGCATAAAACGCAAAGTATGGATTGGAGCGGGCGGTTTGGGGAACGATCGCAGCCGTAGATTGGGATTGAATGCCTAACAAAAACGAGGCATAAGAAAGCCCTGAACTCGTACTTGTGAAGTTGCTGTTCGGGATAGCTTGATTCGATCCGTCGTTTTGCTGAACATACGTATTGTCGAAGCTGTACTGCCCCGATGGCCCGTAGGACGTGTTCGTCGAACCCGGGCCGCCTATATCCACATGCTGCTGGCGCCATTCCGCGCCGGCTCTCCAGGTGCTCGTTCCTCGAACGGTCGTCAGATTCCCACGAACTGCGAACGATCGATAGATCGGGTTGTTGAAGTCCGTCCCGCCGATCTGCTGGTACCCGCTGATGCTCAGGATCGGAAATTGCGCGTACTGTCCTGCATACTGATCCACGTACGTCGGGAGACCTAGACTGCTCGGTAGTTGCTGCTCGCTCGGATACGTAAAGCCCCCACCGTTGTAATTCGTGGCGCCCACTGTAACGTCGATGACCGTCTTCGCTGAAAGAACGTGCGACCACCCCAAAGCTCCGGTATCGATCCATTTGTCCTGGTGGTAGCCCATGAAGTTGTTCTGCAGGAAAGTCGAATTGTGCAGAGTGTAGTGTCCACGACTCCACCGGAAGAAGAGATGGTCGGCGTTGTTGACGGCATAGTCATAACGATTCGTGACCTCGCGGTAGGTGTTATATCCCGCTGCCTCGTAGATGAAGTTGTTTCCTGTTGCATTGGTCCCGAAATTCGGAGCCGGAAGATAAGAGTTGATCGTCTTGATCAGAGGAAGTGTGGAGATCAGACTTGAAGGAAGCACGTTCCCGCAGAACGGCAGGCGGCTTGGGTGACCATTCAAAAAAGTTACCGAATACGGATTGTAGGCTTGGTACTGACCGTAATAGTAAGGCACCGAGGTGTTGCACCCGGCACTCTGGAACAAAGCTTGTGTAGCGGCAATGTTAGCGGCACTGCCGGTAGGATATGCCGCAGCCGCGAGATCGCTGAAGTCGCCGGTGTGATTTTTTGTCGTCGGCACGGCGATCGTATTGGAACTCGCATTGTTCGGGGATTCGACCAGGACGCCCACGAAGAAGAACAGCTTGTTCCGGCCGTCGAATAGCTTTGGTATAAAGACCGGTCCTCCGATTCCTGCGTCTCCGTAGTTCATATGTGAGCCGGGGTAGCCAAATGAATTCTGATCGAGCTGGCATTGTGCCGCACCTGGATTGGCGCTGCAATCGTCTCTGGTAACGGCGTATTGATAATTCAACCGCTGGAAGTGTTGCTTTGCGAACTCGCGCAAGTCATACCGCCGGTACCGGATACCGCCATGTAGATTGTTCGTCCCGGACTTAGTGGTCTGATCGAGGGAAATCCCGTAGGTGTGGCCAACCGAGGCATCGAACTGCGTGATATTCACACTGGTCTGCCCAAGTTCTTCTGCAGAAAGATTGATTGCCTGGCCTCGCTGATTGGACATGTTCGGGGCACCGTCCAGGCTGAATTCGTTGGCGCCAATGCGCCCGTATGCCCCAAACTGCGGTCCACCGCCATTCCAGCTCGGGTCGGCACCACCCAGTTGATAGTTCTGGGCATAGTTCGACTGGACGCCAGGCGCCAGCATGGCAAGCCAGATTGGAGCCTGTCCATTGGGAAGAGCTTCCATCTCCTTCGAGGTAAGAACCTGCCCTATCGACACCGTTTGGGTATCGATCAGCGGGGAGGCGCCATTGACAACTACGGTCTGGTTCGTGGTTCCGACCTTCAGAGCCATATCGATGCTGGGATGGCCATCCGCAAGCAGAACAACACCAGGGTGAACTGTCTTGTCGAACCCGGCGACAGTAACGGATACCTCATAATTTCCGGGGTTCAAATCCCGTATTTCGTAGTAGCCAGTATCGTTGGTCGTCACGTTTATGACCACTCCGGTGTCCGTGTTCCGAATGGCAACGGTGGCCTTAGGAAGGCTGGCTCCAGAGGAATCGGAAACAATACCGGATATGACGCCTTGGCCGGTTCCGGTTTGGGCCATCGCGGTCGCCGAAAGGCTGAAAAGTACAGCCGATGTAAAGACGAACACAAATCCCGCGAGAAGGCTTCTTCTCATACGCTGGGCAAGACCCCGCGTCATCATTTCCAATGTCCCGCCCTTTGAAATAGTCACCTTGCAACTCCTATCGGATCGGCTTTCCTTCCCAGATGGGAAAGAGCGGTTCGATTGATCTCCAGCATCCAAGAACACGCAGTGTCTCTAGATAAAATTCATATATGGTAACGCTGTCATCTTGATCGTTGCTAAACCTACGCTCCCGTGATGGCGGGTGTCAAGATTTTTTTGGGACGCGATATGCGCCTAGAATGCCCGAGTTCGAACCGAGCTTCGCCGGCATAACCCAGGTATTTGCTTTCGCCATGTAATAACAACTGAAGCGGTAAACGAAATAATCCGCTCCTGGAAGCAAGCGAGGACCGGCCCTCCGCCTTGTTCTCACTGAACAAAGTCACCACCTTGCGCGTCCTGCAGGCACTGAAAGTGTCAGGTATTAAGATCCCGGATGCGATGGCTATTATCGGGTTCGACGACTTTTCACTTGCGCCGCTTCTATCTCCGCCACTCACGGCAATACGGCAGCCGGCGCAAGTCCTGGGGACCCAGGCAGCCAAGCTCCTGTTCGATCATATCGAAAACCCGGATGGCAATCGACACCAGGGGGCAGTCAAGATGGTATTGCCCGTAGAATTCATCCTTCGAACGTCGTGTGGGTGTACGGGCGGGCTCAATACGCGATGATCATACCGCTTGCCTTCCACCGGTGCGTGGGTGAAGGAACTCGTCACCACGGCGGACCTGGACGTATCGGAACCGTGGCCGAAGGATGTACCTCATCGCGGAACATTCGGCCGATCTCTCCCGCCAGGCGAAGGTCCCAATCGTTGGGCAGTTTGTCTCCGTCAGCATCCAGAGTCAGCCAATATCCCTGCACGGGGGCATCCACCCTCGATGGGGCAGCCTTCAGGATGGCCGTGCCTTCATTGACTTCGTCAAACATCGCAATCTTAACGATCGAGGCGCCACTCATTCGGGCGTTATAGGCCTGTCGCCATAAGAATTCCCCGCCGAGCCTTGGAATCTGGTTCTCAGGCTTCTCGCGGTTAAGGTTGTGCCACGAAAATCCCGGAAAGATGACCGGCATATAGAGTTGATGGTTCTTCCCGGCCAGGGCGATGTCGGGGTCCAGGTGCGTGCGCTTCCACGCGTCCACCTGAGTCACGGTGCCATATCGTCCGACAGTCCATGGCTGGACAATATCGAGTTGTGCGTAAACGCCCGCCCACTCAGGATCCGTCACGCTGTCTCCGCTCAATGACCCCCATCCCGATGGCGTGCCCCCCATAACCTTGACGTGAGCCACGTTGTGAAACCACTGTATGATCGCCGCCGCCAACTTCGGGTCCACGATGTGATCACCCTTGCCCGCAAAACCGAGCCCCCAAAGCGAGACAACCGGTTTCCCTTGCAGTTTGAGATAGGCCGGACTCGCAGTAACTCTGACGGTTTCGGTCAAGTACGTCCAATCGTCCTGCAATTGCCGGAGTACCGTGTCGGCGTGGCTTCCGCTCAAATCATATTCCACGGCGAACACTCTGCTGTGGTCCTGCGCACTAGCCATCACGTTCCGCAGCACTACGTCGCCTTCCGCACGCGCTGGCGCAATTTCTCCAACAAATCGCTGCAGCAGCGCGCCGTCGATCCCGTAGGTCTCCATCCACTCAAAGTGTTTTTCGACAGTCTCCTGCGCAAAAGAAGAGAAAACATAGGCCTGCCTCCCGCCGATCGTCATACCCGGCAGTGCGCACAGCGAGTGGCCACTCAATTCGTTGACGTCCGGGTAAAGATCAACCGACATCGTTTCCGGAGACGGAACTCCTCGCGACCAATGACTCCAGCTGTTGCGTGGCGATCCGTCTCCAGGACAGCGAAACCACCCCTGGTAACCCACCAGCACTTTGGCCCGCATCTCCTGACCGCTGGCGCCGCCTTGAGCGCTAGCAAGGTGAGCCAACAGAATCGCGATCGTCGCACTCTTCAAAAAGCCGCACACAGAATCTCCCGGAAGTCTTATCGACGCGGCACCATTCTCTTTTCAACCGTCAACGCCAATCCTATAGAATCATTCCGAGCATGGCAACGCAACCATATCGTCGCGACGGGGTCATATTCCAGTATGTCTATTCTCGAAGCCGCGTCCCTTTGGCCGGCGCTTTGCCTTCGGCCTCCGATACATCGCTCTTTGCTCTTGAGCGCAATGGTCGGGTCCTTCCTTCTTGGATTCACGCCACTGTCGGCGCAGGACGCGCCCGACACCTTGAAAGTTCAAAGCCAGCTCGTCGTCCTCGACGTGGTGGTTACTGATAAGTCCGGTAATCTCGTGGCCAATCTCAACCGGGACGACTTCCAGGTCTCGGAAAATGGAGTGCGCCAGGAGATTCGAAATTTTGATGCTCCTCACAAGCTGGACACGATCCCCGTAGCGGCGCCGACGGACAAGTTCGGCCGCGAGAATTGGGGTAGTGCTCCGCTGACCATGATCGTGATCGATGAGATGGATACTCCGTTTGAGGAGACGGCCTATTCCCGTCAGGAGGTAGATCGATATCTAAAATCGCAACCATCCTTACTCAAACAGCCAACCATTCTTCTTTGGTTGAACGACGCCGGAATTCATCCCGTGACCGGCTTCTCCCGGAACCGCGATGCTCTAATTACCGCGATGGACTCCCGGAAGGCCTCGCTGCCAGATAAGTTCAATCGAGGAGCAGCCGTTGAGCAACTGAGCGCCTCCCTATCGGCGATCCAGCAACTGGCCGTGTTCAGTCGAGGCAGCAAGGGGCATAAGCAGATTATATGGATGGGTCGGAGCTTTCCTGGAATCGACGGAACAAATATGGACAGGCAGCAGCTGGACCTCATGAACAAAGCCATCAGCAGCACCATGGATCTTCTGGTGCAGTCCAGAACCACCCTCTACGTGATCGATCCTACTGTCAACGTAGCTCCACCAGCCCCATTCATCAATGCAGTCGGAGGCCCAAACACGATCGCCGCTTTTTCGCCGACCGATCCCTTTGCGGTCGGATTCAACTTCAAGAGCTTTGTCGAGCAGACCGGCGGCAAGTATTTCTATGGACGCAACGACCTGAACAACGAGATCGAAGAAAGCATCTCCCAGGACACGGATTTCTATACCCTGAGCTATGTACCAGGCGATCCCATCCAGGATGGGAAGTACCGCAAGATCGACATCCGACTGAAGAATCCGAACCTCATCGTCCAGACTAAGTTAGGCTACTACCCCGCACATCCGGATGAGACCACCATCACGGCCAAAGATCTGCAATTCGACCTGCATGAGGCACTCGTCTCCGGCATGACCTACGACGGAGTCGGCCTGCGGCTCCAGCGCTGCCAGCTGGGCCCACAGGGCATAGCCACTTGTGAGGTTGCAGTCGACAACAACTCCCTGACGGACGAGCCTGGTCCTGATAATTCCGAACAGGCCTCGATTGTTGCAGTGCTTTCGGCGCTCGACAAACACTCCGTGCTCATCGCCAATAAGGTATATCAGTTCGGGTTGAAGCTTCCCACCCAGCCGGCCTCAACGAGCTACACGAACCTCCCATTGCGTCTCGCGATCCCTCCCAACGCGAGGACCATCCGTGTAGCGGTGCGTGACATCAGCGGAAGAATTGGAACCGCCGATCTCGATCCGTCGCAGATCAAGAGTCTGGTTGCTCAACGCAGATAAGCGCAGAAATTGGACCTGAAAATCGAAGCCGATATCAACTCTTCGCCTGTTTGGCTGGCGGGCATCCGCACGATTCTCGAATCACAAACTCCACCGGAAGCACCAGCTTGATACCGAACCCACCTTCCGGACGCTTCGCAGCCGCAATCCGCTCAAACAACAACTTGGAGGCTTGAATGCCAAGATTGGCAGCGGGCTGGCGGATCACGGTCAACGGTGGGGAAAGAAGTGCCGCTAGCTCCAGGTCGTCGAATCCGATAAGAGCGATCTGTTTCGGGATAGCTATGTCGACCTCACGCAGCGCCCAAAGAAGATGCCGCGTAGCAACATTATTGAGCGAGAAAATGGCGGTCGGATGATCCTTACTCTTCTTCCAGCGGCGCGTCAGCTTCAACGTGTCCTCGAGAGTCTCGACCTCGTCGAACACCTCGGGCTTCAGCCGGTGCGCCCGCATCGCTTCCGTATAGCCAAGGATGCGATGCCCGATCGCATAGGAACTCTTGTCGTATCCAACGCAAGCAATTCGCTTGTGCCCGTGCTCGATGAGGTGGTTGACCGCCATCTGGGCGCCTCCAAGGTTCTCCACGACCACCTCATCAGCGATGGCGCCTTCCAACGGACGGTCAAAAGCGACGATCGGCACATCTGTAGCCGACAACTGACGCAGACTCTCGCTTGGCAGCGAAGGCACAACAATAAGACCGGCCACGTTCTGCCCGATCATCATCGCGACCTCGTTCTCCTGCAAGTCATGGTTCCGATTGGAGGCGACGATCAGCGTCATATAGCCGTGCAGCGACGCATACTCCTCGATCGCTGATGCACACTTTCCGAAAAACAGATCCGCAAGATCGGGGATAATAAGGCCGATCATTTTGGCGCGATTGCCCTTGAGTACTCTCGCGGCCTGATTCGGTCGATACCCAAGCTTTTTGATCGCGTCGCGGATTCGTTTCTTCTTCTCTTCACTGACGTAGCTCGTCTCGTTGACCGCCCGGGACACAGTGATCGCGCCGACGCCAGCAAGTCGCGCGACATCAGCTACCGTGGGCATCGACGACTTTCGCTTCACTCGATGATTGCCTCTAAAAGGGTTCCGTCAGGACTTGATGCGCACTCGTTGCTCGTATTCGCATCAAATTTACGGGATTCTTTGACTGCAGATGAAATTATAAGTGTCGGCGGCATATGTCGATAATTTTCATCGACTTATTCGGTTACGGAAGGGCCACTCCACCCGAATTATCTCGTCGCTCGGCATCGACTCGTAACGACACCAGACCGCCGTCCCCAATCCTTCGCGCGCCTAGAACGCACGGCAATTCACGACGTCGACGTCGCTGGAAGAACCGGCTAGAGTATTAAGTCGCATCAAAACCTCAAAGTGTTCCGAAGCACGAACGCCACATTTTTTCAACGTCACGCCCAGTCGGGGAAGGTCGGTGACAAGCTTCCCAGCAGCTTCCGTTCCCTCGGCAGTTTGTCCGGCGATGAAGAGAACCTGCCCGCTCTCTTCCAGATTCTTCACAAAAGCAACGACCGCATAGGATTGCCCTGTGGCCCACCCCGGTGCTGTCTCGACATAGGCCGCAGGTTCTCCAGAATGAGGGTGAACGTTACGGATTACTTCCTTGCCGGTCGCTGGGTCGTACTCAAACCTGAAATCGAGACGGTCGTTGTAGAGATTCGACCAGGGGTTCGTTCTCGGGCTGCCCAATAAAACAAAGTTCGCGTCCGACTTCATATCCAGAAACTGAATACCTCTGGCTCCCCGAACCGTGACCTTCGAGGAAGTACCCTGCGCCAATTGGGCCACCGCCATCGCTATGGGCGTGTCTACCACCGACGACTTGTCTCCCCGGAGGATGATATTGCAAAACCGGAGTTGCTCCGGGGTTAGACGGCTGGGGTCGGGAATATAGCGGTGATTGGCATAGTCCGAAAGAGAGATCTGTCCTCCCGTGAAGCCCTGTATCTCGGCGATGTTCGGGTCACTCGTGATGATTTGTGTAGCCCGCGACGAACCGAAGAGGACAGACCAGGGAAGCGCGGAAAGGCTTTCGGGGCGGTGCATGTGGTTCCAGGCCACAAGAAATGCTGCAAGACTGAGGGCCGAGATCAATACTGCCGCGAGCATAAAACGAACGAGGTCCACTTGGCGCCTGGAACCTGGTGGTGCCACCGAACCCGCTCGCGAGCTATTCCCTTGGATACGGAGACTAACAGTAGAGAGCAACTCCTTTTCGGGGTGACGAGTTGGCTCGCGGGCAAATTGCGGAACGTAGGATCCGGCCGGCAGGCTGATGCGATACTCCGCCGCCGTGCCAGGACGTCCGTAGTGCTGCGAGAGCCGTTTGCGGACATCGCTCGCGGTGACCCGAACGATTGCGTCAGCGCTCGTGTCGTAACCCGGCGGCCGGCCAAAAACCTCCATGCCGATCGCCTTTTCCTTGAGCGCATCAAAATCCGCAGCCATTGCTCGATGGACTACATAATTTAGAAATTTTCCACTCCGGTGGCTACCCTTGAAGGCATCGCCCTCCAACACGTCCTGAAGATGCTGCTCCAGCGAAGCAGCGTCCCACTGTTTCCCTCCAGCCCCCGCAACCTCTACTGCGCGCGCATCGTGAATAGGACTGGGCTGCATACCGGTGAGACCCGATTCTAGCACTCGGTTCTGCAACAGTCTTGATGGCTCCGCGCTGGGAGCTGGGCATGATACGTGGAGTACGTACCGTTAACTTCCTTAACGATACCTAGACTTTTGTTTTCAGTAACGTACGGTCCAGGTTACAACTCGTGAAAACGTTGCAACCTTTCCCTTCGGCCCTATAGGCTCGGTTCTACAACCTGATGAGAGGGACTCTCCGTTGGGCGCGGCAACGGTTGGGATATCTCTATCAATTTGGATAGCTTGCAGCTCCTGAGAGGTTATCGATGGAAAACGCGGTTGTAGCTGATGGGCGAATCTCTCACCGAGCGGGCTTTCTCACCTAAGACGATTATCAAAGCACCAGAGCCCACCCCGCCGAGGCCGTAAATACGGTAGGACGGGAGAAGGCACCCGGAACACGAACGGAGGTACAAAATGCTTAACCAATCGATGTTGGGTGGACTCTTGGATCCGAAGTCGTCGTCCTTGTCCCTCACCGCACTCGCCCAAGTGGCGGCTTTGTCAGGTAAAAGACTGGTAGTTGAGATACGGGACGAGACCCCGGTTAAGATTATCCGGACATCAACAAAGGGTATCTAGCGACCGGATGTCAATTGGCGCCATCAGCCCAATGCATGTGTGCGGCAAATCGCGGCTCACGGTGGAGTTTGCAACAGGCATGCAGCGGTAACCGAGCTCCAGCACCGCGCGAGTGGTCGTTCGGACGCACATGTGTGCTGCAAAGCCCGCAATAATCAGGGATTTGGCCGTCGTCACAGCCAAATCCCACTCCATTTTCTTCTGCCTGAAAGCGTCGATCTACAGGTGAGCCTGCATCAGAGCGGCCAGCACTTCCCGGCCGGGGCGCGTGCGTTCCTGGGGCAAGGTAGCCAGCGGTTCGTCCACCATATTCAGCAGTGTCGTAAAGTCCGTCTTCTGCGTGTCGATATAGAACACGCCGGTCAGGACCTCTCCCTTGTCGTGCGCCTCCATCAGCATCTTGACGGAGGTCACTTTGTCGGTCGGCTCGTAGTCCTCATGCAGCTTGCGCAGCCGCATGTGCGACCCGTCATGCAGTTGCACATCCACCGTTGTGTTGGCGTCGTACTCTACCGCGATGTCGTCGAAGTACGGCACGAATCCCACTTCGCTCACTTCTTCTTCATGCTCCTGCATGTACTTGTAGCTCTTGGTCGACCCCTCATGATCGTTGAAGGTGACGCACGGTGAAATCACGTCCAGCAGCACTGTACCCCGGTGCGACAGCGCCGCCTTCAACATCGTAGAGAGTTGCTTCTTGTCGCCCGAGAAGGAGCGTCCGACAAACGTCGCGCCCAACTGGATCGCAAGCGCGCAGATGTCGATCGCCGGGAGATCGTTGATGACCCCGGTCTTCAGCTTGGAACCAATATCCGCAGTCGCGGAGAACTGTCCCTTGGTCAGTCCGTACACGCCGTTGTCCTCAACGATGTAAATCATCGGAACATTGCGGCGCATCAGGTGAGTGAACTGCCCCATCCCGATCGACGCGGTATCGCCGTCGCCGCTCACCGCGAGGGACCGCATCGTCTTGTTGGCGAGCAATGCGCCGGTCGCAACCGAGGGCATGCGTCCGTGCACCGAGTTGAAGCTGAACGAGCGTGACATGAAGTATGCCGGCGACTTGGACGAGCAGCCGATGCCGCTCATCTTCATCACGCGCTCGGGCTGCACGCCCATCTCATAGAATGCCTCGGTGATGCGCTCCGAGATGGCGTTGTGTCCGCATCCGGCGCACAGCGTGGTCTTGCCGCCGCGATAGTCCAGAATCTGGAGGCCGATACGATTCGTCTTGACTGGCTTGGGTGTTACTGGAGTGGTCGACATGACTACTTGGAAGCTCCTTCTTGCGAGGCAATGGCCGGGGTGATCGAGTGTGCGTCGATGGGCAATCCGTTGAAGTGCAGGACCGAGTGCAGCTTCACTATCTCCGTGGGATCAAGATCGATCTTCAACAAATTCATCAGTTGAGAATCGCGGTTCTGTTCCACCACGTAGATCCGTTCATGCTTGGCGACAAAATCACGCATCTCCTGAGTGAAGGGATACGCGCGGACACGCAGATAGTCAGTGGCAATCTGATGCTCGCGCTCAAGCTGGTCGCGGCTCTCAATCACAGCAAAGTGGCTGGTGCCGAATGCGATGATGCCGATCTTCGCGTCTCCGTTGCCCTCGATGATCGGCTTCGGAACCAGCGTGGCCGCGGTCTCAAACTTCCGCACCAGCCGCATCATGTTGTTCTCGTAGTCTTCCGGCCGTTCCGAATACAGCGCCTTCTCATTGTGGCCGGACCCGCGTGTAAAGTAGGCGGCCGCCGGATGGTCTGTTCCAGGCAGCGTGCGATACGGAATCCCGTCGCCATCAACATCCTTGTAGCGCCCAAAGCCGCCCAGTTCGGTCAGCTGTTTCGCATCCAGAACCTTGCCGCGCTGCAGTGGCTTCTCCGGATACTCAAACGGCTCCGACATCCAGTTATTCATGCCCAGGTCGAGATCCGACAGCACAAACACCGGGGTCTGCAACTGCTCCGCAAGATCGAAGGCCTGCATCCCGAATTCGAAGCACTCCTTCACCGTGCCCGGCAGCAGCATCACCTGCCGAGTGTCGCCATGCGAGAGTCCCGCGACAAATGCGAGGTCGGCCTGCGAAGTACGCGTGGGCAAACCGGTCGAAGGCCCAGTGCGCTGAATGTCGAAGATCACGCCCGGAATTTCCGCGTAGTAGCCAAGCCCGGCAAACTCCGCCATCAGCGAAATCCCAGGTCCTGACGAGGCCGTCATCGACCGCGCGCCCGCCCATCCCGCGCCCAGCACCATGCCGATCGCGGCGAGTTCATCTTCCGCCTGCACGATGGCAAAACTGGCCTTGCCATCCTTCTCCACGCGGTAGCGCTTCATCAAGTCGATCAGGTTCTCGACCACCGACGACGACGGCGTAATCGGATACCACGACACCACCGTAACGCCGGCGAACATCGCGCCCATGGCCGCTGCGGCATTGCCATCAATGATGATCTTGCCCTCGGTCGCGTTCATCCGCTCCACCAGGTAAGGGTCCTGCTTGGTCAGCGTGCTCGCCGCGTAGTCAAAGCCGACGCGAACCGCGGTAAGATTCAGCTCCGCCGCCTTCACCTTCTTCGCGAACTGCTTGCGGACCGTCTTCTCGACCTCCTCCATGTCGATCTTGAGCACCCACGCGGCGACTCCCACGTAGACCATGTTCTTGATCAGCTTGCGCAGCTTCGCATCGGCGCCGGTCGTGGCCGCCAACTGGTCGAATGGCACGGAATAGAACGCAACATCATTCCGCAGGTCGCTCAGTTTAAGGGACTCGTCGTAGATCACCGCACCGCCCGCGCCCAGGGCAAGCACATCTTCGCGCGCTGTCTCGGCATTCATCGCGATCAGCAGATCGATGTCCGTCTTGCGCGCCACCCAGCCATGCTTGCTGACGCGAATCGTGTACCACGTCGGCAGCCCTGCGATATTCGACGGAAACAAATTCTTTCCGGAAACCGGGACTCCCATGCTGAAGATGCTGCGCAGCAGAACGCTGTTAGCGGATTGCGAACCGGAGCCGTTGACCGTTGCAACCTGAATTGAGAAATCATTAACGACTTGCTTTACGCCACCCGCTTGATCTGTCGCTGGCTGGCCCTGTACCAAAAGTTGACCGGTAGTCATTTAAGAATGCATCCCTTCCAATTGTGACGCCTTTCGGCGCTGACTCGTGCAAGCCTGGGACCGGCACTCACGTGCCAGGCCTGTTCAACCACGCGACCTGATTGTCCTCGCGGGCCGGCCTCGCCGAATCTGCGTAGCGCACCACCTGCAGTTAATTGTATTCCAGCCGAATCCGCGTAACCGTACAGGCCCGCTAAATGAATGGAAAATAATATGTTTACTAACAATGGGAGGCCTTGAACGTTCTGACGGCACGATTTTCAAGTGACGCGTCACCCACCCCCGTGTTACCCCCGCACTCCCTGCCCTTCTGGGTAAGAAAGCCGGTAGCGCCTTCCCCGTTTCTCTAAAAAGATGCACATCGGTTACATATTACGGCTGCTCAGATATATTGAGCCGGCGTGTGACGCAAGGTATAGCTGCTCAAAGTCTTGATGTAGTTCCCACGCTCAAAGGTCGACGGATCGGGCACAGCGCGGCGACTCAAACTGCCACGCATCTGCTGGATCGACACGTACTCGTGCTCTTCCATCCAGCGAACCAGGTCATCCTGCACATGCTTCAGATGCGAGACGCCCCGAGCCAGCAGAGCCGACGCCATCATGCTCACCTGCGCTCCGGCCATCACCGACTTCAGCACATCTTCTGCGCTGTGGACGCCGCCGGTAATTGCCAGATCGGCACGCACATCGCCATACAGAATCGCCACCCAGTGCAGACGCAGCAATAACTCCTCCGGCCGGCTCAGCGTCAGTTTCAGGCTGACGTCGAGATCCTCAATATTGAAGTCCGGCTGATAGAAGCGGTTGAACAGCACCAGCGCATCGGCACCCGCGCGATCCAGCTCCATCGCGAGGTGAGGAATGCTGGTGTACTGCGGAGAAAGTTTTACCGCGACCGGAATCGACGTCGCCTCTTTCACCTGCTTCACCAGTTGCGCAATTCCCTTCTCGATCATCGCGCTGGTCTCGCTATACCCCGTCGCCAGCGAATACGTGTTCAGTTCGATCGCGTCGGCGCCCGCCTGCTCGATCTCCTTCGCGAAGCGTACCCACCCGCTCGCCGTCGCACCGTTCAAGCTGCCGAGCACCGGAATGCTGCAGGCCTTCTTGGCACGCTCGATCTGGGCCAGGTAGACATCCTGCCCATGACGATAGTCCTCGTAAGCCGGGAAGTAGCTCAGCGATTCCGCAAAAGATTCCCCGCCCCGATTCAGGTCGCGCTCCAGGGCATCGCTCTCCAGCGTAAGCTGTTCTTCGAAGATCGACGGGAGCACCACTGCGGCCGCTCCAGCCTCTTCCAACCGTTGAATGTTGGCCGCCGATTCCGTCAGAGGGCACGAGGAAACCACCAGCGGGCTCTTCAGCTTCAAGCCAAGATACGCGGTGCTCAGATCGATCATGTCTAGCTCCTTCCCGCACCCAGAGGCGCGACCTTGCCCTCCGGTTCGGGTGGTGCGATATGCGGTGTCTCTCCACGTCCGGGCATGGCAGCGCGGCCGGAGTAGACTCTCCAAGCGCGTTCCACATCGTCCTGCGCTTCCTTCAACAACTTCTTCGCCACGTCCGGATGACTGCGCAGTAACATCGTGTAGCGATTCTCGTGATAGCTATATTCCTTCAGCGCAATCGTCGGCGCCTTCGAGTCAAGCTGGAACGGATTCTTGCCCTCCGCCCGCAGCGCCGGGTTGTACCGCATCAGCGGCCAGTAGCCTGACAGCACTGCGTTCTTCTGTTGCTCCATCCCGTAGGTCAGGTCGTACCCATGCGCGATGCAGTGGCTGTACGCGATGATCAGGGCCGGACCGTTGTAAGCTTCCGCCTCCTGGAACGCCTTCACCGTCTGCATATCGCTGCCGCCCATCGCGACCCGCGCCACGTACACCGATCCGTACGCCACCGCTTCCATCGCGAGATCCTTCTTGCTGTTCGGCTTGCCGCCCTCGGCAAACTTCGCCACCGCACCGCGCGGCGTCGCCTTCGACATCTGCCCGCCCGTATTCGAGTACGTCTCCGTATCGAGCACCAGTACCTTGACATTCTTCCCCGAGCCCAGCACATGATCGAGTCCGCCGAAGCCGATGTCATACGCCCAGCCATCGCCGCCCACGATCCACACGCTCTTGCGCACCAGCGAATCCGCAACCGTCAGCAACGCGCGAGCCTCGATCGAATCCACTCCGGCCAGTTTCTGCCGGACCGTCAGCACCCGCTCCCGCTGCGTCTCGATCCCACTCTCCTTCGACTGATCGGCACTCAGCACTGCGGTCACAAGCTCATCGCCCAGCGTCGGCGCAAGTCGCCCCAGCAGGCTCTCCGCGTAGCCCTTCTGCTGGTCGAGCGCCAGCCGCATCCCCATGCCAAATTCAGCATTGTCCTCGAACAGCGAGTTCGACCACGTCGGACCACGTCCGCAGTCATTCGTGGTGTACGGCGTCGTTGGAAGATTGCCGCCGTAGATCGACGAGCACCCCGTGGCATTCGCAATGTACAGACGATCGCCGAACAACTGCGTCAGCAGTTTCAGGTAGGGCGTCTCGCCGCAGCCCGCGCACGCGCCGGAAAACTCAAACAGCGGATCAAGCAGCTGAATGTCCTTCACTTGCGTATGCGACAACCGGCTGCGATCCACCGTGGGCAGAGCGTCAAAGAAATTCCAGTTCTTCACCTCTGCCTCGCGCAGCGGCGCCTGCATCTCCATATTGATCGCCTTGTGCTTGGCCTCGGTCTTGCTCTTCACCGGGCAGATCTCCACGCACAGCTTGCAGCCGGTGCAATCTTCCGGCGCCACCTGCAGCGTGTAGAGCTCGCTCTCCATGTTCTTCCACTTCGGCTTCGCGGACTTGAACGTGCCAGGCGCATCCGCCAGCAGTGCCCCGTCATACACCTTCGCGCGAATCACCGCGTGCGGGCAGACCATCACGCACTTGCCGCACTGGATGCAAAGCTCCTCATCCCACACCGGAATCATCTGCGCGATATTCCGCTTCTCCCACTTCGAAGTGCCCGTCGGGAATGTCCCACCCGGCGGCAGCGCGCTCACTGGCAGCGAATCGCCATGACCGGCCGCCATCACACCCAGCACTTCATGCACGAAGGCAGGGGACTCCAAAGGCAGCATCGGCAGAATGTCGAACGTAGCCGACACCTTCTCCGGAACCGTCACCTGGTGCAGATGCGCAAGCGCTGCATCGACCGCAGCATAATTCTGCTGCACCACCGCGTCGCCCCGCTTGCCGTAGGTCTTTTTGATCGCCTTCTTGATCTGCGCAATCGCCTCCTCGCGCGGGAGCACGCCGCTGATCGCGAAGAAGCATGTTTGCATGATGGTGTTGATGCGGCTCCCCATGCCCGCTTCCCGCGCCACCATGTAGCCATCGATCACGTAGAACTGAATCTTCTTTTTGAGAATCGTCTCCTGCGTCCTCTTCGGCAGGTTGCTCCAGATCTCGTTCGGCCCAAACGGCGAGTTCAGCAGGAACACCGCACCCGGCGCAGCCGCTTCCAGAATGTCCATCCGTTCCAGGAACTGGAACTGGTGACACGCTACGAAATTCGCCTTGCTGATCAGGTACGTCGACAGAATCGGATCAGGCCCGAACCGCAAATGCGACGTCGTCACCGAGCCCGACTTCTTCGAGTCGTACACAAAGTAGCCCTGCGCGTAGAACTCCGTCTCCTGGCCGATAATCTTGATCGAATTCTTGTTCGCCCCTACCGTGCCATCCGAACCCAGCCCGTAGAACAGTGCCCGCACCGTCCGCGGATCCTCAGTCGAAAACTCCGGATCGTAGTCCAGGCTGGTGTGCGTCACATCGTCGTTGATGCCGATGGTGAAGTGGTTCTTCGGCTGCGCCTTCTTCAACTCGTCGAAGACGCCCTTCGCCATCGCCGGCGTAAATTCCTTCGACGAAAGCCCATACCGTCCGCCGACAATCTTCGGCTGCTTCGCAAAGTGCGGAGTCTCGCTCGACATCGACTCGCTGAAGGCCGTCACTACATCCTGGTACAGCGGCTCGCCTAACGAACCCGGCTCCTTAGTACGGTCCAGCACCGCAATCGACTTCACCGTCGACGGCAGCGCCGCCAGGAACGCATCCGCGGCAAACGGCCGATACAACCGCACCTTCAGGATCCCCAACTTCTCGCCCTGCTTGTTCAGATACCGCACCGCCTCTTCCGCCGCCCCGGCGCCCGATCCCATCAGGATGATCACCCGCTCCGCATCCGGAGCGCCCACGTAGTCGAACAGGTGGTACGCCCGGCCCGTCAGGCTGGCAAAGCGGTCCATCGCATTCTGCACAATCGTCGGAGTCGCCAGGTAGTACGGATTCCCTGCCTCGCGAGCCTGGAAATAGACATCCGGATTCTGCGCGCTGCCGCGAAGAATCGGCTTGTCGGGGCTCAACGCCCGCTCGCGATGCGCCAGCACTCGCCCTTCATCCAGCATCGCCAGAATCGTCTCATCGGAGATCGCCAGCGCCTTATTAATCTCGTGCGACGTGCGGAAGCCGTCGAAGAAATGAAGAAACGGCACCCGCGACTCCATCGTCGCAATATGCGCCACCAGCGCCAGGTCGCCCGCTTCCTGCACCGAGTCCGACGCCAGCATCGCGTACCCGGTCGAACGGCACGACATCACGTCCGACTGGTCGCCAAAGATCGAAAGCGCATGCGTCGCAATAGCGCGCGCCGTCACATGGATCACGTTCGAGGTCAGCTCGCCCGCAATCTTGTACATATTTGGAATCATCAGCAGCAGGCCCTGCGACGCGGTGAACGTCGTGCTCGTCGCCCCTGCCTGCAACGCGCCGTGCATCGCGCCGGCCGCTCCACCCTCGCTCTGCATCTCCGCAACGACCGGGATCGTGCCCCAGATATTCTTCTTGCCTTCCGCCTGCCACTGATCGGCCCACTCCGCCATCGTGGAAGACGGGGTGATCGGGTAGATCGTGATCACCTGCGCCAGCCGGTATGCCACCGAAGCAACGGCCTCGTTGCCGTCGAGAATCACCGTTTGCTGCTTTGTCATTTTTTCCCCTTCAAAAGCCTCCAACATTCTGCGGCTCAAATGCACGGGAACGCTGTGAGCCTCGTCACAAGGCAGCACTGGGGGGTCTGCTACAGTAAAAGCCAGAAGCTATGACTAACAGCCTCTATTTGCCTATCCTTGTCCTGCTGCTGGCGGCCGTCGCCTTCGCCCTGACGCCCCTGCTGCTCGCCTGGCTCTGGGCCAAAAAATTCTCCCCGCAAAAGTCCGGCCCCAGCAAAAACGCCGTGTACGAATGTGGGCTCGAATCCGAAGGGGATGCCTGGATCCAGTTCAAGCCCGGCTACTACCTCTACGGCATCATCTTTCTCGTTTTTGACGTGGAAGCCATCTTCCTCCTGCCTTTCGCCGTGGCTTTTGCCGGCTTTTCAGTCGGAGAATCCATCGCTATGCTGGTCTTCCTCCTACTATTAGTAGAAGGACTGGTCTGGGCGTATCAAAAGAACGTCCTCGTCTGGACTTAAAACCCGAAGATTTGCCGCGGAACCCCGCACCAAACGCACGAATCAATTCGGAATCAAGGATTTACGGGTGGATGAAAAACTAAAAGCCGAGCTGGGCAAGCAGGGCATCTTTGCGACAACCCTCCAGGACCTCTACAACTGGGGCCGCAAAAGCTCCGTCTGGCCGCTCAACTTCGGCCTCGCCTGTTGTGCCATCGAGATGATCGCCACCACGATGGCCCGCTACGACCTGGCCCGCTTCGGCGCCGAGGTCTTCCGCCCCTCCCCCCGCCAGGCCGACCTCATGATCGTCGCCGGGACCGTCACTAAGAAAATGGCTCCCCAGGTCGTCCGCCTCTATAACCAGATGCCCGAGCCCAAGTACGTCATCTCCATGGGCGCCTGTGCGATCTCCGGCGGCCCCTTCAAGCAGGGATACAACGTCCTCAAAGGCATCGACCGCTACATCCCGGTAGACGTCTACATTCCCGGCTGCCCGCCCCGCCCGGAAGCCCTGATCGACGCCTTCATGATGCTGCAGCGCAAAATCGACGAGCAGCAGCTCACCGGCATCAGCCGCCCGCGCCATCTCAACGCCGGCGAGGCCAGCGAGTTCACAGTCCCCAAATTCGGCGCCCACGACCTCGAACCCACGCAGAACCCCGCAGTCTGGAATGTCCCGCTGGTTCAAATTTCGAAGGCCCCAGTCTCTAAGGTCCCAGTCTCTAAGGCAGGTACGGATGGATCTGGAAACGATTAAGTCCGAACTCGAAGCCAGCATCCCCGGCGCCCGCCTCGAGGTGATCCCAAACCCCTCTCCTTCGGCCCAGCACTCCCTCCTCGTGGACGCCGATCATGGCCTGGCCGTCGCCCAATACCTCCGCGATGCCGCCCGCTTCGACTACTGCTCCAACGTCACCGGCATCGACTGGCCCCCCAAAGAGCTCTCCGAGAAAATCAAGGTCAAGAAGCTCGTCGACGGCGTCGAAAAGGACGTAGACGAAGTCCGCAAGACCAGCATTCCCGGCTATCTCGAAGTCGTCTACCACCTCTTCTCCCAGGAAAAGAAGCTCGGCCCGCTTCCCCTCCGCATGCGCACCGCGGACCGCGCAGCCGGCGTCCATCTCCCCTCGCTCACGCCCGTCTGGCGCTCTGCCGAATTCCAGGAGCGCGAAATCTTTGACCTCTTCGGCGTCCACTTCGACGGCCATCCCGACCTTCGCCGCATCCTCATGTGGGACGAGTTCGTCGACCACCCCATGCGCCGCGACTATGTCGACCCCGACGACTACGAGTACGAGCCGACTGCGCACGATCAGGTCCTGCAGCGCGCCAACCAGCATCTCAGCGAAGTGGGAGGAAAATGAGCACCGCAACCTACCCCACCCC
>Ga0207416_1000763_pt1 | contig 49675 bp, 45 predicted proteins | sample PaiPotPPM11metaG_FD_184107 | JGI IMG/M metagenome (GOLD analysis project Ga0207416, IMG submission 184107) | Iron sulfur acid spring bacterial and archeal communities from Banff, Canada, to study Microbial Dark Matter (Phase II) - Paint Pots PPM... ... | reverse complement strand
CGGCGGGGATCCGGGACCGAGGCGAAGGCGGCAGCCAGACTTGCCGGGGTCACGGTGAGGCAGGCGTCGCTGGGCGTTGCGGGACTGGTCGTGGGGGCAGTAGACTCCATGGCACGCTCCTTTGTTCGGCTGGGTTGCTTTCACAACCATGCTCGCAAAGGAGCGTGCCTCGTCGCCTCCCCTCCCAACTCACGCATAAGCCCTAGGCGATGGAGCATGCGGCCTACAGCGGGTTGAGGTTACATTACAGTTATGCCACGCGCATCAGGCCGACGTCATGCAGCATCCTGGCGAGTCCGCCGTACACCTCGATGCCAATGATGTGCCCATCCTGAACTGAGAACACCATGCACAGCCGGGCCGGCATACGACGGCCCGACCAGGCCACGATGGCCGTGCCGTGTGCCCCATCCTCATCGGCAAAGGCGCTCTCGATCGTCAGCTGGAGATCGGGAAAGGCCTGCCGCTCGGTGCGAAGGCGGGCAATGACGTTGCCCGGGAATTGAATCCGGTGAGGCGGTGTGTGCAGGACTACCGAGGGCGCCAGCAGCGACTCCAGCCGCTCCAGCGCTCCCTGGTCGATTGCCTCGACATAGGCATGCATGAGGCTAATAGTGTCTTGTGCCGACATGTAGAGCTCTCCTTTTTACGTTTTCGCTCGGTGATGAGCGTCTCATCCTCATCCGAGCACAATGGAAATACCGCGCCGGCGGTATGGCTCGAGCACTGCCTCTGGGACGGAGCGCTCGGTCACGATCTGGGACAGAACATCAATCGGGCCGACCACGTAGGGCGCGACGGTCCCCAGCTTCTCGCCTGCTGAGACGGCCACGACGTCCCCCGCGCCGTCTATCATTGCTCGCTTCACAAAGACCTCCTCGTGGGCGAGGATGCTCACTCCCACTTCTTGATGGACACCGGCCACCCCCAGGAAGCAAAGATCGGCGCGGATCGCATTGAAGGCTTGAACCGTCGCAGCGCCGATGTTGGCCAGAGACGGCTTGTGCAGCTCGCCACCGACCACGATGACCTCGATCATGTGGTGCTCCGCCAGGGCGATGGCAATGGGGGGACCGTTGGTGATTACCGTCGCCGGCAGATCAAGAGGCAGATGCTGGGCGATCTCGAGGGTCGTCGTCCCCGCATCCATGATGACGATCTGCCCCGGCCGGACCAGCTGCGCCGCTGCCTCGGCAATGGCCAGTTTTGCTTCAGGTGACTCCTGCTGCCGGACCGTGTACCGAGGATCGGATGGCGAGCGCGGCAGCGCTCCTCCATGGACGCGCTGCAATACACCCAGTCGGGCAAGTCCGCGCAGATCCCGGCGAATGGTGTCCTCGGACACGTCGAGCCGAGCGCTCAGATCGGCGGCCACAACCTTCCCCTCGCGTTGTAAGAGATCCACGATATAGCGGCGACGCTCTTCGGTGAACATCAGGGTTCTCGCCTCACTTGCTTCTGCACGTTTCTGCCTGTATTATCTAACTATTGCATAATACTGCACGAATGAGCCCGCTGTCCAGCGAGAAGTGGAGCATCGGTGCCGCGAGAGCGACGATCAGAGGTATTTGGTCCCGGAAGGGCAAGCGGAGAGGCCGGTCCAGGCGGGCGCGACACCCAGAGGGTACCCGGGCTCTTCTCTACGGAGTTGGATCCTACCGGGGCAGCAGGCGGGCCGGGAGGGCACCCACCCTCAGCGGGCACCCAGAGGGTACCCGGGACTGCGGTCCGGCCCGCGGAAGCGGGTACCCCGCCGCAGGCTTGGGTGCCCCCTACCGATCAAATGTCAAGGGCGACCGCGTTGGTGTCGCTTCCCCGGCGGACCACGGTGGGTGGTTTTGCCCTCTTCGGGCTGCTTGGCGCCATGCAAGCGCTCTATGGACCGTTGATTCCCGCCATGCGCGCCTCGTTTCACATTGGTGCGGCTACCGCCGGCTTGATCTTGAGCGCCTTCTTCGCCGGAGCAATGAGCGGCATCTTACTGTCCGGTCTCACGCGAGACCGCATCGCCTTGCGCCGGCGTCTCACCATCGCGTTGCTCTGTTTGTGCCTTGGCTGCGCCGGCCTGGCGAGTGCCACCTCCTGGCCGGCTGCTCTGGCCGCGACGTTCGTTATCGGTCTCGGAGACGGTGTTCTCGTCGTCGCCTTCAATACCATTTTCGCCGGTGCGTTTGGGACACGAAGCCCCGCCATGGTGAGCCTGCTCAACGCGGCCTTTGGTTGCGGGGCGATCCTGGGTCCGCTGATGATTGGGCTGGTCGTTGGCACAAACTTTCGAGTCCTCTTTCTGCTCGGCGCGGTCGTCACGCTGTGCCTGGTTCCCACCATCTGGTCAGCACCCGACGAGGGTATCCACAAGGTGTACGCCGGCGATACCCATGCGCCTGCTCCGCCGCTCCACCTCCTGGTGACCTTCGTCGCCCTCTTTCTGCTCTATGAGGGCGTGGAAGCCAACGTCAGCGGGTGGGAGGCAACACAGTTGACGGCGCGTGGGTTCTCGGCAGCGGCAGCGGCAAATGCGACTGCTGTCTTCTGGGCCGCGCTCACCGCAGGACGGATCCTGCTGGCGCCGATGAGCGTGCGCGTGCGCCCCGAGCGGATCGTCGTGGTCGCCCTCGGGACTGTGACCATGCTCATGCTCCTTGCCCATCTCCGGGCGTTTACCGTGATTGCCTATGCGCTCGCCGGACTGGCGCTGGCATCGGTATTCCCCCTGGCCTTCGTCTGGCTGAGCCGTACCTTCCCTCGGAACACAAGCGCGCCATCGCTGGCCATGATGGCGGCGCTGCTGGGCGGTGTGCTCTTTCCGCTGGGTGTCGGGAAGTGGATCTCGTCGAGCACGCCCGAGGTTCTGCCGACGGCGCTCACGCTCTTTGCCGGACTCTGCCTGCTTACCGCGTTGCGTCTTCGAGCAGTCCTGCCTTCCGGCTAGAGCGGTTAATACAGGCATTGGTCTGTGGGGTGGCACCCAGAGGGTACCCAGGCGACGGAGCGGCGCGGCCCACATCGTCTATTCGAAACCGAGCAGCCGGCCACGGAGGGCCGGCCTACACTGTTCATGGTGAAAGTCGTGCGGATTTGCACGACTTTCACCGCTTCTTCCGTCTTTCTTGGTAACCCGTCCTACAATGACCGAGGAAACGGGGTCATTGGGGACTACATGCGGAAAGGGATACGGCGCGCCCTGCTGGGCGTCTTCATTGTTCTACTGGGTGCCGGTCTCTGGGCGGGATACCAGGTGTACTCGGTCTATAACGACGTCAACGCGGCCTATCACGCCGAGCCCAGAATCTCCCCCGAACCCAAGGCGACTCCCGTCACCGACTTCTTCGGCAATCACCGTATCAACTTCCTCGTACTGGGGAGTGACAATGACCTCAAGGCCGAGGAGAAGCACCCGCTCACGCAGAGCATGATCGTGGTCAGCGTCGATCCGGTCCACGACAAGGTGAACATGGTGTCGATTCCCAGGGATTTCTGGGTTCCCATTCCGGGGCACGGGATGGGGAAGATCGATCTCGCCGCAAAGTACGGGTGGGTGCCGCTGGCTCGCGCCACCGTCGAGAAGCTCTTCCACATCAACATCGACTATTACGCCTGGGTGGGGCTGAACGGCTTCAGCAGTGTCGTGAACGACTTCAACGGCATCACGATCAACGTCACCCATCCCATCCTCGACGACTTTTACCCCAACGACCAGATCCCCGGGGATCCGTATGCGTATACGCGCGTCTTCATCCCACCGGGATGGCGACACCTATCCGGCCGCCAGGCGCTGCAATACGTCCGGAGCCGGCACGGTGATGCCGGCGCCGACTTCGGCCGGTCGGAACGGCAGCAGCAGATCCTGCTCCAGCTGCGGTCGAAGGCTGATGGGTGGAATCTGGTCTTCAAGATTCCTCAGCTTGCACACGATCTAAAGAACGTGGTTCGGACCGACCTCAGCCCAACCAAGCTCTTCGACCTTGCGCGGCTGGCGCGTCACATACACTCCTCAGATATCACGCACTTCGTCCTCTCTGCCCCGACCTATTGTCAGTACAGCACAAAGGACGGCCAGAGTGTCTTGCTGCCGAACTGGCGAGCCATCCGTCCGGTCATTCGCCGGATGTTTGCACCCATTCAGGGCTCCTCGCCGCCACCGACCCCCGTTGCCCATGCGACGGCAACGGTACCAACGACGGTCAGGCCAACGCCTGCCCCGAAATCGAAAAAAACCTCTCGCGTGGCCACGGCGACGCCCAGGCCGGCCCCACCGGCTCTCACTCGCCTCCCCGGCAAGCTGTTCTATATAGCCGGCGGCACGATCTACGAGATGGACCGGACCGGCCACGTGACCGACATCATGCCGCCATGGATGACGGCCGCGGACATGCCGGCGGTTTCACCGGACGGCAAGACCGTGGCGTTCATGCGATGGTCGACCTTCGCCACCGACCTCTACACCTACAGCCTCGTGACCCATCAGATACCCACGCAGATCACGAACGATGCTTCGCCCGACCCGCACATCGTGAACAACTACACGTGGGCCGCCTGGCCGGCATGGTCGCCGGATGGCAAGACGATTCTCTTCTCTAGCGATCGCTACAAGCTCCAACGATCCCCCAGCGAAGCCCGCATGCTGGACCTGGCGATCTACGCCGCGAACCCCGATGGATCGAACCTGCGGCAGCTCACTATACCTGCCACGGGGGCGGGAGGTGATACGGACCCGCAATTTCGCGGGAAGAGCTCGCAGTACCTGTACGATCACTGGGCGTACGTTATGCGAAACGGTCTGGCCATCGGGCAGCCATACTCTCAACTCATGATCCGGGATCTCAACAATCCCAACGCCGTCCGGGCGCTGACGCCATCCTCAGGGCAGATCGTCCAGCCGGCGCTCGATCGCTCGGGAACCCGGCTCGCCTACGTGCACGTGCAGGCAAACGGCCGCAGCAGCCGGCTCGTGGTGGCCCGTATCGTGGACGCCAAGAACGGACCGCAGCTCCGCGACCAGAAGACTATCCTGTCGGGCGAGATCGCTCAGCCGGCGTTCAGTCCGGATGGCCGCTGGATCTCGTATCTGCAGGCAGAGGGCGACGGGTTCTCCATCTTCATGAAACCGTTACGGGGTGGCCCGCCCCAGAAGCTGGATCAAGCCGGCACCGGCGTTGATGCCATCTCCCGGCCGATCTGGGTGCCATAGCCTGGATTATTCGTACGCTCCGTCGCCGGCTCACGCGCCCGCTGGCCGCCCACAATGAATGCGCTCAGCTTCCGCTGGGCGGCCAGCCGGGTGCGTGAATAATGCAGGATAGGAGTATGCGATTGCGAAATGAAGGAGCACACCATGCCTATCTCCATCTGCGTCACCTGTGGCACGCAGTTCGCGTCGACCGACTCGCCACCCGACCGGTGTCCCATCTGTGAGGACGAGCGGCAGTATGTCCCCCCTGGTGGTCAGGAATGGACTACCCTCGACGCCCTGCAGCAAACCCATCACACCGTCATCAAGCCGCAAGAGCCCGGGCTCATCGGCATCGGTGTCCACCCCGAGTTCGCCATCGGGCAGCGGGCCTTGCTGGTCCAGACCCCGGAGGGCAACCTGCTCTGGGACTGCGTCAGCCTGATCGATGATCCCACCATCGCTGTGGTGCGGGCTCTCGGCGGCATGCGGGCCATTGCCATCTCTCACCCGCACTACTACTCCTCGATGGTCGAGTGGAGTCAGGTGTTCGACGCACCGATCTATATACACGAGGCAGAGCATCGGTGGGTGATGTATCCCGATCCAGCCATCGACTTCTGGGAGGGCGAAACCTACCGGCTGTTTGGTGGTCTGACGCTGATTCGGTGTGGCGGTCACTTCGAGGGCGGGCAGGTACTGCACTGGCCGGCGGGCGCGGAGGGCAACGGTGCTCTTCTGAGCGGGGACATCATTCAGGTCGTCCCCGACAGCCGCTACGTCAGCTTCATGTACAGCTATCCGAACCTCATTCCGCTGTCTGCCGCCACCGTCGAGCACATTGCTGCGGCCGTCGAGCCGTATCCCTTCGACCGCATCTACGGCGCCTGGTGGCCCCGGGTGGTTCCTTCAGGCGCCCATGAGGCGGTTGTTCGCTCTGCCGACCGATACGTCCGGGCACTCCGAGGCGAAGTCGGGGCTACCCGGGAGGAAGCACGTGCAAGCACGACAGGTCGGTGATCGTCTGACCGGCGCCAACGTCCAGGAGACGGAGCGTCGCCGGGGCAATCAAGATCTCATGAAAGATGTTTCCTTGCGCCGGCACGTACTGTCAGAGAGCGGTTAGTTTGACGATTGGAGGCATGAAGCACTAACCATTTTTCTGGGCCGTGCTCCACCGAGCGTCTAGTGCGAACACCAAGAGGGGGCCGATATGCTGGAGGTGTGGAGGACCCCGGCCACCACTGTATGCCGGGTCCCAGAGGGAAGCGCGGGTGGTATCTGAAGAACGCCGGCCGAGCGGTGGTGTCCCGGGCACGGAGCGTATCTCGGCTTTCAGCGACGGTGTCTTCGCCATCGCTATCACGCTACTGGTCCTGAGCATCGGGGTTCCCACGGACACGCACGGGCTGCCGGAGGAGCTACTTGATGCCTGGCCGAAGTACCTGAGCTACGCCCTGAGCTTCATCGTCATCGGCATCATTTGGGCCCAGCACCACGCCATCTTTGCGCTCATCAAGCGCACGGACCACGTCTTCCTGTTGATCAACGTTCTGTTCCTGATGTGGGTCGCGTTCCTTCCTTTCCCCACCCAGATATTGGGGCAAAACCTGGGAAAGCACAATGAGCAGGCCGCGATGTCCTTCTACGCCGCCGTCTTCGTGTTGGGCACACTTCCGTTCAACCTGCTCTGGCGCTACGCCGCCCACGGCCGCCGGCTGCTGGCGGATGACGCGGCCCCACACCTGGTCCGGGTTACAAGCCGTAGCTACGCCATAGGCCCGCTGCTCTACCTGATCGACTTCGCTCTGTCCTTCGTCAGCTCCCGGATCAGCCTGGCGTTCTTCATCTTGCTGGCGGTGTTCTACGCGGTAGCACCCATCCCCGCCATCGGGGGCAGCCGGGTACTGCGTCCGTTCACCGGGCTGGGAGACACCACGGCTGCTCCGGTCCCGGCAGAGAAGACAGAAGACCGACGGGCTCATCGCTGATCGTCCGGCTCCCGGCGCATCGGTCGCGGCCGCCGTGAACAGCGCGTTGACCGGGTTAAGGCCCCGTTGTGCGTAGTGCGCGCCGCACCAAACCCCCATGTGAGAAAACTCTCATCTTCTTCCCAGCGAACCTTAAGCTTGATCACCTAGCATCGAAGCTGAAAGAGAACACTCGTCAGGAGGTAGGCCTTGCGCAAATCACTCATCGCAGCGGCCCTGGTCGCTGCAGCCCTCATCACGGTGGGCTATATCATCGGCCAGATCCACGGCATCACGCCGAGCTCCGCCGCTTCCCCCAGCCAGTCCCAGCCGGCAACTGGCACGACCCCGCGCTGGGGATTCCAGGACGCCGGGGGGCCGCATGCCGCCGGCCAGGTAACCGCCATCAACGGGAACACGATCACCATTAAGCCGGAGGCCAATCTCCCGGGGGAGCAGAACACGGTCACCACCATCGTGCTGACAAGCAGCACCCAGTACCTCGCCCCCGGCACGACGACCACCCCGAGCAAAGACTCAATCAAGGTCGGATCGTTTATCGCGGCTGAGGGGACCTTGAGCGCCGATGGCAAGACACTGACCGCCTCCCGGGCCGTAGTCCTGCCCAATGGAGCTCCGCTTGCAGTCCGCAAGCTCGGACCGCACGCCGCCGGCCAGGTCACGGCGATCAACGGCAATACCATCACCGTCAAACCCTTCACGAAACCAAATGGCGAGCAATCGTCGGTGACCACGATCGTCCTGACCGGTAGCACCCAGTACTCTTCCGCCGGCGACGCCAGCACCACCAAGAATGCCATCAAGGTGGGCTCCTATGTCATCGCCCAGGGGACGTTGAGCGCCGACGGGAACACCTTGACCGCCTCGCGCGTCATGGTCCTGCCGAGCGCACCCACGGCCGGCGGATTCCGTGACTTCGGGCCACACGCCGCCGGTCAGGTGACGGCCATCAATGGCAACACCATCACTATCAAGCCGGGTGTCAATCGCGGGGGAGTGCCGGGAACCGTCACGACCATCGTCGTCACCACTAGCACCGGCTATTTGACCGGCCCCGACATGAGCGCAACCAAGGCCGCGGTGAAGGTGGGTTCCTATGTCCTTGCACAGGGCACCCTGAGCAGCGACGGCAAGACGCTCACTGCCACGCGTGTCGCCGTGCTGCCGAGCGCCCCCACCTTTGGACCGTTGCACGGGTTCGGCGTGTGGCGCGGCCGGCTTGGGGGATTCGGAGACGCCGGCGCCGCGTCCGGGTCGAACGCATAGCCCGAATACTTCGTAGGCCGAGTGCTCCGTCGCCGTCCAGCCGCGTGAATAAGGCAGGCTAGAACTCTCGACGAGCAGACCCACGAGCGATCCCGATCTTAGAGGTCGGGATCGCTTTCTCTCTTCCCACCGAAATCGCCGCACGTCAATGGTGAAGCACCCTACTGACCGGCCGAGCATCACCAAAAGGTAGCTGCGCCGCACGTCCGGTACGTGGACGGGAAGTGGCCCGGCACCAACGCCAACACCGATCATGCAGCCGTTACAGTAGAGAGCTGGGCAAATCCTTCCCTCAAGACGCCGGCCCTCCGCATCCACCTGACACCAGCGGACGCACCACAGGTTCATGTGAACGCCTCCGATGGCCATGTCTCAGCCACGATCGAACCCACCACGCAAGCTCGTGGCAGGATGCTGTATATCGATGCCGCTCTCTGCGGTAATACCAATTTCTCCGAGCACGTGGACTGGACACCCGGCAGCCATACCCTCACGGCCGGATGCTCTCCGCTCCAGGCATGGTATGTGGCCGTCGCGCTGCACGCCGTCAATGGTGCAGTGGAGGAGCAGTGGGACGCGAGCGCGCTTCCCACACCAAGGGAGGCTCGTGGGGTACCGCGACGTGCACAGGAAGCGCTCACATTCACGGCACGCGCCGGCTGCGCACGAGTCCGCCAGGCGGTAATGGGAGCCCGTAGACCGCCGCAGCGTCTCCACCAAGCACGTCCTCGACGAACTCGATGGCGGTGAGGTACTCGATGCCACCGAACACATGGCGGCCCTCCACGAGCGGTGGGAAGTCCTCGATATTGTGGCTGACAGTGTACTGTGCTCCGGCTACGACTGCCGTCGCCCAGATGGGTTCGTCGTCCGCGTCTTTGAGCCCCGGCCAGGGAGCCGGCCCCACAAAGCCCCGAATCGAGACCAGTCGCATGACGGCGAGAAAGCGACGCAGCATCCGATTGGCTGCTCGTGCGAGCGCCTCCTCGTCGTCGGGGCCATGCTCGGCAAGCCAGCGGCGGGTGAGGACCCGCCAGGTCTCGGCGATGATCCACTCCGACCAGTCCGCCTGGAACCGCCCCGTCGCAGCCAGTCTCTGTAGGACCAGCCGCGACCAGGACGCTGGTATCGAGGACCGCGATTGGGTCCGGTCGCGTCTCATCTACCGCGATGGCTTGGTGTTCTCCCGTTGCCAGGGGCTCGTGCCCGGCCGGGCCTCTCGGAGGGTTCGCAACTCGTCGGGCGACAGCTCATCGCCCTCGATCGCCGTGAGATCCTCCGTTTCGGCCCGGCGTTCCAGGACATCATCGAGCAAGACCTGGACCCGGCCGTTGGGGAGAGTGCGGCTCCGGAGTAGCCCGAGGCGGGCCCATGCCTTGATCGTGTTCTCCGAGCTCACGCCGAGCAGGCGCTTGGCCTCGGTGGTCCCGACCCACTGGGCGTCCTCGCCCGAGAGCAGCTCGACGACGCAATGGATGCACTGGGCCACCCGAGCCATATCGAGGCACCCTTGCTGTTCATCAGCCAGGAGCTCAGACTCGATGGCGCGCAGGGTGCCGGTAGCTTCTTCGAGGATGCTCATAGGGCAAGTGTATCAGACACTATCAAAACTATCAATGGAGTTCGCTCCTGACCAGCCCCGGCACCGTCTCTAGTACTGCGATTGGCAGTGCGCGGGTCCAGGGCATGACCTGCTCGGTGTAACCACAGGGGCGAGCCCGGCGTCTCACAAAGAGAAGTGGGATGGGAAAGGGAGCCCTATGGTGCGACAGGCGGTTCGTCTCGCTGCATCCCTGGCTCTGCTGACGGCTGTTCTCTTCGAAATGCCGCCCGCGCGCCTGAACGCAGAGAACGGGCCGCTCGACACGCCGACGGGGACGGTCCGCTTCTACTTTCATGCGCTTGGCAGCGGCCAGTGCGACCTCGCCTTCAAGTTCGCAGGGCAGAACAGCAGGTCGCTCAGCGCCTTCCGGCGGAGCTGCCGCACCATCCGCCGCATCGTGATCGAGCGACTGAACGATCCGGGCTACCGCTTGCATCCGCAGACTGCGACATACACCTGTCTTGCCGTGCGCTACGCCGTGTACCGGCGCGGCGGCACGGCGACGTTCGGCGGGTGGTATCTGATGGAGCGGACGCTCGGCCCGGCCTGGCACATCCTCGTCGCTCTCAGTCACATCACCAAAGGCGGCAGTGCGACTCACTTGACCAGGACCCAATGCGCGAGCCATCTGCCTTCCTACATGCACCCGGGTTTGGGCACGATCATCAGCGGCAGCGCCCTTCTCTCCGCGACGGCCGGTTGGATCGCGCTCAGTACATCCGGCTCGTACCTGCCGAACGGAAGCTGCACTCACGGGATTGGCTCGAACTGCGATTCGGCGCCGACCACCGTGTACCGCACGGACGACGCCGGTAGCCATTGGGTGCCTGTGCTGCACTTCACCGCCGCCGTTGGGCCACTGGTCTGGGTCCGCCTCTTCAGCCGGCAGGTGGGGTTGGTCGCCGCCACCGTCGGGCCGCTCAAGGTGACCGCCAACTATCACTTCACCGCTGCGCTCTTCCGCACGCATGACGGTGGTCGTCACTGGCAGCGATTCCCTCTGCCGGTGAACTACGCCACTGAGACCGGATCGATCTCGTTTCCCGACCCACAACATGGCTGGCTATGGTATGGCGGAGCCGCCATGGGCAGCATGTCGGTTTACATGTACCGCACGGTAGACGGCGGCCACCACTGGAGCCGGGTAGCCTGCACCGACTGGTCCAGCCCTTCGTCCAGGTCCGTTTGCCCATATCGCTCGGGGATCGGATTGGGTGGGGACAAGGAGTATCTGACGTTCAGGGACGCGCACAACGGCTGGCTGACGGTGTATGAGAACAGCGGGGTGCCGGGAATCTATCGCTCTGGGGATGGGGGAACATCGTGGCAGCAGCAGGCAGCCGGCCTGCCATCGGGGGTCGTACTGCCTACTACCAGCGGGAAGAGGACCGTGTACCCTTGGGGCACGCTGCTCCCGCCCCGCTTTTTCGGCCTGACCGGCCTGCTTCCGGAGGAGGTCGGCTTCTACCGGCAGAAGCCGCGAGCGAGCTGGAACCGGCTATACGTCTTCCGGTCGACGGACGGGGGTCGGACCTGGCCCTCAGTGCTGCGCACGCCGGTGACTACCCCTGTTGTGCCTGTGCTCTGGCAGGCCGTCGACTCCCGCCACTGGGTGTTCATCTCGACAGCGCCAACAGCCTCGGAGGAGGCGATCTGGTCGACGGAGAGCGGAGGCACAACCTGGACGAGGCGCCCTCTCCATCTCCCCGCCGGCCTCATGCTGGTCGGGTTCCAGTTCACGGATGCTCGAGATGGCTGGGCGACGGCGCAGACGCATGCCGATTCCGAGGTAACGGCCTCCGGGACGGCGTTGCTGCACACGACGGATGGCGGCGTGCACTGGGCGGAGACGAGGCTGCCGTAGCTTACAATGTCGTCTTCTTCCAAGTCTTGCCGGCCGCATACCGCAAGGTGGCAGTGGTGGAGTTCGCTATTCCCGCCGGCTACGCTCGCGCCTCGAACTGGTACCGCAGGAGCCTCGCTTCGTGTGGCTTCTTCGTGACCAGCGAGGCACCGCTCCAACAGCACGGCGGTCCGCCGTATACCGGCCTATTCTTCACCTCACGAGATGGGCTTCGCTGGCCGGCACTCATCTTTCGTCCTGTATCGCCGCACCTCACCCTGGCGCGGTATGTAGTTCAGGCGCTCGACCTCCCGCCGCGTCCGGCGGCATCGTTCCTGCGCGGTCCTTTTCTGCGGGTCGCTGTGCTCTACCGGTCAGCCGGTGCCCTGCCGTCGATGAATCACGTGTATCGCTTCACCATCACCTGGCCCGCCACTATCGCCCGTCTGGTCGCGGCCGTGAACCGGCTCACCCGTATCGCCGTATCTGGCTTAGGAGTCGGAGGAACGGTCATTATGACCGAACGCGCGGTCCTGTCATTCGTCCGGACCGATGGGGGCGCCCGGCTGGTGACGGTCGGCGGAATGCTTGATGAGGTAGTCGTGGGACGCACCCGCCCGCTGGAGGACACGGACGGCGCCGTGATGCGTCTGGTCCACCGCATCGTCGTTCGCCGCTGCCAGACGTCGCATGCCTGCGTCTACTATCAAGTCTGGCTGATGGTGGCTCAGAGGTGCTGGCGGCCCCGGTATCGCGAGCCGTCAGGTCGACGCCCACGCAGGTGTAGCGGGAGCCGTTTTGGGGGGATGCGATGGCCCGGAGTCGTAATCTCGCCACAGTGACCCGCTCTGTGTCGCGGTAGCCGCGCATCCACATCTCGTAAGGAAGGCGCCCGGGTCGGGCCAGAAGGGTTCGCGAGTCATCGTGCGTGTCATCTTGACGACAAGCATCTGTAGTCGCACCCTTTATGGGTGCAAGCCACAGCTGCGCGAACTTGGGGCGAATCGGGAGCAGCAAGACGCGCACCCACGAGGGGTGCGACTACACGCGATGACTGTCAAGAGAGCTGTAGGACAGCAGCGGTGGTAGAGTGAGGACGGAGAAGCGATGCGTGAGTCCGTGGGAGCGATGAAGGATGGAGACGATTGCGCCCTGGGCCGAGCCGGTTCTGGTGATGGCGGACGAGCTGTTGCGGCTACCGGAGGATGGGTGGCGTTACGAGCTGGTAGAGGGGAGGCTGGTGCGGATGACGCTCGCCGGACTCAGGCATGGCGAGATCGCCCTCCTCTTGGGAGGCGCCATCCTCGACTTTGTACGAAAGCATAACCTGGGTAGAGTCGTCGGCGCAGAAGCGGGTTTCCGGCTTTCACCTCCCGGAGCGCCCGATACGGTATTAGCACCTGATGTTGCCTTTGTGCGCGCCGGACGCTTAGAGCCGGCGTCGCCGGAGTGGGAGACGTTCCCCCGCCTTGCTCCGGATCTGGTGGTAGAGATTGCCTCGCCCTCTCAAGGGCACGCCGTGATGCAAGCGAAGGCAGAGCGATGGCTGGAGGCCGGCGTGCGCCTGGTCTGGACCATATTTCCGGATGCTCGCACGGTGGAGGTGCGGCGTAGCGGAGGGCCGGTGAGCACCGTTGGGCCGGGTGAGGAACTCGAAGGTGAGGATGTCCTGCCGGGCTTCATCTATCCGGTGGCGGAGCTCTTTCGATAGCCTGCAAGGTCGCGATGTGCCCCCTATGGCGAGGCCGCCTGACTCAGAGGTCTTCCTCGAGGCTCGTTACCATTCGCTCTGGCCGGGCGTTGTATGAGGAGAAGAGATCGCCGCCATGTTCGCAATCTGCCGCCTGGTTGCCTGCTGCCTGATTCTGCTCGCAGCTTCTGGGCCGGCTGCCGCCGAAACCACCCCGCAGCCATACCCCGGCGATCGCCTCGCCTACATCTCAGGCAGCAAGCTGTATGTCGGCTATCCCGATGCGCCGCACCTCGTGCCCGGCCCCGGGAATGCCTTTCAGCCGATCTTCTCCTACGATGGCCGCTGGCTGGCCTTCCTGCGGCAACAGTGGCAAGGATACGATGTATCGTCGCAACTGTGGCTGGCGCAGGCCGATGGCAGCGCCGCTCATGCTGTCTCGTCGATGGGCGGTGTCGCGGTTGATGGGTTCCAGTGGTCACCGTCGGCGGATGTGCTGGCCGTCCAGCCCTTGAACAAAAAGGGCGACTGGCTCCCTATCCGGCTCGTGCCCGTCCAGGGACCGGCACACGATGTGCCGGACCAGCTGCAGGGCTCTTTCCTCTGGTCGCCCGATGGCCAGACGCTGGCGGTGGCCGCCACCTCGCGCAGCGGCTACACCCGGCTCGATCTGGTGCGGGGGAACGCGGTGACGTCATATGCGCTCCCCGGAGTCGGGCGCTACAATCCGTTCCGGCTGGCCGGCTGGTGGCCGAATGATCATAGCATCCTCTACTGGCTCGACCCGGGAGGGTGCTATTCCTGCATCGCCGACGGCACAAAGCTCGACGACTACGACCTGCAAACCGGCACGGTGCGCCATGTCGGCGTCACCCTTCCCTACCACCGCGACTGGGCCGCCATAAGTGGCGATCGGCTGCTGGTGGTGACGGGACGTGACCGCTCGGCCTTCTACGGCAAGCACCTGCAGCTCTGTCTCGCCGCCGGCTCCTGCCGCCCGCTGCCCGGCAAAGGGTCTCACCGTATCTCGGTCGATCCTGCCTGGTCGCCGGACGGCGGTCTGATGGCCTTCGTCGTCGCCCCAGCCCGGAAGACCTCGGGCTTTCGATCTCCTGCGAAGTATTGGAGCTGGATGGACGCCCACGTCCTCTGGACCGCCCAGCCGGATGGCTCCGGCGCGAAGCCGGCAAGCGGAGTGCCGAAAGGCGCTCACGGTCCGGAATGGACCGGTGACGGGCGGGGCATTCTCTTCGTCAAGGACGGTGAGCTCTGGCTGGATCCGCACCTGGGTGCGGCCAACGCCCATCCCATCGCCCGGCTGGTCTCCCCCCACCCTCTGCCCGGCCGAGAAATGCCGGCGTATCAGAGCTCGTACTACGGCCACATGAACTGGCATGACCTGTTTGCCTGGTACTAGCAGCACAGGTCCTGCCGCAAAGCTTATCGTCGTACTACTCGAACAGTCGAAGGTGAAGGGGGCAACCTCGTGCGAGCTAGCGTCTGGCCTCTCGTCATCGTGATACTGACCCTACCTGCACTTGGCTACCGGCAACCGGTGCCGCGGGCGCGGTCATCGGGGACGCCGGTGGTGAAGCCCGTCGCGGGCGGTGTCCAATGGCTTACCCATCCCAGGAAAGGGATTTGCAAGGGAAAACAGGTAGGTCGGGCTCCGCTTATCGTGGTCTCCATGCATGGCGCGATCTACACTATCACGGCAGATGGAAGGAACCTTTGTCGCATCACCGACTACGCAATGCCGAGACCCAATGCTTCACCTCCTGGATACGCCAACACCATTGGCGCTGCCAGCAACCCGCACCTCTCTCCCACGGGCCGGCAGATCGCTTATCTCACGACCACCAGCACCGATTCACACGATGTCTGGATCGTGCCAACCGAGGGCGCGACTGGTGGCCCACGCAGGCTGACCATGACGTCGCGGACGGTCGACCGCGCAGCGCCATCCTGGTCGCCAGGCGGCCGGTTCCTGGCGTACCACGAGGGGAATCCGGCGGGAAAGGGATCACCTGCCTCCTATGCCGGCGCGTCGGTCGTGGTTCGTCGCATCGATGGCAGCCGGTTCGCGACCGTGTTGCGGCTGAAGTTTGCGGTCAAAGGGAGTCCAAACGCCTTCAGCTTCGGGCAGGATGGGCCGGCCATCGCCTGGTCACCGGATGGCAGCATGCCGGCCAGTCCAGTTGTGAATGGCGCAACCGGTTTCCTTTTCTCCCCCAACCTCCGGCGCCTGGCCACTGATCCGGACAATCGCTTCTGGGTGGCGGGTGCCTCGGGCCAGCATGGTCACTTCACCAACACGTACATCCCGAGAGGCTGTGTCCTCGCCCAGTACACCTGGCTACCGGACAGCTCGGGGTTGGCCTATGTGACGGAGTGCACGGTTCCGAGCAGTGGATCGATATTGCTTCGGCTCAACCTGTACACCGTAAAGCTCGGAGCCAGCCCGCGACCTTCTCTCGGCGTCATCGACCGAGAGCCGGACGCGTTGGATCTGGCTCCCGCACGCCGCTGCGTTGCCTGCGGCTAACCTGCGTTTACCGGCTTGGTCGCCGAAACGTTCCATATTCGGGAGGTGAAAGCTATGATCCCGAGGCTTCGCTTCGCCGCCATCGCCGTCGCGCTTGTCTGCGGACTCGTCCCGGCCGGCGCGCAGAGCTCATCCAGCTCGTTTGCCATCCTCAGCGTGACGTACACCGACGCGCAGCACGTCTGGGTTCTCGGGTTGCCGTGCGCCGACCAACCGACGTGCTCGCGGCTCGTCGTGCGTGGCAGTGCCGATGGTGGGCACACCTGGCCGGTTCGTCACCCGGTAACCGCCCTCCCGAGCTTCCTCGGCAAGGGGCAGAGCCAACCTTACGTCGGCAAACTGCAGTACGCAACGCCGCATGACGCGTACGCATTCGGACCGGCCCTTGTGACCAGCCACGACGGCGGAAAGACCTGGGCCTGGCAGAAGGGGATCGGGGCGGTCGAGGCCCTCGAACCGGTCGGCAACCAGCTCTGGGCCGTGTCCGATCTCTGCGCCCACGCCGGCGCGTGCCCCGTCTACCTCTACCGCAGTCCCGCGAGCTACGACGCGTGGCAGAGGTCTGCTCTTCCCCTCCGCTCCCCCGCCGGCAGCGTCCAGATCGGCAGCGGCGCTCAGATCGTCAGCGCATCCGATGGTCACGTCTGGATCCTGGCCCAACAGATGACAGCGGGGGCTCAGATGTTCAGATCGACGCTCATTGGGATGACGACATCCGGCAGAACGTGGTTGCGCCTGCCTGACCCCTGCACGCCGGCCGAGTCGAATATCGACCGGCTCACGGCGCGCGACGGCATCCACATCTGGCTCGTGTGCGGCGGGCAGCCGAGCGCAGGCGGGGAGCTCTTCTCTCTCTACCGCTCGCCGGACGGTGGGCGGCACTGGCACATCGTCGCCTCGAACGACAAGAGGCCCGGCGTTCCGCACTTCGTGTATGGAGGCTACGTCGACAGTCTCGCCGTCACGGGCGCGCAAATCGCCTGGTTCTCGCTCGACCGCGGCACCCTCTACACGACGACGGACGGCGGCCGGAACTGGCGGCTCGGCATCCATCAGGCGGTCTCCGACTCGACGGTCGGCCCAGTCCTGTTCGCCACCCCCTCGCACGGCTGGTTCGCCTCGTATCCGAACGTGATCTTCCGGACGGTCAATAGCGGTCAGAGCTGGCAGCGCGTCGGGCTGTAGGGGGAGGGTGGGATGCGAACGGGCGCCATGTCTCGGATGCTCCGCGCGCTGGTCGCCGTTGGGCTGATCGCCGCACTCTTCGGTCTTGCCAGCGCCCCGGGCAGAGCCGCCGGGCCGATCACCACGCCGACCTCCGCCGTGCGGTTTTATGAGCAGTCCGTCAACCGCGGCCTGTGCGCCCAGGCGTACAAGCTCATTGCGCTCGGCCAGCCCCGGACCGCCATGCAACCGTTCCTCAAAGAGTGCGCCGCGACGAAACACCTCGCCATCAACCCGATCGTCGATCCCGGCTACCGCATCCAGCGGCTCAATGCCGTCTACACCTGCCTCGGCGTCCACCTCACCACCTCCTTGCGCAACGGCACCGTCCAAACGTCCGGGGGCTGGTATCTCATGGAGAAGACGCCGTATATCTTCTGGCACATCCTGCTGTCCCGGAGCGACATCACTCCTGGAGGGAGGGCAGCTGCACCGCCGCGGGCTACCTGCGTCGCCGCCATACCGACCTACGCCCGACCATCTTCGGCACAGTGCATCATCGGCAGCGCCTTCCTCTCGGCCACGACGGGCTGGATCGCCGTGAGCCGGTCCGGCGCCTACGTGCCCAACGGCAGCTGCGAGCACGGCATCGGCACCAATTGCGACACAGCTCAGACCATTATCTACCGCACCGGCGATGCTGGTGCCCACTGGCGCAAGCTGCTCTCTCTGACCACCGAAGCGGGGACTCCGGTGTGGATTCGACTGTTCCCGGGGAGTGATGGTCTTGTCGGGGCGGATGTGGGCTCGCAGGGTCGCAGCATGCTCTTCGGGACGTCCGATAGCGGCCGGACCTGGCGTCATTCGCCGCTACCGGCCGGTTACTTCCCTGACCCGCCCACCATCACCTTTCCCGACTCGCAGCACGGCTGGTTCTACATCGGTGTGGGAGCGGCAGGGAGTATGGCCGTCACCATTTTCAGGACGGACGATGGTGGGAATCGGTGGACCCGCGTTGCAAGCGCCTATGGCACCAACTGCAACACGCCCCAGCCCTGCCACCCCAGCTCCAGCTCCGGCATCCCGTTTGGCGGCGTCAAGGTGTTCATCACGTTCGACAACGACCGCAGCGGCTGGCTGGCGATTGTGTCGGCGAGCGGGACACCCACGCTCCTGCACAGCTCGGATGGCGGGCACACCTGGCACGACCGGCACGTTGGCCTCCCACCCAATGCCCAGCCGCCGGGCACTGCTGGAAAGATCTTTCCGATGGGCGCCTTCGACCAGCCGCACATCTTCGGGCAGGTCGGTATCCTGGCGGAGTCGGTCGACTTCTACCAGCCCAAGCCGCGGGCCAGCTGGAGCCGTCTGTACCTGTACCGATCCTCGGACGCCGGCACAAGCTGGCGCTTCTACCAGCGCACCCCACTGCCCGCTCCGACCGTTGCGCAATACGCGTCCGGCGAGGGATCACTCGTGCAGTTTCCGGACAGCCAGCACTGGATCGCTGCCTCCGGGAACGTGATCTGGTGGACGGCGAACGCGGGAATGACCTGGTCCCACGCCGCGATGCACATCCCACTGGGGCTACAGCTCGTCTCGCTCACGTTCGCCGATCCCTCGCATGGGTGGGCCGAAGCTGTGCCACGGGGCCATACTGGGGGCGTGCTGGGAGGGACGACACTCCTTCGGACGAGCGACGGCGGCAGGGACTGGGGACGTGTTGCGGTACCTTGATCCTTGTTATGGCGCCCGTGACCAGCCCCTCCCGCCGGTGCGCCGGATCGCTTCCACCGCCGATCGTGTTCGCTCGGCTGTATGCGTGGCGTAGGCACTGAGAGGGCAGATATGAGGTTGACGTGGACGCGCATGGTCTCCGTGGTACTGATGGCAACGCTCTTTGCTCCCGTTCAGGGTTCTGCAGCCCCTGCAGTCGCACACAGACCGTGCGTGCGAGGCTCGCTGGTCTTCTCCTCGTGGAGGATCCCGGGCACGAACGGTCGTTCCGGTTGGCGCCCTCTGGCGGTTGACGGTAACCGTGTGGTGATGGTCGAGGGCCCTGGCGATATGGTGGCACGGCCTGGACCGCTGACCATGGCACTGGTCACGGCCGGGTCAGCGCGCTACCGATCGATTCCATCCGGGGCGTATCCGCACGCTGGCGTCTTGCAGCGCTGGCAGCTTTCCTGGCCCTGGCTGGTGGGCGTCTTCAATCTCCAGTCGACGCCGACACTCGGCTGGACGCTCTGGGCCGGGAACCTGCAGACCGGCACGCATATTGTGCTCGATCGGGGACATGAGGTCGGCAAGTCCGGCACGATGCATGCCTTCCCCGACTTTGATCTCTCGGACGGGAAGGTCGCCTGGACCTGGACCTCGTCTTCCTGCACGGCTACGACGCCGACAGTGGCGGGTCGATCATCATGGTCGATCTCTCCACCCGTGTCCGCGGGTATCACCCATTCTGGTGGGAGAACTTTCGCTCTCGGGTGCTTCAGCGCCGGCCCGCGACCGAGCTCTCCGTCCGCGACGGTCTCGTCTCCTGGGACGGTGGCGTTGCCGATCTTGTCACCGGGAGCACAGCCGCCTTGCCCCTGGGCGAAGAGCAGTGGTCCGGAGGCCACTCGCTGGTGGTGCAGCCGATCAAGTACGCAGGCCCGGCACCCTACAGGCTCCTGCGCGTCGCACCCAGGTGTCGCCCATGACGAAGTCTCCGCCCATCCCGCCGTAGAGACGTCCTGTCAGACGGGCGCACAGAAATGTCTTCAAGAAATCTCACCTACCTGACAGTGGTCCGATGCCAGCGACGGCCGCCATCGCTCGTATGCCAGAGCGTATCGCACGACGTGCCGGTGCTGCCGCGAGTGCAGCCGACGAGCCATCCATTCCGAGGGCTCACTAGAGCGACATTTGTTACCCCGTGCACGTCGTACTGCGTCAGGTAGCGCGCCCAGGTCCTGCCGCCGTCGTGAGTGATATTGATGCCCCCGAGACCCGGGCCCGCTCCTCCCTCCTCCGGGATCCACCCCACCCGTGGCGTGACGAAGACCACCCCACCCTGGAAGCCGCTGAGCACGCTTCCGCTCTTCACCTGACCGAGGTTGGTCCAATGCCGCCCACCGTCAGATGTACGCGAGAGAAAGCTACCGCCGCAGCCGCCCATGGCGCAGTAGCGGTTGACCTCTGGCTGCGCCAGCACCCAGCCGTCATGCACGTTGACGAAGTCGACATCCGGCGAGCATTGGTAGGAGCGGTACAGCTGTTGAGCCCAGTTCCGTCCTCCATTTGTCGTGGCAAAGACTCGTGTGTTGCAACCCGGGCCACCGCCCATGATGGAGGCGCTCCCGGCCACCCAGCCATGGCGAAGATCGACGAAGTGGACGCTGGTCAGCCGAAGGGGCGTCGTGAAGATCGGTTGCCAGGTCTTCCCGCCGTCGGTGGTGGCCAGGAGACGAGACCCCGCCTGACCCGCATTCAGCCGATCCGCAATCAGCCAGCCGTGCCGCCCGTCGAGGAACTGAAGGGTCGTCTCGGTGGGGAATGGGGCCCGCATTGCCGGGCTCAGCTCCTGTTGCCAGGTCTTCCCACCATCCTGCGTCGCCAGCAGCACCTGCCGGCAGGGAAACAGCGGACGGTCATACCAGAGGCAGCCAGCAGGGGCGAGGCCAAACGCCCAACCGTTTCGCGCGTCCACGAAGTCAAGCTGTTCCACCTCTGCCGGCACGCCCAGCCGCTGCCAGCTCCTGCCGCCGTCATACGTGCGCAGGAGATACGTCTCGGTGAGCGAGAGACCGGCTGCCCAGCCATGGGCTGCATCGCGGAAGAAGAGGGCGGTGAGACCGAGAGCGGGCGGCGGAGGGACATTCGAGAGGCAGGTGTGCCAGGATGGAGCCCGGAGTTTGGCATTCACTCCGATGTGGCTTCCAAGCAACACCATTGACCAGCGCTGCCCGGTCTGCGCCGTGATATACCAGCCGCCGTATGCGACCGTCCGGCCCCCTGTCTCTTGAGCCGTGAGGTGGACGCCCACGCAGGTGTACCTGGAGCCGTTTTCGGGGATGCGATAGCGGGGAACGATGATCTGGCCAATGCTGACACGCTCTGTGTCGCGGTAACCACGGACCCACGTCCCGTAAGGAAGGCGCCCGGGCAGGGCCAGGTAGCTATAGGCACGCTGGTAGTCTCGCCGGTTGATCGCCTGGTAGTATGCCCGCACGACGGAGTCCGGGGTGGTGGCAGTGCCTCCGGAGGGGTCTCCCAGGTGTTGCCCCGAACCATAAGCAGCAAGGGGTGCGAGCAGGAGCAGCAACGCGGTCAGACGGTAGGCGGACAGTCGCATTGATCCTTCCCTCAGTGCACGGCTCTCACAGGCTCCCAGTGATAAAACGCCCACGCTGGCGGCGAGGTAACGCGACCTGACAAAGCGGGAAAGCCAGGGCGGATGAAGCTACGAGGCGCTCTTGAGGATCGTTACCATTGGCTCTGGTCCGGCGTTGTATAAGGAGAAGGGACCGTCGCCATGTTCGCCATTTGCCGCCTGGTTGCCTGGTGCTTGATCCTCCTCGTGGCTCCCGGTCCGGCTGCCGCCCAGACCATCCCGCGCCCCTACCCCGGCGACCGCCTCGCCTATATCTCAGGCGGCAAGCTGTACGTCGGATTCCCGCAAGCGCACCTCGTGCCCGGCCCTGGGAACGCCTTTCAGCCTGCCTTCTCCTACGACGGCCAGTGGCTGGCATTCCTGCGGCAGGTGTCGTCGGGTGGATCCCAGCTCTGGGTGGCACGGGCAGACGGCAGCCGACCGCGATACATGGCGCCGTTCGTAGCGAGCTTTGCCTGGTCGCCGGCCGCCGACGTGATCGCCGCCCGAGCATCGACGAACACTGCATCTCCCAACGTGATCCTTATGACACCAATAGGAAAGCCACGTCCAGCTCCTGGCGGCCTCGGCGGCTCCTTTGCCTGGTCCCCCGACGGTCACACACTGGCGGTTGCCGGCACCGCCCTACGATATCCCTCGCGGCTCAGCCTGATCCGCGGCAATAGCGTTCAATCGGTCCGACTACCGTATCGCGAGCCCCACTCACCGGTGCTGCTCCCTGGCTGGTGGCCGGGCAATCGAGGAATCCTCTACTGGACCGATCCCACCGGCTGTCACTCCTGCATTGCCGACGGCACCCATCTGTTCGACTACGATCTCACGGCCGGCACAGTGCGCTCAGTCGGTTTCACCCTTCCGTACCGCGATTGGGTCGCGCCGCACGGCAACCAACTTCTGACCGTGCAGGGGGGCGCGCGATCTGCCTTTTTCGGGAAGCATCTCCAGCTTTGCGTCGCCGGCGGCAGGTGCAGATGGCTACCGGGAAGTGCCGCCCCACAGATCTCCGACGATCCCGCCTGGTCACCGGTCTCCGAGGAGCTTGCCTTCGTCGTGGCACCCGCCTGGAATACCGAGGGGTGGGACAACCGGGCGCACTTCCGCCGCTGGCTCAATGCTCACGTTCTGTGGACGGGTGGGCCAATGGCCTCAGGCTCTCTGGCGTGGGAACCATCGCGCTCGGTGCCGGCCGGAGTAAGCGCGCCACAATGGACCCGAGACGGGCGAGGATTACTGTTCGTCAGAAACGGCGCGCTCTGGCTCGACGTGCATTATGGAGCGAGCAACCCGCGGCGTCTAGCGCAGCTCATTCCGCCCAATACGTTCCCAGATCAGAGCTTCGCCTACCAACTCTGGTACTACGGCCACATGAACTGGCATGACCTGTTTGCCTGGTACTAGCAGCACAGGTCCTGCCGCAAAGCTTATCGTCGTACTACTCGAACAGTCGAAGGTGAAGGGGGCAACCTCGTGCGAGCCAGCGTCTGCCCTCTCGTCATCGTGATACTGACCCTACCTGCACTTGGCTACCGGCAACCGGCGCCGCGGGCGCGGTCATCGGGGACGCCGGTGGTAAAACCCGTCGCAGGGGGTGGTGCGTACCGACCGCCCGGCCTCGGTGACGGCGGGCCGGCGACCCACGCGTTTGTCGCCTATCCGATCGATGTCGCGGTGGATGCGAGCGGCAACGTCTTCATCGCCCAGGTCTACATGGGCCAGAGGCCCCATAACAGTGGCTGCGAGATCCGTGAAGTCTTGGCGCGCACCGGTACGATCAGGACGGTCTTCGGCATCGGCCTTCGCCGTCGGCCGGCAGGCGGTACGCCGGCTCTCCGAACGTTGCTTCGCGGCTGCTGGGGTGTCGCCGTCGGGTCGGACGACGGCCTCTTCGTCGCCGACGACTACGACAACGTGGTCGACCGCGTCGATCTGCCTAGCGGGAGCGTCCGTATCGTGGCCGGCTGCGGTGACTGTGACCGTCTTGGGGATGGCGGGCCGGCAACCGGGGCGTCGCTTTACGACCTCACCGGCATTGCCACCGATGGACGCGGCGATCTCTTCATCGCCGACCCCAACCATAGCCGTATCCGGATGGTCGATCCACGCGGCATCATCCACACCATCGCCGGCAACGGCCACGACGGATTCTCAGGCGACGGCGGCAAGCCGGCTCGCGCCGAGCTGAACAGTCCGGAAGCCGTCGCCGTCGATGGGCGCGGCAACGTATTCATCGCCGATACAGGCAACGATCGCGTCCGCGAAGTGGTCGCCGCGACTGGGACGATCCGGACGGTCGCCGGCGGTGGGCGGTGCAGCTCGAATACATACGCTTACTGTGGCGAGGGGCGTCGTGCGACCAGGGCACAGGTGCCGCTCCAGTCAATCGCCGTCGACGGCCACGACGACGTCTTCATCGCGTCGGCGGAACGGGTTCTCGAAGTCCTCGCGTCGACGGGCCGCATTCGGACCGTGGCGGGCAGTGGGCAGATCGTATCCACGCGGCACGAGGCACAGCGGCAGCTGACGATGCTTACGGCGCGGAAGGCGGAGGTGTGGCCGATGGCGCTGGCGGTCGACGGACGCGGCAACGTCGTCATGGCCGACGGTCGGGTCTACACCGTGCGCGAGCTGACGTTAGGACGCTGAGCTTCGGGCAGCTGCCGGCACGACCTTCCTCCAGGTGCGGCCCGAGTTGGTCGTATGCAGGAGGTCGTCGCCGCAGCTCGAGAGCAGGCAACGTCGATTGTAGCCGATGAGCCAGCCCTCGCGCGCGCCCGTCACGGCCACGCCGGCGGTCTCGTACGACGCCAGGTACCGTTTCCACGTCCGGCCACCGTCGGACGTGACGGCGACGCCACCAGCGATGGCCTTCGCACCCGGCGAGAACGGCACCCATCCCACTTCCGGGGTCACGAAGATCACGTCCTCGGGGAAGCCGGTCTGATTCCAGAGGGATGGAGCGCGGACCAGGCGCCAGTGGGTGCCGCCATCCGTGGTGTGGTAGAGCTTGTCGGTATCGTAGTCCGGCACGAACGAGGTCAACGCCCAGCCGTCGGTTGGAGTGCGAAAGTGGATTGCCACGCCGCCACACCGGCGAGACAACGGCGGCCCCCGGTGCCACGTCTCGCCGCCGTCGGCGGTATCGAAGAACGCCGAGCTGCATGTATAGACGTTTGGGTCGTTACTGTCCACGATCCCGGCCGCGAAGCCCGCTTGCGCTGTGGCAAAGCTCAGACTCGGGATGCTGATCTATGGAAACGCGAGCAGCGGCTGCCAGGTGGCTCCGCCGTCCCTGGTGATCAGGACGTGCACGTACGCGTCACAGGACTGACATGCATACTGGAACCGAATCACCCAGCCATGCGTGTCGTCGACGAACTGCAGGTTGGCCAGCGACGATTCTCGAGGCGCCGTGAGCTGCCGATTCCACGTCTTGCCCCCATCTTGAGTCGCCAGGATGAGGTCCCGGCACGAGCGCTGGTCTGGCGTGGGGAGGCAGCCGGTGGGGCCGGTCGTCACGGCCCAGCCGTGGAACGCGTCGACGAAGTCGAGTGCATGGACGACTCCTGGCACACCGGCACTCGTCCAGGTTCTCCCACCGTCCACCGTCCGCAGAATCTTCGTTCCACCGGGTACCACACCGGCCACCCAGCCATCCAAGGGATTCGGGAAGGAGATCGCCGATAGAGCCAGGGGCTGAGACTTCGGCGCAGGCGCAAGCACCACAACGCCACGCGTCGGGACGGCGACCGCAGCGCCGATAGAGCCGAGCGCGCCGACGCCCGCTGCGAGGCCAAGTGCGAGAGCCCTTCGAACAGGCAGCACAACATGATCCTCCCTCTATCGGCATCTACGTGTGAAATGCACGACGAGGGGGAATCGTAACACCGGCGACGAGATCGGTCCTGCGGTCCTCTACTCTTCCTCTCAGTCCCTCGGAATTCGGCTCGTCGACCTCGCCGACGGTCAGGTCAGGGCCCAGCTCAACGATGGCAAGAGGCTCGAGAGCGTCTGGATCGCTCCGGACGGCAGCGCGGTGTACTCGGCGGTTGAGGGCTGGAGCCGCCCGGGAGGCTGGCTCACCACCCTCCGGCGTCACGATCCCACCACGCTGCAGATCCGCGCCCGCCGCATCTTCCTGCACACGGCTCCGTTGAGCCTCTTCTTTCTGCAATAGCGCCCCCAGCCCCTCACCGTGGTGGGTAGCAACAGCGAGGCGACTCCCCCACAGTGCGAGACGGCATCTCTCTGGAGGCCCACTCCTCGCTGCACCCTCTTGTGGGAGGTGGGGCTGCGCTGCAATCGGGCAGCATCGATCATCCAGACCCATTAGGACAACCAGACCTTACGGCTGAACGGCTGCCGTTACAATCCCTTGGCCTCGAGCGTTATCAGGTCAGGATTCCTTACCGAAGCAGATACTATGCTCCAGCGCATTGCTCTTCTCCCCCTTCTGCTTACCCCGGTCCTGCCTACAAGGATCATCGGAGCAGGGGCACAGGATAGCTATCGGGCCGCTACCCGCCGGCAGGGACTCGAGCTGAGTTTGGCCGTGCCCAGGCGGAGCTATCCACAGGGTGCGCTGATCCAGGCGAGGCTGATTGCGCGTAACGTCAGCCGTCACCCCATCTGGGTCAATACCGAGCCGCACAGCGCGTGTGAGACGTCGCCCTCGGGTGTCTTCGTGGAGGACAATGCAGGCAGGACGGTGCCCATCCTTACGGCAGTTGTTCCCATTCCCTGGCTCGCGCTGGGCTGCGCGACGGCGCCTGGTCGCGAACGGGTAGCACCCGGACAGGCCATCACGCGTCACCTCTTCGCCATCCTCCGTGGGAGTCACCTGTGGGCACAAGCGCTGCTCTTCACGAAGGGATCCGCCCCGCAGAACTATGCCTTCCACAGCCTCCTCATTCGGACCCCACCGCTGACCCTGCAGCTGACTCCTGCCACGGCTCCCCAAATGACCCTCCACATCTCTGGCGACCAGTCCTTCGCCGTCGTCGAGCGTCCCCAGGGAGCGCGCGGCCTCCTGTACTACCAGAACTTTATCCAGTGCGTCGGCGGTTCGGGGACAACCGGCTCTCTGCCCCTGCGCTGGCCGGCCGTCACTGGGGACGAGATCCGGGCGAGCTGCGCTCCTCTCCGCTGGGTCCTTGTGGCCGGCTGGCTCAACTACCCAGTGGCCAGTAACGATTACATGGAGCGCCAATCATTCAAAGCTTCGTTGTCGTAATAGTTACTTTTCACTGCTCGCTCACGTTTATGGGGAAAAGCGTGGTTCCAGGAGGTTACACGTGAGGGTGAAGGCGCTCGCGGCCGCACTTGTCACTCTCTTGATCCTGGCCTGCGGGGCGTGGACATCGACTCTCGTTGCTTCACGAGCGGCAAGCCTTGCCCCAGCAGGAGGAACGGCGTCGTATGCAACACCCCTCCCTCACCGCTCTGACTCGCCCTTCCGCGTCTACCTGCCCAGGTGGCTCCCGAGCGGATTCAGGCAGGTTCATGACCCCGACAGAGCTCGGTATCCGGAAACCGCGGCGAAGTTCTTCATGAGACGCTACGGAGCGCGGGGACGCTGGGTCAGTATCTTCGAGGGACCGGCGGGCTGCTGCTTGGACAGCGTTCCCTCCCACCGTGTCGGGCCGACCCAGCTCTCGGGTGGGCGGGTGGCCTACTTCTCGAATCAGGGCAAACGGTTCGGCGGCCTCTACCTTTTTTGGGATCAGGAGCACACGCACATCGCCATCAATAGCCCGAACCTCTCAAAGCAGATCCTGCTTCACATCGCTCGATCAGAAGCCCCAACCTCAATTGTCCATCCTTTAATGGCGACCACCCTGGTCCTGGTATCCGGCACTCATGCTGTGTTCGGGATGTCCGCCTCCCGTACGAGGGCCACCACATGCTGGGCGCCCCCGGAGCCAGATCGGACCATCACCGTCTCATGCTTCACTCCCTCGCACCTAGCCCAGCTCGAGCACCGGATGCCGTCGCTGATCGATCCCTCGGTTGCGGTGCGGCGGACAACGCGCCTCTCGCTCACCGACGCGATCCTCTTGACCCGCCACGGATGTCCTCTCCTTGCCTCGCTCCTGTACGGCGATCTCAAATTCTCGCGTCCTCCCTTTCCCTCGCCGGCACGCTATCTGGGCGTCGACGAGTTTCCAGATGGCCGCTACCGGGCCTATGCGCACCGATTGGCCATACTCCGGCTGGTAGGCGGTGGGGTACAGGTGGAGGGCTACGTCCCGATCCGGAACCTCTCGTTCCGGGTATCAGCGGCTGCGCCCATAGCAACGCTACGACAGATCGCCCTGGCAATCGAGCGAATCGGTTCGCAGGCGGGATCTGTGGCCAGGGTTTTTCCGCCGTCGGTCTACCCCAAGCCGGCAAAGTTTCCACCCTGGGGCATTGGGGAAGGATGCGCCAGTCTTTCAGGCGTTCAGATCCCCGGTCCAGGAGCGGCCAGAGCGGCCTTCCCCACGCTCGCCCGCTTTGGCCATGACAGCCTCGACGCCGATCTCCACCTGAGCGATCGGGCACTCTGGCCGCGCATCCGTCGAGCGTGGCAGCAGGGCCCGCCAAACCCGGGCGCCGTCTTGCGCTGGTCGAACGTGGTCCAGTCAGGACCTGCGGCTCGCTCACCCTATGCCGGCCTGGTTCGCCATAACTGCGGCTCGACGATCGTTTCCCGATCGATCTGGTTCGCCGTCTGCGGCGGAACGGGGTTCTGTGGACCCGCGTTGACAGAGCACTACTTCCTGCTCGAGCGGCATGGCCGCTGGCTGGTCTGGTTCCAGTACCCATAGTGCCTGTGAGCACGGCGAGACCAGCGCCATCGCTGAGCAAAGTCGGGACGGATATGGAAGATACTAGGGGTGGCTCGCCAAGGGGGTCAACACCGTGGACAACTCTGACCTGTACACTCTAGCCACGCGTCTCCTGCCGCGCCGCACCCGTCCTGGCGCTCCCGGCGCCGAACAGCTGCAGTTGCATGCTGGGCAGCTTCCGCCCAGCTTACTTTTCGACCCTCCCATCCCTCCCGATTGCCGAATCATTGGGAGTGCAGTCGAGGGCCCGTTCGTGACCGTCTTGTTGGATACCGAGCTCACGCCCAAGCGGGCGCTCAGCTTCTACAGCGAGAGCTTGACCGGCAGCGGATGGACCATGCTCGACACGGGCCGATCGGTAGCGCAGCCGCGCCGTGGTGGGAAAGGTAGCCGAGGGGTTGGGACAAGTCAAGTGGCCCACTACAGCGTGTCCGCAAACTCGCCGGGGAGGCCACACACGGAGTAGGGTAGGCCGGTGAGGCCGTCACCGCACTCGTTTGGAGGATGCCGCCTGGAGCTGGTGGAGCGCCTGCTCCGTCCGCTCGACGTCCTTTCTGGCTCCCAGCCGTTGGAAGATCGCCAGCCCTTCCTCCAGCCGCTCCCGTGCTTGTTGCTGCTCACCCTTCTGGCTGTACATCAGCCCGTGCTCACAGAGAGCGCGTGCCTCGACGTAGGGGTACGGCATGGATCGAGCCAGGGAGACCGCTTCCTCGAAGGCGCGACCTGCCTCATCCCAGCGTTCCTGCCGGGTCAGGATCATCCCCTGCACTCGGAGCACGTCCGGCACATAAAGCCGCAGATGTCGCTCCTCTGCCATGCCGAGTGCTTGACCTGCCGCTTTCTCTGCCCGATCCAGGTCGTCCAGTGCTACATATGTCCATGCGAGTACTGTCAGGAGCGGGACGACAAACGGCCCGCCCGCTGCGACGAGCGGGTAGAGGCGGTCTCGAGCAGCCTCGGCTCGTCCGCCCATCACCTCCAGCTCTCCCAGCAACCAGTTCGCTATCTCCAGCGCCTGGGTATCGCCGATGGGTTCGGCCAGAGTGAAGACCTCCTCCAGATCACGAGCCGCCGCCTCCCACCGTCCTTGCCGCAGTCGCAGCTGCCCCCGGTAGAGTGGGGCGTAGACGGCAAACCAGGATGTGCCCACCGCCTCCAGGACCGCTGCTCCTCGCTCGATGGACGCCTCTGCCTCCTCCCACTCACCTAGGTAAATGCTGATCTCACCCAGGCCCAGGATCACGAACCCGGTGTTTGCGGTATTACCCGCACGCGCGTGTGTGTCCAGCGCTCGGCTGAACCGCTCCCGGGCAAGCTTCAGGTCGCCCCTCGTCTGGTAGCTCGCTGACAGGTTGTTGAGGGCGAGAGCCAGGGTTTCCAGATCCCCTGCGGACTCGGCCAGCGGGACCGATTCCTCCAGCACCCGGATGCCCTCCTCCAGCTGACCGAGCACGGTTAGTGCCGTCCCCCGCCGCATCTCCGCACCTGCCAGAATCCGCTCATCCCCCACCGCTCGGGCCAGCTCTCCTGCCCGCTCCGCCGCTTGCAGGCTCTCGTGATATCTCCCACTCCCAAAGTGGAGATAGGCCAGCGCCAGGTGCAAGGAGGCAAGGCCCTGAGAAGGACCGGCCCAGGTGAGCAGTTCAAGGACCGGCTGGATACGGGTAATCCCCTCCTGCGGCGTCGCACGGTAGCGATGGGTCCAGCCGATCCTGGCCGTCACTCGCGCCACCGCCTCCAGGTCCCGCACCTGCCGATAGACCTCCACCGCTCGCTCCAGCGGCTCCAGCGCCTCGTCATACCGGTTCGCCGTCGCCAGCACCCCTCCCAGCTTCTCGTCCAGCTGGGCCAGCGCTGCCGGTTCCGCTCCTGGTAGCTCCAGCCGTCTCCTGGCCTCTTGGTAGTTCTCGATGGCGGTCTCGTTGGCATAGACCTCCGATGCTCGATCCCCTGCCTTCTCCAACCACACAGCCGCCTCCCCATGCTCCTCGGTTCGAGCGTAGTGGTAGGCGATCATCTCGACGTACTCATCGGTGGAGTAGAGCTGGGCGATGGCTCTGGCTGTCGCCAGGTGCAGCGCCTGCCGCCGCTTCTGGACCAGTGTGTTGTAGGCCACCTCGCGCATGCTGACGTGCTTGAAGACGTACTCGAGATCCGAGCCTCGTCTGGGGAACGCGATCTCGGCGTGTTGCAATGCCGTCAGTGGCATGTCCAACGCTGCTGCCTCCCTGCCCACTACCTGGGCTAATAACCGCACCGCGAAGCTCCGACCGATGACGCTTGCCACCTGGGCCAGGGAGCGCACCTGCCCCTCCAGCCGATCAAGTCGCGCCAGCAGCACCTCAGTGAGGGTGCTGGGCAACCGCTCTGCTGCTCCTGGGACCAGGTACATCTGCCCATCGCGCTGCTCCAATCCACCCGTCTCCTGCAGGGCGCGCAGCATCTCTTCGACAAAGAAGGGATTGCCTCCTGCTCGATCCGCCACGTAGCGCTCCAGCTCCAGGGAGAGCGTCATGCCACCCAGCACCGCTCCTGCCAGGAGGGTTGCCTCCTCGTCTCGCAGTGGCCGCAAGCTCAACCGCTCGGTCCAGCCCCAGTCGGTCCAGGGAGCCGTCCAGCCGGGTCGATGAGCCGCCAGGACCAGGAGCCGTAATCCCGGCACATCGCTGAGCGCCTCGGTCAGCACCTGGCTGCTCGCTTCGTCGAGCCAGTGGAGGTCTTCCAGCACGAGCACCGTCGGCGCTCGCTCGGTGACCGCTCCGAGTACCAGCCGCAGGTCCCGGATCAGCGCCTGCCGCCGGATCTGGGCTCCGGCGTTCGCGACCAAGGAGTTCCCAGGAGGCAGCCCCAGCACCTCCCCCAGCACATCCATCGCCTCGACCTGGGTCTCCGCATCGCTCTCCTTCAAGAGGCTGGTGCTGCCTGTGCTCAGCTTGACCCGCACCTCCTCCAGCCCATCCTGCTCTTGGATGCCGAACAGGCCACGCAAGAGGTCAGCCACCAGCCACAGACTGATCTCCTGGCCATAGGAGAGGCAGCGAGCCCGCAGCACCCGGATGGCAACGCTGGTCCCCACCTTCTCCAGGAGCTCGGTAATCAGGCGGCTCTTGCCGACTCCGGCATCCCCCACTAAGGTCACCAGCTGCCCCTCACCTGCCTGCGCTCGAATCCAGGCGTCGAGCAGCTCCAGCATCTCCCGGTCGCGGCCAATGAGCGGGGTTGCCTCCTCGCTCGTCTCCCACCGCTCCCCGAACTGCTCTCTCACTCCCAGAGCCGGATAGCCCGGAATGGTGCCTACCTTGCCCTTGAGGACCAGCTCTCGGCGCTCGCCATAGCGGATGCGCCGCTTGGTGAGGCGCATCGTCTCCAGGCCCACCAGCACCTCTCCCGGCTCTGCTGCGCTCTGAATGCGGGCTGCGGTATTCACCGCGTCGCCGGTGACTGCCACGTCCTGTCGGCCTCCGGCTTCCCACCTACCGCTCACCACTTCGCCTGTATTGACCCCAACCCGGATGGCTGGCTCGACACTCCACCGTCGCTGAGTCTGCTCTGCCACGGGCTCGATGGCTGCTTGCATCCCAAGGGCGCAGAGCACGGCTCGCTCGGCGTCATCTTCATGGGCGATGGGAGCCCCGAAGAGGGCCAGCACCGCATCCCCGGCATACTTCTCCACCGTGCCGCCGTAGCGCTCGATCTGCTGCCGCATCTGCTCAAAGTAGGCTGCCTGGATATCTCGCACCTCTTCCGGGTCGAGTCGCTCAGAGAGAGGCGTGAAGCCGACGAGGTCACAGAAGAGGGCAGTGACCAGGCGCCGCTCCTCTGGAGCTATGGGCGAAGGCGGGGAAGCCGGAGCGGCTGCGGACGACACTGCTCCCTGTGTCGCGGGCCCCTCCGATGGGGGAGCGGCTACCCGACGAGGAGGAGCAGCGGCTGAGGCGGGAGCGGTACCCAAGAGCGCGGCACCGCAATCGCCACAGAAGCGCTTCCCCAGTGGGTTCTCCGCGCCACACACCGCGCAGATAAGGGGCAGAGGAGAGCCGCAGTCGCCGCAAAATCGCTTGCCCGCCGGGTTCGACTGTCCACACGCGGGGCACGGGACGCTGAGCGGCTCCATAGTATCGCCATCGTACCACGTTCCTTGACAGAGCGCAGGAGGCGCTGCTTAAGCCGTCCATGCCGCTGCCACCCAACCTCGGGTCCAGCTGGCCGACTTTCGTTATCTCTACGACGTGCCGTCACCCCCGACGCCCTTCAGGTCGAAGAGGACCCTACCATCGATCTGGTAATGGACCCCATTGTTTCTCTGCCCAAACACCACGAGGTACGTGCGAGTTGTGAGAAGGACTTGCTGTATGGCATCTGGGCCCGGTTTCAGGGCGTGCGGACATCCAGCTGCTTGGTCTTGAGGTTCCGCGCCGTAGAAGGCGTGGGTTGTTTGCTGGGGCGCGAGCCGAGGACCTGTGGCAGCCACGACGATCAGCACCGCTGCCAGTGCACTGTTCCTGTGAAGAGCTTTCCGTACCATCACATCCTCCGTTCCTCTGCCACGTACAGTCACTTTGCGCGTCCACGATGCGTCCAACTGGCGCCGAGTTCAACGCAGCCTTTATCTTCCCCGTTGGGCCGAACCCAGCGGCGAGAGGACGGTGACAAAGCCGTCTAGCTTCCCTCCGTGGTACTGGTCGGTCCCTCCCTGGCCCTCATTCGTCGGCTGTAGGGCCAGCCGCACGGGAAAATCCTCCGACGCGGTGTAGCCGGTCACGGCGATTCTTCCTGCCTGGACGCTGATGCCCTGACCTGCATCGTCGGCCTTGCCACCGAGGTAGGTGCTGAACAAAAGCTTGCCGGCTCTGTAACGGTGGCGATAGACCGTGCGTTACATGGAGGAGGGGTCCTACTCCAATGACCGCCAGGATAGCATCTAGCCTCGGTGCGCTCGCCCCAGTAGGACAACCTCTCCATCGCTCCGCCGACGCGGTGCATCGCCTGTGGTGCCGGATGAAGCGGAGAGTTACGGGAGCCATGCCAATGCGCCGCGTCCTGTTCCTCGCGACCTCTCTCCTGGTCCTGATCCTCGCACCTGCCGCCGGTATCCGTGCGTCGGCGAGCAGTCTGGAGCAGCCGGCTGCCTCCCTGGTTGCCGACGTGGACTTCGTGTCGGGAGCTACCGGTTGGGTTGCTCTCTACTCGCCCCGGACCTCCCACGTCGGGAATGCCTGCGACTACGATCTGAGTCGCACTCCCGTCACCATCGTCAGGACGATAGACGGTGGCAGGCACTGGACTGCGCAGCTTCACTTCACCGGCGACTCAACGGTCTTCGGAAACGCGCGCCTGTGGGGAATGTGGATGCGCTTTGTGAATGCGACCCACGGCTTCGTCTCGGGCCCGGCGACACAGAAGCAGGCGTGGCTGTATCAGACGCGAGACGGTGGCAAAATCTGGCGCAAGCTCCGTCTACCGGGGATTCCCGGAGGCTTCATCGGCGATCCGTTCACCTTTCCCAGCGCTGGAGAGGGATGGCTCCTTGCAAATGTGGCTGCGACCATGGACCGAAGCTGGGCGAGCGTCTTCCACACGGTGGACGCCGGCACGCACTGGGTGAAGGCCGCACGGTTTGGCAAGGGAACGGAGGGGGCTACAGGTGATTTGAATGCTCTTGTCTTCCGCGATGCGCACGTTGGCTGGGTGACGGGAGGCTCGAACGCCAGTCCAGGCTTTGTCTATGCAACCAGTGATGGTGGGAGGCATTGGTCGTTTCAGTCGTTGGGATTTCCCAAGGGCGTGCACGAGGCCTCCGGTACTCCCTATCCGCCAGCGATCTTCAACGCGTCGACCGGATTTCTTCCGGTAGAGGCCGGCGAGTTCCTCTATCTCTACACCCTCGGTCCAGATGGCACGCACTGGGTGTCGCCTCGCCGCCTTCCGGCACGGGCGGTGGATGACCGCACGCTGTATTGGCAGCTTCTTAGCCCACAACGCTGGTGGGTAGGAGCCGGCAACACGCTGCGCCGCACCGTCAACGTCGGCCGAACTTGGCAGACCTATTCTCTGCACCTGCCGCCGGGCTTCGTCATAACGCAGCTCGATTTCGTCGGCCCGAATCGGGGCTGGGCGATCGCCACCGCAGGATTCACCCCGGGCTATCCAACCTGCGCCTCCATCTTGCTTCGGACAACCGATGCAGGAGCTCACTGGGCGTCCGTGGCGGTCGGCGAATGACCGGAGCAGGAGTTCACTGCTCTCGGCGGCTCAGATATCGCAGTCGCTTACCGTCCCTGTGACAATTGGCTCCCGCCCCGCGTTGAGGAAGAAGAGGCCGTTCGTGGGGAAAGCCGTGCTCGCTCGTGCCGTCTTCCTGACAATTCTTACTGCATCCTTCTTATTTGCCGCGCCTCGCGGCCTGGCGGAGTCGAACGCGATGCCGCTCGTCGAGCACACGAGCGGCGCGTACGCCGGCTGGCATTGGCTGAATCCTCTGCCCAACGGAAACTTTGCCACCGCCGTGGCCTGCGCTCCACAGGGACCGTGTTACGCTGTCGGAGGCGACGGGCTGGTGGTCATCACACGGGACAAGGGCAGGACGTGGGTGAATGTTCCCAGTGGTAGAACGGCAGATCTGTTCAGCATCACCTGCCCCACCAGACTGACCTGTTACGCTGTGTCCAACTCCGCCGGCGCCATCTTCACCACGACCGACGGCGCACGGTCCTGGACTGCGCATTTCCTCAACCGGACATGGGGCCTGTATCGTCTCAGCTGCCCCCGTGGCCGTAACTGCTATGTCCTCGGTACCGACTACACTTACCAGTGTCATGTGCCGAACTGCAACCTCCACGGCAAGGAGAACGTTCTCGTGCGGACGACCGACGGTGGCAGGACGTGGCAGCGGCTGAACACGGGAGACACGGACGGCCTCTATGGCATCGCCTGTCCGATCACACGTACCTGCTATCTCGCCGGAGGAAGCGGAACGGTCCTGGTGACGAGAGACAGCGGAGCGAGCTGGCACCGGCTGGAGAGCCGCGTCGCTGACCCTCATGTGATGCTGCACAGTGTCGCCTGCCCGAGCACCAGGGACTGTTTGATCGGCGGAGACGGCGTGCTGCTGGCGACACACGACTACGGCGGTACCTGGAGGAAGATACCACCGCCACCCGGGGTGCACTTCGGTTTCACGGACCTCACCTGCGCCAACTCCGGCGGCTGTCTCGGGCTCGGGAGCTCGGAGCCGCCGAAGCATCGCCTCTATCAGGATGTGCTGATAGCAGTCTCGACTGCACACAATCGGGTGCGCGCCATGGTCCGTGGCATCGTGCAAGGACAGAGCGTTGCCTGCTCCGATCCCGCCGATTGCCAGGTGGCTGGAGGACTGGACTCTCCGTCGACCAGTAACGACGGCGGCCGCCACTGGCGGGACTGGGTCCACGGAGATCGCGAGGAATTGGACCAGATCGTCTGCCCCACGGTGCTGTCCTGCCGGGCGGTGGGCAAGGGGCGCCTGCTGGTCACCGACGACGGCGGCAAGAGCTGGACGAGCCGCGGCCCGGCTGTGGGCGACGACTACGGCAACGGTTCGGGGCTGTTCTGTCTCACCGCCAGAATCTGTTACGCCGGCCGGGCGTTCGGCCGGATCTTGAAGACGCAGGATGGCGGCCGTACCTGGCAGAGCGAGCACGACCCACTGACCGGCACAGCGGTGGAGTTCAGCAGTATCGCCTGTCCCGGAAGACGCAACTGCTTCACTGCCGGGAGCGGGTGCCGCCAGGACCCCTGCCGTCCTGGGGAGCAGGCCGGCAGCGTGGTTGTGATGACGGCCAATGGAGGTGCAAGCTGGCGCGAGGTCTACCACCGGCAACGCGAATTCCTGCACCTTTCCTCCATTGCCTGTCCATCCGTGCGCGTGTGCTACGTGGCCGGATCGCCCGCATTCCTGGCTGCCACGAAGGACGGTGGTGCATCGTGGCACGAGCTGCGCACGCCGGCAGGCGCAACCAGCGTTGCTTTGTCGCACATCGCATGCGCCAGCACGCGGGTATGCGTCGCCGTGGGCACGGGCTGCACAACCAGTTACTCCTGTGCTCCACAGGGTTTCGGCAGTGTCATCCTACGTACGGCGAATGCCGGCAGCACATGGCACGAGACGATTCCCCCACTGCCGGCGAGCGATCGATCCAAGCTGTGTGACATTGGAGGCTGTCCGGCGAGTGTAAGCCTCAGCACTGTCGCGTGCCCAACGACACAGCGATGCTGGGTAGTGGGTGCAGTTGGCACCATCCTCCGTACCGTGGATGGCGGAGTAAGCTGGCAGCAGGATCAGTCCGGGACCGACATCAATTTGCGCGGCATTGCATGCCCAGGCATCTTCCGCTGCTATACGGTCGGCGAGGGAGGCGCGATTCTGGGCCTGGGAAGCAACGCCGGCAGACTCACGCGACGCAGCTGATACGGAATCCGTGAAGGTTAGGTCCTGTATGACCGATAGTATGCGCTTGTGCAAGCCAATTCCCGGGACCGAACGAGCCCTACTGTGCCAGGATTCCGTATGAGAGAAGTAAAGCTGCGCTAGCGCATACCGTGACCGGACACCAGGACCAGGGGTGGTTCAAACGCATACCGCCGTTGGGCCGTGATCGTATGCGTGTTGAGGTCGTAGCGATACAGCGTGGAATCCCCCTCCCGGTCAGGCTGATCGTTGGTCAGCGCGTAGAGCGTTCGGCCGTCCGGGGAAGGCCGGACCGAGATGACCCATTTGCCCTGCAGGGTGTCCCCAACGATCGTCCCCGTGCGCACGTCCACCACGCGCAGGCCGAGCCCCTTCCCCGACATCATGCCCGTGATGTAGAGCTGCCGGCCATCGGGCGAGAACGCCATGCTCGGCTCCGCGCCCTCCACCTCCTTGGCGGAGGCAATGCTCGGTGCGATGCCGATCCAGGCAGTGAGGCGCCCCAGCAGAGTGCTTGCGTGGCTTGCCGCCACGAGCTGCTCTGTCCGCACCAGCCTCATCCTCAACATGTCGATCAGCACCAGGGTGTCGCCGCCCGGTGCCAGGACGGCAATGATGCGGCCATCCGGGCTGAGTGCCCATGCGGGCTGCGCCGTCGTCATGAGGCGGAGCTTGATGCTGCCTCGCGCGTGGCCCGAAGGGAGATCGTGGGCCCAGAGCACGACGGTGCTGGTCTGTCCCTTCATTACCTTTGGCATCACATCCATCAGATAGAGACGCCGCCGCGCGGGATCGTAGAGAACCGGGGCATGGCAGCTGTCGCCCGTGAAGCTGTACACCACACGACCGCTCTTCACGCTCAGGGCGTTCCAGCCGCAGGGTCCGCTGCTGTCGCTTCGGTCGCCATAAATCTCGCCACCGCGCGGTGTGAGGTGAAGCGTCGAAACGTCCAGTGGCACGCTGGGATGGAACATGGCGCGTAGCCTGCCGGTGGCTCGGTCGAAGGTTTGGATGGTGAGATTCTTCGGCGGAGGCCAGGCATTGTTCACCGGAGTAACCATCAGCGCGGCTATTGTGGAGCCGTCCGGGCTGGCGATCAGCCTGGAGCGTTCGTCGAAGCCGGCCAAGGGGTCCCACCTGAGGTCGAGGCTCGAGCTGCGGCCCATATCCTGAAGCGTGGCAGGATTGAGCCGGACGAGGGCCGGAGAATTCCAGTCCGCACAGCAGGCCGAGTACAGACGCGCCGGCTCTTGTGCCCGTGCCGGCGCAGCAGCGAGGTGCTGCCACGACAGCCTGGAGGCCAGGAGCGCGATCAGTATGAGGGCCGCGAAGGCTGCCGCCCCGAATCTGCGGGAGCGAAGAGGTCTCATGTTGATCCTCCCGGGCTGTCCCTCTGTTCTACCTACACCGCTGGAGCACGATGAGTTCCCGGACCGTGTCAGTGTACCGTCGCGGTCTTCGACATCGAGCCCGCAATGTGCAGCAGCTCCCGCTCCGTCAGGGTCGAGTCGGTTAGCCCGATAAACGTCCCCGCCTGCTCCCACCAGAGAAGCTCCGGTTCGGTACCGCCAACAAAGCGGTAGGCGGTGACGCCGTCAGAAAGGCGAACCGGGTCGACCCACTTCCGAAGGTCCTGGTCGAGGCAGCAGCCCGCGAAGCTCTGAAAGGCGCGCAGCGGACCGCGGCGGCCTCCGTACTCGATCTCGACGGAGTTTGGCGGATTCCTCCGTCCATCACCCTCCAGGATCGACTTGAGCTTGAGGCCGGCCGGCAGCGCCCTCGGCCGCTACCCGCTGCGCTCCCGGCGCATGTCGCTCCAGATCGGGGGTGGTCGCTCTGCGCTCGGTGATCGCCAGGCCGACCTGTCCCGCCGCTGGGCCGGCTCTCACTCCCGGGGGCACAAAGGCGAGCAGGACGCTCCCCTGAGGTAGGAGGCGGGGCGTGGGCCAGGTGAGTCCTGCAGGCCTGTCGTATGGAGCGAGGAGCGGGAACGGCAGCCGCCGGGCCAGCCTGGCCACCGCCCGATTGTAGGGGCGCGCCGCCGCCATCGCCTGCGGCCGCATATCGTCGATCACCGTTTCGGCAGGCGCCGCGAATCGGAGCAGGCGTGGGTCAATCGAAGCGTGGTAGCGAATGGATGTCACCCTGGTCTGTGCGAGCAGCTTCGAGGAATTGTCGGGGTCGTAGAGCCGGTACTGCAGGACGAAGAACGTCTGCTTGTCGACCCAGATCATCGCTCTCCCTGCCGCCTCACGGGACGATCCTGAATTACTCACGCAGAGCGCCAACCCCAGGTCGACGACGTAGACTTGGCGGCCTGCAATCGTTGCGCTCCCCTTCACCATGGGCGGCCCATAGCATCCCCTATGAGGGTGCGCCACCAGTGTCGGCAAGTTCCCGAAAGACTGCCCAAAGGGCGCTAACCCCACCGCAAAGGAAAACTGCGTGATGGCATCCCATGGCAGGATCCGTTCCACCTGTACCTGCCGGTCCCGCCAGTAGTAGCGCCAGATGTCCCGCCCATCGCTCACCACGGTGCCGGGAACGGGGAAGAAGGACGTCCCTCCCAGGAGCTCGTCCCCGCGCATGCCGGGCACACGCGGCGGAACGAGATACCGGCCCGAGACCCGCCAGCGTTTGGGCGAGGCGTACCACCAGGTGCTGATGCTCCGCACCGGACCCCGATAGCTGGCGAATCCGGCGATGCCGGAGTTCGCCGGCCATGATGCCGTCGTCTCCTCGAGCCGGAAGCTCGGGATAGCACCCGTGGCAAGGGAGCCGGTGGCTGCCACCGCCCGAGACACGATCGTCTCTGCGTCGGCAGCCTCTGGCCGCTGGTTCCAGGGGAACGGCCCAGCATAGGTGCCGGCCAGGGTGAAGACGATAGTGGCGGTCTGCTTCACTCGACGTGGATGGAGCTGGAGCATTACGCTCCCTCCTCATCATTCGCTCTAGGAGTTAGAACAACGGAGCCGATCAAAAGTAACGCTGCGAGAGCTCGTTCTTGGCGAGAAGTGAAGAGAACTCATGTCGATCGTCCTGGGCCATTCTCCTACTTTTCCTACACCGGTGAGGCACGATGGATTCCCACACGGTGTCAGTGTGCCGTGCCGGTTTCCATTGACCGGGCAATCTCGACTGCTCGCTCCTCCGAGATCTGCCCCTCGATCCTCAGAGCCACCGTGCCATGGTCCCACGCCAGCACATTACCCGCCAGGCGGATCGTGTCACGCAGCAGCGTACCCTGTCGACTGAAGTAGTACAGAAAGTGGGGTCTGCCGGCCAACCAGACACCCTCCTCCGCGGCGAAGCCTCCTCGCACCTGCCCCGAGATACCCACCGGCGCCACGGTCGTCCCCGGAGGGACCGTTTTCCCAACGAAGAAGCGCGCTTGCACCTCAGTGATAAGAAGCCCGGCCCCGGTGGTCGAGGCACGCGGCAGGTCGCGCCTCGCCCGATAGATGAGGGAAACGCGCCCGCCGAAGGGAGGCGGACCGACATAGATCTCATCTGGCGTGCCGAGGCCAGGCAGGGTTGGAGTGAGGATACGGAATGGTACCCGCTTCTGCGCGTCTGCAAGCGATAGGCGCCGGCCGAGATTGAGGTTGTGCCCGAGGGGGCCAGGCGGTGAGCTACCGGACTTGATCGCTATGCCTGCGAAGTGGAACCACGACGCGACGGCTGAGCGAGCATCGGGGGAGAGCGCCAATACCATTGCGAGGATGGCGAGGGCAGCGAGGACTGGCACGAGCACGGCACGCCGGATGACGAGGCCCCGGAACGACCGGACGCGACGCGGATGCTGCTCGAGGTGAGCGCGCACGGTCTGGGAGAGATCGGGAGCTGAGGGATAGCTCAGGTGCGTGCCCAGGTCGACCAGCGCCCGCTCCAGCTCAGCGTCAGAGAAATCCATCCATGCCTCACTCATGGTGCACCCCCTCATCCACCAGGTGGGAGCTCTCATCCCCAAGCATTTGCCGGAGCCGATCGAGCGCCCGCGAGAGTCGCGACTTGACCGTACCGCGGGCACAGCCCAAGGCGTTTGCCGTCTCCGCCTCCGAGAGGTCGAGGAAGTAGCGACAGGCGATGACCTGCCGAGCCTGCTCTTCCAAAGCATTCACAGCCGCAAGTAACGTATATCGGTTGAATGCCACAAGGGCCGCCTCCTCGGGAGATGGAGCCGCATCATCCCGGGGGCGGCCCTCGGCTAGCCGCAGCTCAAGTCCGGTGCGCCGGCTCGTGGACCGCGCTTGATTGCGCGCCTCGTTGGCGACGATCTTGAGCAGCCAGGGACGGAACGGCGCCCCCGATCGAAACCGATGCAGCGCGTAGTACGCCTTGATGAAGCCGGATTGTGCCGCATCCTTCGCGGCCTCCGCATCTCGGGTCATGATATAGGCAGTTCGAAAGGCAACCTCCTGATAGCGACATACGAGCTGCTCGTATGCCGATACGTCACCAGCTTTGCTTCGCTCCACGAGCTCGACGTCGTCCAGTGGTCGGCTCCCCACGGACTCATTCTTGTCCCTACTACACCGAACAGGCCCAGCCGGTTCCCATGCTGGTGAGCGGTGAGGTACGCCAAGCCGCCAGAACCGGGCGAGCGAGACCGCCGGAGGTGGGGGATCGAGCCCTGACCCTTCATTGCAGTTACAGAAATCGGATACGCCATACGGAGGGGGAACTAAGCCGTCGCACGTGTATCTGGCAAGCCGGCATGGAACCGATGCCTCGCGATGGGTGTAGAAAAGGCAAGAGGACGTATGGATGCATATGAGTCACACGCCGGAGGGGCGATTCCTCGTCGCTGCAACGTTGTGCGCTGCCCTGGCTCTCCCGCCGGGTGTCGTCGTGCAGGCAGCGGGTAAGCCATCTCCCACACCGCCGCCGTTGCCCGTCAACGATTACAGCATGGGTCGCGCGCCGCAGAACTGCCCGGCAACCGATGGCAGCATGGTGCACGCCGCGTACAACAATAAGCCCAACGTCTTTCCCCACCGATTTTGGTGGATTGGACGAGGACCCCTCGTCGGGCACAGTGACTGGATCGTGCATGGTCACCGCGTGACGCTCCACTTTGGCTCACACACCAAATATGGCTACCCTCAGAAGGTGGGCTGGCAGCTCATGCGTGGCGCCCACGGCCCGGTAACTCTGCAGGGTTGGAATCTGCGGACCAGACAGACGATCTGGTTCGGACATCCGCTGCCAACAGCACATCCTCAGCCAGTGGTGCCTCCTCCTGTCATAGCGTGGCCTGCCGGCATAGTGCGCGACCATCGTGCACCGAACCTCCTGTTCGTCGCCTCCGCCGGGTGCTATATGCTCCGGGCGCAGTGGAAGACCGGGGTCTGGACCCTGCCCTTCGCGGCTGGATGCCTTGCCGATCGCCGGATGTTTGGCGTGGCGCGTTGCAAGTAGCCAAGGCCATTGCCAGCGGCTGCCAATCCGACGGTAGAAAGCGGGACGTGCGTAGATAGGCGAGGAGGGACACGAAAGAGCACGGCGTCGTCGACAAAACGCGAGTCCTTGCCGCGGTAGCGGCAGCCCTCTGTCTCCTGATCGGGTGGGTGGCGCATGCTCAACCGACGAAGGTCCGTGGCGCCGGATGTGCCCGCGGCCCGCTCACGCTCTCCTGCTGGACAATCCCGCACTCACGTCCTTCTATGTCAAGTTGGTGGCCGCTCACGCCGTACGACCAACGGGTCGTCATGGTCCATGAGCGGACCTATGAGCCAACGCGGCCCGAGTCGATCACCATGGCGCTGGCGGTGGCCGGCTCACCTCACTTCCGCGCGCTCCCGTCTGGTGCCTACCCGCATTTCGGCGTCCTCCAGCGCTGGCAGCTCTCCTGGCCCTGGCTGGTGGGCGTGGTCGATGCGCAGGCGCTGCCCGGTCCAGTTGACTGGCGGCTCTGGGCCGGCAATCTGCAAAGCGGGCAGCACGTCGTGATCGATCAGGGAAACAATGCGTCTGCCGGTCGGTCCGACCGGCTGCGCACCTTCCCAGACTTCGAGCTCGCCCGAGGACGGGTGGTCCGGACGCGGACTTTCCATTATCTCCTGCCAGGAGTGCGGGCTGTCGAGCACATTGCGCTGTACGACCTGGCCAGCCGCCGCACCATGACGCTTGCGATCCCGGAGCCGGGTTCGCACGAAATGTATGCCAACCCGACGCTCTCCGGATCCCGTGTGGTGTGGGAGCGGTAGAAGCCCTACGCCCTCCTGCGCGTTCTGCATCGCCGTTCGACGAAGGAGTCGAACCCCCTCAGAACCCCCGGCATGTAGTTGTGCGCTACCGCCGGCAGAATAATATTGATGCCGAGGAGATAACTGCTGATCCCTAAACTGCTGCTGGTGGGGCTTGGGCTGCTCTGGGTTACTACACGGCAACCCGGAGGATGTGACATGTTGATTCGTTCCGAGTGACTGCGGTTGGGCCTGAGGCTTCACGTAATCGATCGCGGCTACCGGGTGATCGAGAAATCCGGTGACAACATGCCACGTCGACAGCGGCTGGCACTTGGGAAGCAGACGGTAGATCGATTTGCCCTGCCGGGGAATCGCCTCCCAGTGGAGCGAGCCAATCACCGTATCAGAGGTTGCTGTTCGACATTCCGCGACCTGGAAGCTGTATAGCGGACCGTATCCTGCAGAGGGCGGTTCGACATCGGCGTGGGGTGAAGGCTCGAGGGACAGGACGGCAGAGAGAGGCGATGCCGGACGCAAATGCAGCGGCAGGATGGCGGACTCAATCCCGGTATACCGGCCCACGCTGACCACTGCCTGTAGGTAGCTGCTACGCAGCATGGCCAGCAGATGGCGCTGGATGCTTCCCCCCGGCGGCAAGACCCCGTTGTAGGGCAGGGGTGTGCAGATGGAGTAGTCGTCGACTTCCGGAGGATAGACAATAGCGCCGGCTCCATCGAGGACTCGAATACCGGGACTTGTGGTCGGGCAGAATCTGCCGGAGCTGGCCCCCAAATCGATCGCGGCGCCGGATAGGTTCTTCACGCGCACGGTCGCCCGCACCAGCGCGTTGGCAGGGTAGGTCTGCTTGTCGAGGATCAGCGAGAGCTTGATGCCATGAACAATGGTGTCTACACGGATACCCGAGGTGCGTCCAGCGCGTGCCGGTGCTGGTGGCAACACCAATAGAAGGAGTAGGAGGACAAGCAGCGCGAGTCGCCTCATCATCTCCTGGCTCACCTCTGGTGCGTGACGTACATGCGGGCCCGCTCCATCTGTAGAACGAAGCGTCCGGCCGCGACGTTACAGTGACGTGGAGGTAGATCCAGACAGGTGGATCCTCATCACTCCGAGCCCTGCTCTCGTCAACGAGCTGGGCGATTACACGACTCAACATCAGTCACCGTACGATGTGCTCAATGGATGTGAGACAGATGACCGAGCAGTGGACCCGGCAGTATGTGCGCCTCGCCTTCCACATCGATCGCATGTTCCGGGCGACCGGTGGCTGGAGTCAGGAGTAGCTCAGCTGCTCATCCCAGTCCGTCGGGCGCCCCTCCGGCGTAAGGTCAAACAAGTTCCAGAGCGGCTCGAGGGTGCCGACGCTACGGTGGTCCTGTCCGGGCGCGAACAGCTCCGACAACCGCACCTCGGTCGGGGTGCCGTGGGCTCCCATCCCCTGGAAGACGTAGTCCTCCGGGACAACCCCGCCGGGCGGCAGCGTGCGTCTTGCTGCGGCCACCGCCTCGGTGGCGCGGCGCAGCTCGATCTCCTGCTTGAGCAGCCGGTCGCACGCTTCCCGGTACCCGGCTGACTCTCCTGGAAACGCAATACTCATGGTTTCTCCCCTCTCTCGTTGATGCATGGGTGATCTGTTCAGCTAATGCTTTTACCTGCCTGTGAGGAAGACACTCTTGAACTGGACTCTCCTGACCGCCGACGGGCCTCTATGCCGCCGTCTCAGCGACCGCTTCCATTATCTTCTCGACACCCGTGGTGGTGATCGCTGCACCGGGTTCCAGGTCCGGTTGCCCGTGGTGCTCGGACTCCGCTCCCACGTGTCGGAGCAGGACCGCGGCCAGTACGGCCATCGCGATCGCGGAGGCGGCGCTGATGCCGGCGGACAGCTGCAGCCCTTGCGTGAACGCTTCGCGCGCCCTGTCGAGCAGCTCGGCACCGGCGAGGCCGGGGAGCTGGTGGGCCGCCGCCACGGCGCCGCCAAGGGTGTCACGCGCCGCCTGGGCCGCGTGGGGCGAGACACCGGCCGGGACAGCGTGGGCAACCTGGGTGCGGTAGATGGCGGCGCCGATGCTGCCGAGGATCGCGATGTCGAGCGCCCCGCCGAGCTCAGTGCCGGTCTCCGAGATCGCCGATGCCGCCCCGGCCCGCTCGGGTGGAGCGGTCCCGACGATCAGGTCGGTGCCCAAGGTGACTGCCGGAGCGATACCCAAGGCCAGGACGACGGACCCGATCACGATGACTGCGAGTCCGGAGGCCCGGTCGACCTGGGTCAGAGCGCCCAACCCGACGGCCGCGAGCGCCAGGCCGGCTGCGATCACAAACGCCGGGTGGACGCGGCGTACGAGCACCGGGGCCAGCATCGAACCGGCGATGAATCCGCCGGACGAGGGCAGCGTCCACACGCCCGCCTGCAACGGTGACAGGCCGAGCACCAATTGCAGGTACTGCGCGATGAAGAGAAAGGTGCCGAACGCCACGAAGAGGCTGAGGGTGTTCGTGGCCAGTGACGCGCCGAAGCCAGGCAGCCGGAACAGCTGCAGGTCGATCAGCGGACGGCGAATCCGAATCCCTCGAGCGCCGCTCTGTGCTGTTGCAGTCTTTCTCGGTGTTCCTGGCTCTGGACCCGGCTCAGGGCTAGCTCGGTTAGCTGATGGCTGATGCAGAGCTCGCCGTGGAGTCGACTCAATGTCGGGTGGCACTTCCGGCATGCGTCGCGAGGGAACGTCTCGCTCCACCAGCCGCACCCTCGACGATGCCCGTCCCTGCATGAAGACGGCGCTTACGAGCGACCGCACCTCGTGCAGGTCGTCTGCTTCGGCCACGTAGGCGTTTGCTTCGATCACGCGCCCTCGGACCATGGGGGAATCGGTCCCGGCCAGGTCCAGCCCATGGCCTGATGGCTATCGCACCGACTCGGCGATCCGGGTCAGGTCGTTGCTGGCAAGATGGAGACCTCCGGCTGTCAGGTCATATACCATGCCGTTGTGCTGCCAGGTCAGTTCCTCGTCATCCGCTGCAGGATTCCATGCTGCGATCGTCCCGGGTCCAACATCCTCGTACGCTCCGTGCACGTAGTAGGCAGGGCCTCCCTCGACCCGGACGCGCTGAGCAGACGAAGAGGGGACGGCCGAGCCTCCCACCGGTGCTCCCAAGTCAATCCAGCGGTCTCCACGCTCGTCTCCATACTCTATATACGCTTGGGCCACGAATGTGTGCCACGGTGAGCCGCAAGGCGGCAATTACCGACTCGTCGGGTGCCGTATGGCCTGGCCATCATCTGGTCCGGATGTGACCGGGAGCGATATGGTAGCCACGCCGTTGTACCGAAAGCACACGTGGCTACGACTGAGGACAATGCTCGTCTTGTCATCGATCGTCGCCACTACCGCCGAAAGATACCGAAGGGGGCGCGCAGCCAATGCGTCGACGAACAACCGGCCGGAGTCTACGATCCGGCTAGCTTGGTGCAATGAGCCCTGGTACGGGATGGCCGGAGGTGCTGGACCGCTACTGGGAGGTATGCCCGGAAAGTAGATCCGCGGGTAGCGTTGTGTCTCGACGGGGAGAACGATGGCGTTATGTTGTTGGCCCTGGATCGTGATGGTGGTCAAGATAGGAATGTGGAATGCAGTTGTGTACCTGCTCCCACCCGACGAATCATCGGCTGACGGCAGAAGCATCCAGCCGGCAACCACGGCCGGCAGATCGTCCCGTGCCTTCAGGACTGGTTCTATCTCAGCCCACTGTCCATCAGTGGCAAGAGGTTGACGATGATACGCCCGGGTGCCCACTTGCACCAGGTCGCTACGTTGACGCTCTGCCACGGGGTTGCAGTCGAACCATGTGCCGCAAATCCGGTCGGGTGCGACGTAGTGGACGTACCGGCGCATGATGGTGCACTGCGGGCAACGATCCCGAAGGAGATAATCGACCGATCGAAACGCGACGTGCAAAGAGTCCACATCTGCCAACGTCGCCACGGCGCGTCGATAGAGTTCCTGGGCAAGCAATGCCTAGCCTCCGGCGAGCTTCCTCGCTCCTGCCCGACTCGCTGGCTCAAGCCTACAGAGCCGCACATTGTCTATATACGGCCAAGGATGCAGCACGTAACGCTGCACTCCGCCGTTCTGCTGCTGACCCTTTTCAACAGGCTCATTCATTCTGCGGCGCGGATTCCTTTATGCTCACCGAGACGAATCGTGGTGAGGCCGAGGATACCGGCGCCAATGAGCAGCGCGCCGCCAGCATAGTAGACCACCGCGATGCCGAAGCGATCAGCCAGGATACCCGCAAGACTTATGGAGATGATCCGGGCGGCGTTCCACCCGACGTCCATCAGGGTAAAGACCCGGCCGCGAACCGCGTCCGGGACTTGGGACTGCAGGGCGGACTGATAGGTGATCATGCCGGCCGACGTGTTGAGACCATAGATGAATAAGAGCGCCTGACCCAGGAGGGGCACGGTAAAGAGGCCAAGGAGCACATCTCCGGCGCCGCGGATCACGTAGGGAAGAAACAGCGCGCTGGTGCTGCGGGGGGTGCGAATGATCCGGCCGAGCATGAGTGGACCAAGCAAAGCGCCAAGACCGATGGCAAGTAGAAAGGTGGCGAAGCCGGCGGCAGGAAGACCGTATCGGCGCTCTGCCAGAACCACTAAGAGTGCGGATGTGCCCCCGACGGCGAGCGATGCCAGGAATTGAACCAGGAACAGGCGCGAGACGAGGCGGTCAGAGCGCGCATAGCTGATCCCCGCTCGGATCGACTGGAGATAGGAGCTGCCTGCCTCTCCCGCTCCCTGAGGAGATGAGGCGGGCAGGGAGGCCCGCCAGATCATGGCCGCGGAGAACAGAAAGCTGGCTGCATTGAAGCCAAAGGCGGCGCGTACACCGGCGAGTGCAATGAGGCTGCCTGACACTGCCGAGCCAACGATCTGCACGAGTTGCGCCGTCGACCAGGCAACCGCGTTCGCAGCCAGGAGGTCATCCCCTTCAATGAGCTGAGGGATGCCGGCGGAGAACGCCGGAGTAAAGAACGCGCTCGCGAGCGCGAGGCCAAAGGCCAGCACGTAGAGCTGCCACACGGTTTGTGCAGCGAGCAGTCCGAGAACGAGGACAGCACGGGCAAGATCCGCTGCAATGAGGACGCGTTTGCGAGCAAAGCGATCGATGAGCGCGCCGGCGAGTGGACCGACGAGGATGACCGGGACGATCTGGAAGAGCACCAGGGTCGAGAGGGCGATCCCAGAGCCACTGAGCTTGTAAACGTCGACAACCAGGGCAATGTAGTTGACCGTGTCGCCCAGGTTGGAGACGAGCTGACCGAGCCACACAGGGAAAAAGCGGGGACTGCGGGCAATCCGTGCGTACCGAGCAAGCAGAGCGAAACCCTCCCTCGCTCAGTATGGAAGCACTGTCGGTCAGGGAAGCGGGGGAATTGGCGCCTGCCCTGCGGACAGTGAGAGCCGGATGATTGGCGTGCGCGGCGAGAGCCTTGGGGTGGCCGTTTCCAGGTGAACATGCAGCACTACGTGGATGCGATTCCCACGCAGCACGACCAGTGGGTACGCTCTGATGACTGCTCCAGGCGCGATCAGGGGAGGGACGCCGGACTTGAAGCTGCCGTTGAGGCGTGGTAGTGGGAACGGTGGCGGGTACAGCACGTGGCCTCCGCTATCCAGAACCTCCGCTTTCGGCTCATCAGCTTGACTCTGCCCTTGGGGCAGGTCTTAGGCTGCCAAGTGAGAGAGGAAACATGCAGGATCTCGTTACCATCGGGCGCTTCTCGGAACTGACGCACCTCAGCATCAAAGCGCTCCGTCTGTACGATAAGCTCGGCGTGCTCCGCCCGGCCCTGGTCGCTTTTTCCTCGGGCTATCGCTATTACGGCCTCGATCAGCTGGAGGTCGCGAGGCGCATCCATCTCCTGCGGTCACTGGATATGCCGCTTGACGAGATCCGGAGCGTGCTCAATGAGCAGACGCAGGAAGGGGTTCAGGCCAAGCTTGCTTTTCGTCGCCAGCGGATTCAGGAACGCATGCAGAACCGGGATTTTGTCGTGGTGTGGAGCGGCGCGCTCATCTCCCTGCTGGGCACCGGGGCCTCAAAGCTCACCTACCCGCTCCTGATGCTCGCCCTCACCCATTCTCCGGCCCAGGCAGGACTTGCAAGCGCTCTGTCTCTGTTCCCGTACCTGGTCCTGGGCTTGCCCGCTGGGGCGCTCGCCGACCGGTGGAACCGCAAGCTCATCATGATCCTGTCTGATGCAGGCCGAGCCATCAACATGGCGAGCATCCCTCTGGCGTTCTGGCTCTGGCACCTGACGGCTGCACAGTTGTACGTCAATGCGCTTGTCGGCGGCGTCCTCTTCGTGTTCTTCAGTGCCGCCGAGTCAGCGTACTTGCCGCACGTCGTGTCAGAGGAGCAGGTGCCGGAGGCGGTTGCCGCGGAGCAGGCGATGGGCCGCGCCACGTGGATCGTTGCACCACCCCTCGGGGGGCTCCTGTTCCAGATCGGCCTGGTGGTTCCCTTCTTGGCCGATGCCATA
>Ga0207416_1000762_pt1 | contig 49691 bp, 50 predicted proteins | sample PaiPotPPM11metaG_FD_184107 | JGI IMG/M metagenome (GOLD analysis project Ga0207416, IMG submission 184107) | Iron sulfur acid spring bacterial and archeal communities from Banff, Canada, to study Microbial Dark Matter (Phase II) - Paint Pots PPM... ... | reverse complement strand
GGGCGGGCCGCCGGCCGCGCAGGCAAAGAGATGATTCGCTACCGGGCAGATGGCCGAACTGAATGTATCGCGCTACTGAGGGCCGGGCGTCGGCGATGTTGCCGGCCGGCGTTGGGGCGTGGGCGTGGCGATCGTGGCGTCGCCGGGCAGCACCAGCACGGCAATGGGGTTGCCGCGGCTGTCCAACGCGATGGCAAGATGGTCACCGCCGTGGATCTGGTCCGGGCCGGCGGGTGTGAGCCGGCGCAGCGGGCTTTGCCCGTCCAGCGAGACGGTAACGGTTCCGGTGGGGCCAGAAAGCTGCACACCGTCCGGCCCAATACTCGTGACCAGGCCGTAGGCTTCGGGCGACTGCTGCGCGGAGGGATACGCCTCCCAACCGGTGAAGCCGCCGGCGCTGAGGGGCGGCATGGCGCCGGGCCGGCCGAGTTGCGCGGCTGGAATCAATACCACCAGCTTGATCGCGAACGAGTTGACCAGGTTGGGCACGCCGCCTACGGTCAGCCCGTCGCCCACGGCGATCTCGCCGGGCTTCGCCGGCAGCAGCGCCTCGATGCGCGTGTTCGCGCCGAGCGTGAGTTGACGCGGCTTCGCTCCGGGCGCGGGCGCCAGCGTAACCGTGTTGCCCGCCACCTCCTGCACATCGCCCTTCAGCAGATCGGTGCGGTACTGCAGGGCCGGCAGCGGAGGCAGCTTCGCGGCGGCGTTCGAACCCCCGCCACGCAACGCGAACACCGCCAACAATGTCGACACGGCCAGCAGCGCGAGCACAACCACGCCCGCGACGGCGCGCGTTCGCAACCGAGCGCCATTCCGAGGGGCGCCACGGGGACTGGCTCTCACGCTGTCCCTCCACCGGCGTTTGCCGCGGTCGCACGCAGCGTCAACCCACCGTCACGATAGCAGCGCGGACGGCGGGGGTCACGGCAAACAGCCCGGGGCGCCTAACCCTGCTTTGCCTGGCGGCAAAGCTGTCGTTGGAAGTCTCCGACGGTTGCGCTGCGGTCATCGGAAGTCTCCGACGGTTGCGCTGCGCTCTGGCCCGAAACTGGAAGGGACTTCTGGAGCGTTCCCCAGGGCGCCGGACGGCGGCAGGGCCACGGTGTCTTCGTGGGAAACGCAGACGGTTTGTTTCCCGCCGACCCCGGTTCTCCTCGAACCGACCCTTCCCGTGTCGGGAAGGGAGATTTGGCTCTAGCCAAAGCGGGGTTGGGCGCCCCGCGCGGCCATCGCGGCGACAACCCACGGCTACCCGTCCCCGTTGCTTCGCGGTGTAGTGGTTCAGGACAGGTGAGACGGCCGCAGGGCACGCCGCTTCGGGTGCGGGGCGTCTCCGCGTCCTGGCGCGGGGTGGCGCCCCCAGCGCGCTGGGCAAGCGCCGCGGGTTGTCCGGGGGGACACCGGCCTGGCGCGCCGCCGCCCAGCCGGCGGGATCGCCGTCCGGGCCGCTGCCGTCCCAGGCCGCCGCGGCGCCGGTGCGCGGCCCCCGCGCGCCTTGGCCGTGCCGGCCGTGCCGGCCGTGCCGATGGCGGGTCCGGGGGCGGCGGTGGCCGGGGCGGCGGCCCCGCGTGCCGCGCCTGGCGCTGCCGTGCTGGCCCCCGCGCCGCCAGGGTCGGTCGGCAGCCCCTTGACCGGCACGGGCAGCGGGGCAAAGCAGGCGACCCAACGCGGGTGCGACCGGCGCCCGGGTGCGGCCGGTGCGCACCGTGGCGGCGCGCCGGCGGCGGCCGGCCGCGCGCAGGCTGAGCGGGCAGCGCTGCTGCGGCAGGGCCGGGCGCGCGGCCGGATGCGGCAGCCGCTGCGCGCACGGCAGGGCAGTGCCCCGGCGGCGCCGCGCGCCGCGTGCCGGCGGCGCCTGCCCGTGCCCGGCGCGCGCTGGCCGGTACGGACGCGGTCCCGTCCCCCGCCGGGCCGCGCGGCGGGGCGCTGGTGCGGGCGCGTGCGGGCAGCCTGCCGTGCCCGGGCGCCCGCCTGCCGCAGCGCCGCCAGCAGCGGGCGCAGCGGGCCACCGGGATCGCGGTCTTCGCGGCGAAGGTGCGCAGCGGGAGCGCGTGGGCGGCTGGCGCCGCCGCGCCGCGTCGCGGACGCCGGCGCGGACGCTGGTGGCGACGGGCCAGGCCGGGCGCGCCGGCTGCAGGGCACGGGCCGCCTGCGGGGGCGTGCGGGCAGCGCTGTCTCACCCCTCCTGGCACACGACACCCGTTGCTTCGCGGCAGCGGAAGATGCTACGTTCGGCGCGCCGGAAAGAGGATCTGCGCGCCCATGCTGCTCGCCGTTCTGGCGTTGGTCTTGCGCCGCGCGCTCAGCAACTGGCGGCTGCTCGCGGTCGTCACGGCCGGCGTTGTCTTTGCCGCAGCGCTGACCTCCAGCACCGCGATCTACGCCGACGCGATCCGCGACCTCGGCCTCAGCCACGCGCTGCGCGGGCAGCCGCAGCTCAGCCTCGACGCGATCGTCGCCAGCACCAGCGTCCGCATGGCCGCCGCCGAAGACGCGCCGCGCCGGCAGAGCACCCAGAGCATCGCGCACGCTTACGCGGGGAGCTGGCTCGGCGGCCCCATCGAGTACGGCCGCAGCGCCACGTTCTACCTCTCGCCCCCCGGTCAGCCCGCGCCCGCCGCCGACAACCGGCCACGCAGCTTCCTGCAATTTCAGGACGGCTTGCCCGATCACGTGCGCGTCACCGACGGCACACTCACCCTCCACACCGATCCCGCGCCCGATCCGAAGCAGCCGCCGATCGTGCAGGCCGTGATCGGCAAGGCGACCGCCGATCGGCTCAACGTGCACGTCGGCGACCGCTTTGATTTGCACCCTTACTGGCATCTGGAGATGGCGCCGGTCAGTGTCGTCGTTGCCGGCATCATCGAGCCGAAGGACGCCAACGACGAGTACTGGATGGGCAAGAACGATCGCTTCTCGCTCGAAAGCCCGTCATGGGACACCTATCCCTTCTTCGTCGACCGCGAGACTCTGGAAAGCACGGTCGCCGCCTATCTGCCCGACATCGAAGGCGACTTCACCACGCTCTTTCCCGTGAAAGCGACCGCGATCAACGCCGACAACGCTACACGCGCCTTCAACGGCTTCAACGGCATGGAGGCGCAGCTTCGCGCCCAGATCCCGCGCACCACGATCAGCACGGTCGTGCCCGACACGATCTCGACCTATCAGAGCAAGCTCTTCTTCAGCCGCCTGCCGCTGTTCGCGCTGATGCTGCAGGTGGTCGGCATCGTGCTGTACTACATCGTGATGGTCTCCACCATGCTGGTGGACCGGCAGGCGGGCGAAGTCGCGCTGCTGAAGAGCCGGGGCGCCAGCACGCGCCAGATCGTCGGCGTCTACGCGGTCGAAGGCGGCATCATCGCGTTGCTGGGCGGCATCTTCGGTCCGCTGCTGGCCGCGGCGACGATCCGCCTGCTCGGCCCGACGCCGCCCTTCCATGATCTCTCCGGCGACGCACTGCTGCGTACGCACATCTCGACGCAGGCCTGGCTGCTGGCGGCGCTGGGTGCCGGGCTTTCGCTGGCTGCGCTGCTCTGGCCGGCGTATCGAGCCAGCCGCTACAGCATCGTCGGCTTCAAGCAGTCGCTCTCGCGCCCGCCGCGCACGCCGGCGTTCTTCCGCTACTACCTGGATGTCTTTCTCATCGTCGTCGCCGGCGTGCTGTTTTACGAGCTGCGGCAGCGTGGCTCGCTCGTCACGCAGCAGCTCTTCGGGAATCTCAAGACCGACCCGTTGCTGCTGGTGACGCCGACGCTGTTCATGCTGACGATCGCGCTGCTCTTCCTGCGGCTGTTTCCGCTGGCGTTGCGGCTGGTGGCACGCGTCTTTGGCGAAGTCAGCGGCCCCAGCGTGTTGCTCGGCCTCTGGCATATGGTGCGCAGCCCGGTGCACTACAGTCGGCTGATCCTGCTGCTGATCCTCGCCACCAGCCTGGGCATGTTCGCCGCCGGCTTCCGCGCCACGCTGGACCGCAGCTACCGCGACCGTGCCGCCTATCAAGCCGGCGCCGACCTGCGGGCCGAGGGCGTGCGCGAGCCGCTGCCGCTCTCGGGTGGCGATCTGGCAAAGAAGACGCAGCAAGCGCTCGGGGCCGCCGCGGTTTCGTCGTCGGTGCGTGAGAACGCCAGCTACAGCCCGAAGCAGTTCCAACAGATCGATGCGCAGGTGCTCGGCATCGACCCGGCGACGTTCCCGAGCGTCGCGTACTGGCGCGACGACTTCAGCGGCAACTCGCTCAAGGGCATGGCGAAGACGCTGGCGAAGAGCCAGCCGGCGACGCTGCCCGGCCTGCCGCTGCCCGACGGCGCCCGCTCGATCGGCGTCTGGGTGCAGGGCTCGGCGGCGACGCAGCCGTACCAGATCGCCGTACGGCTCGTGGATGGCACGGGGCGCATCCTCGACTATCAGTTGAGCAGCGGGCGTATCACGCAGCCGCCGCCAGGACAGTGGACGTTCCTTGCCGCGCGCCTCGACCAGCCAGGGGCGGGCTTTACTTTCCGGCCCGGCCCGCCGCCCGCGCAACCGCTGCGCTTCATCGCCCTCTACACGCGTTCGCGGCCGATCCAGATGCCGGAAGCGGTGCAGGACTACTTCGACGACCTGCAGGTTTCGACCGACACGTCGCTGCAAACCGGTGCCGGCGGCTTCGCCAACGCCACCGTGGTCACGGACTTCGAAGACACCAGCGCGCTCGAGCTTGTCGGCGGCGAATCGACCAGGCCCACGGGCGACAGCTTCGGCCGCTCGGACAAGGCGGCGCACGGCGGGCAGTTCTCCGGCCTGCTCACCTGGACGCATGAAGCCATTCCGGAGCATGGCGTGCGCATGAAGGATGACGGCCAGCCGGTTGCGGCCTACGCCAGCCAGGAGTTCATGAAGGCGGCCGGGCTGCACAGCGGCCAGACCGTCTCGATGTACATCGATCGCGCCTACGTCGATGTGCGCATCACGGGGGGATTCTCGTTCTTCCCGACCTATACGCCGGGCAGCGGCCAGAACCTGCTGGTGGTCGATATGGCGCGGCTGCAGTACGCGACGATGCGCGTGCCGGACGCCGGCGACGGCTCCTATGCTGACGGCGTCTGGGCCAGCCGTCCGGACCCGAACATCGATCCGCTCACCGCGTTGCACCGCACCGGCCTGAGCGCGGACGACATCACCAGCGTGGCCGAATTGCGCGCCGGCCAGCAGCGCGACCCGCTGGTGGCGGCGAGCTGGGAAGGGATTCTCTTCCTCTCCTTTGCGGCTGTGCTCTTGCTGGCGGCGCTGGGCTTCGTGGTGTACTCGCTGCTCTCGGCGCGGGCACGGGCGCTCGAATTCGCCGTGCTGCGCACAATGGGTCTTTCGCGACGGCAGATCGTCTTCGTGGTCAGCTTCGAGCAGGTGTTTGTCACGCTGGCCGGCGTGCTGGCGGGCACGATTCTCGGCTTCCCGTTGAGCCGGCTGATGATCGGCTACATGGGCATCACGGAGACGGGCGCCAAAGTCGTGCCGCCGTTCGTGAGCAGTGTGAGCTGGCAGGCGGTGGCATCGACGTACATCGGCATGGGCATCGTCTTTGCTGGCGCCACGGCCGCGCTGGCCACGCTCTACGCCCGCCTCGCCGTCTCGCGCGCCCTGCGCCTCGGTGAAGGCTGAGGGCGGCCTCGTATACTTGACGTACAGCCATCGAGCAGCAGCCGGCGCTGAATCCCGGCACGTGGGAAGGCAGACGATGGGAATCACGGCCGAGACGTACGAACGCGTGGCGCTGGAGGATGTACATGGCGGCTGGGAGTTGGTCTGCGGGCAACTTCGACAGAAGCCGCCGATGACGACAGAGCATCAGAGCGCCATCCGCCAGGCGGCCGAGCAGTTCCATGATCAACTCGATCGGAGGGAATACGCCGTCGACACAGCACAGACCCGACTTCGAATATCCGCGGAGAACTATCTCATTCCCGACCTGTGTGTCCTGCCACGCGAGCTCGTCCGACGCCGGCGGATGGAACACCCGCGCGAGCTTGAGATCTTCGACGGCCCCCTGCCCCTCGTCGTCGAGGTTTGGTCCCCATCGACCGGCGATCGAGATCGAAACGAGAAGCTGCAAGCCTACCAGCGGCGGGGCGACGCCGAAATCTGGCTGATCCACCCCTACGAACGCTGGCTGAAGGCGTGGCGTCGGCAAGCCGACGGCAGCTACAGCGAAACGCTGTTCTCCGGCGCCGCCATCGTGGAGCCGCTCGCGCTGCCCGGCGTGCGCATCGCGCTGGCGAAGCTGTTCGACGAGGATTAGGCCATGGCGATCAGCATCGAGACCTATGAACGCGTGGCGCTGGAGGACGGCGATGCGACGTGGGAGTTGGAGTGCGGCCGGCTGCGCGAGAAACCGCCGATGACGACGGCGCATAACCGCACGGCGCGCCTCTTGCGCCGCCAGTTCGAACGCCAGTTGCCGGAAGATCAGTACGATATCGCCGAAACTGCCCGCCTGCGCAGGGGTTCGGGCGCATATTACGTTCCCGACCTGGTGATTATTCCCGCCGACCTGCTTGCCGCGGCGATTGCGCGGCCGCACGAACTCGAGGTCTACGATGCGGCGGTCCCCGTTGTCGTCGAAGTCTGGTCGCCGTCGACCGGCGACTATGATGTCGGCGAAAAGCTGCCGGAGTACCAGCGGCGAGGCGATGCCGAAATCTGGCTGATTCATCCCTATGAGCGCTGGCTGAAAGCGTGGCGCCGGCAAGCGGACGGCATGTATGCCGAGGCGCTGTTCACGAGCGGCACGGTCGAGCCGCTCGCGCTGCCGGGTGTGCGTATTGAACTGATGCGGTTGTTTGCGTAGGCGCGGGCCGGAGCTGGCCGAACAGGGTTCGACGGGTCCGCCGAACCGGGTATAGTAAGCCAGGCGACAAGCGCGGCGGAGGGGCGGATGACGGCGGTTCTGGCGGATGGCGCGACGGCCACGGCGCCGTGGCAGCGCTTCTACATCTTCTGTGAAGATCTGTTCAAGATTTACAAGATCGCCGATCTGGAAGTGGTGGCGCTGCGCGGTCTCGATCTGCGTGTCGAGCCGGGCGAGTTCATGGCGATCGTCGGCGCCTCCGGCTCGGGCAAGAGCACGCTGCTGAACATCCTTGCCGGGCTGGATATTCCCAGTGCCGGCCGTTGCTACATCGGCGGGCGCGACGTGCTGGCGATGTCTGAGGCTGAGCTGATCGCCTACCGTCGCGGCCAGGTCGGCTTCGTCTGGCAACAAACCGGCCGTAATCTCATTCCGTATCTCAGCGCCCGCGAGAATGTGGCCGTGCCGCTGACGTTGTCGGGCGTGGGCAGGGGCAAAGCGCGGGCGCGGGCGGGCGAGTTGCTCGAAGCCGTGGGATTGACGCCGCGCATGGACCATCGCCCCGAACAGCTCTCCGGCGGGGAGCAGCAGCGCGTCGCCATCGCCGTCGCGCTCGCCAACGAGCCGCCGCTGTTGCTCGCCGATGAGCCGACCGGCGAGCTGGACTCGATCGGCGCCGACGATGTCTTCCGCGTGCTGGCCGACCTCAACGACCGCATGAAGGTGACGATCGTGATCGTGACGCACGACGACGCCATCGCCGAGCGCGTGAATCGCGTGGTCACGATTCGTGACGGGCGCACCGCCGTCGAGAGCTTCCGGCGCATCGAACTGCACGCGGGCCGCATCGAGGCGCGCCACGACGACTTCGCCGTGGTCGATAACACTGGTCGGCTGCAGATTCCCCGCGCGATGCTCGAACAGTTGGCGATCCACGACCGCGCCCGACTCGATTTCGCCGGCGATCGGGTGGAGGTGCGCCCGGAGCCGCAGCGCGAGGAGCGCGGCTTCCCGCACAACGTACCCGGCTTCCCGCCCGAGGAGCGTCGCGCATGAGCGGCATGCGCGTGGAGTTGGACAAGGTCAGCCGGCGCTATCAGGCCGGCGGCGGCGACATCTGGGCCGTCCATGACGTTTCCCTCACGATCGAGCCGGGCGAATTCGTTGCCGTCATCGGCCGTTCGGGTTCAGGAAAGACGACGCTGCTCAACATGATCGCCGGTCTGGAGCGGCCCAGCAGCGGCGCGATTCGCCTCGATGGGGATGAGATCGGCGCCCTGCCGGAGAAGCGGCTTACGGACCTGCGCCGCCGGCGCATCGGCTTCGTCTTTCAATCGTTTGGCTTGCTGCCGTTGCTTTCGGCGCTGGAGAACGTTGAGCTGGCGCTGCGCATCGCCGGGGCGGGCCGCCGCGAGCGCGGCCGCCGCGCCCACGAGGTGCTGGAGATGATGGGCCTCGGCCGCCGCCTGCATCATCGCCCCTACGAACTGTCGGGCGGCGAGCAGCAGCGTGTCGCCATCGCCCGCGCCATCGCCAACCGCCCGGCGCTGATCCTGGCCGACGAGCCGACCGGCGAGCTCGACTCCATGACCGGCCTCGCCATTTTCCGGGCGCTGGGCGACATCGCTCGAGGCGAAGGGATCACGATTCTTACCAGCACCCACGATCGCGCGGTGATGGAGCTGGCCGGCCGCATCGAGGAGCTAGCGGATGGCCGCCTGCTGCCGCACGAGCAGCGCTCGCTGCTGCGTTACGCCACCGCGCGCGAAGGCCGCGGACCCGCGCTCGCCGGCCTGCTTGTCAGTTCGACGAATTCGACGGCAGCTCCACAGCGCGCCGCGGCTGCTCCGATTGAAGCAGACGAAGCTGCCGCCTCAGCAGCGGGCAGGCGCCAGCAGGAAGCTGCCGAGCAGGGCGATCCGGCGCCGGCGCCCCTCGACGAAAGCGCGCTGGCGGAGCGCGCCGAGCGTTGGGCTGCGCCGGCGCGCAGCGGCCTTGCCGGGTTGCAGGAGCCGCGGTCGGCAGAAGCACCACGCCCTGAGTCTCCCGCGCCGCATGCCGAGGCGACACCGGCTCGCGACGACGAGATCGAGGCCGACATCAGCCGCTGGGCGCCGCCGGGCCGGCCAGGTGGACCAGCGTAACGCAAGCAGACGCTTCCAGTTCGCACCGCGCAGCGCGGCGCATGGCATGTGGTTATCTGCGACAACGTTGTTGCATCACGAGGCGTCCCGGTGCAACGATTCACTGTAACGAGCCGGCAACTGACGCGTTCATAAGCGGTAGCATGCCGACGGGTGGGGCACGTCGCATCGGGTTGTTCGCGGTCAGGCGCGCGGCCGTACCGCCGGCAGCGAGAATAGAGTGGAGCAATATTCCATGACGCAGATTCGCCGTCTTGTGATTGCCGGAGTGGCCGTTGCGGCCATGCTGGCGCTTCCCGCGGTCACCGCGGCCGCGCCGCCGACGCGGGAATACGGTCCGATCAACACCGTCAACGACCCCGATTCAGGGTCCTGCGGCAACAACTGGGCCACCGACGCGTTCAAGCGGCACTTCACGGCCAATACTACGCCGAACGTTGATGGCACCTACAGTTTCAATGAGGACTTCATCGCCGGCAGCTTCGTGACCGCCGCTGGTCTCAGCCCCGACGCCTGCGACGCGGCGAACCCCGGTAATGCGGGGCACACCGTCGCCGCCGGCATCCACGGTGAGTTTGACGGTTTCTACCGGAACGTGATCGTCACGGGCGGCACCTTCAACCCCAACGCCGTCTGCACGCAGACAAGCTGCGACAACACCACGGACTTTGTTCACACGGTCTACGGCCCCGGCGCGGCCTACGCGGTCAACTCGTTCTTCTTCCATTACAAGACGCCGAAGAACGGCGACTGGACGAACGCCTCACCCGACCTCGGCGGCAACAGCGGCGACATTTTTGGCAACTGACCGCCGCATCGACGACGCACGTGGGAAGCGCCCGGACACAAGGTCCGGGCGCTTTCACCCCTGCATTTGGCGGTGCGGATTCAGCCCACCAGCTTCGCCACCCAGAGACCAGCCGCCACGGCCAGCAACAACACGGCGATCACCTCCGGCGAATACGGCTTGAGACTGGTCCGCCGCGGCGTAACGCGCCGTACAGTTTCTTCGAGCCGGGTGCGAACGTCCTGGCGCCTGGCCTCCAGTTCCTGATTCCGCTCGCGCTCGCGTCGTTGCGCTTGCGACAGTTCGCGGTGTGAATCGCGCAGGGCCAGCCAGGCGCTGCCCCCGGCGATCAACGCGACCAGCACGGCAACGACCAGACCGAGCAGATTCAGAACGGTCACCCGGAACCTCCAGCAGCGTGCGTCATCCGCCCCCTTTCATTCTACGGCGAACGGCCAGCACAGGCGTTTGCCGCGGATACGCTGAGCAAGGCTGCTCCGAAGAGAATCGGCCGGCGCTGTCCGAATCAGCATCAGTAGAGCGTGGTGCGGTAGCCGCTCTCGATGCGCTCATCCAGCTCATCGACCGAGCAGTTGTCGACGCCAAGCTGATCGCGCAGGATGCGGCCGAGCGAGGGCAGTGTCTCACGCGGCACGTGGCGGCTGGCATCCCACAGGCGCGAGCGGCGGAAGGCCTTGGCGCAATGCAGAAACGCCTCGCGCACTTCGACCGCGATCGCCAGCCGCGGCGCTTTGCCGCCCACGGTCATCCGCGCCAGAAGCTCGGCGTCCTCGACGATGCAGGCGTGGCCGTTGACGCGCAGCGTCTCCTCCACGCCGGGCACGAGAAACAGCAGCCCGACCTGCGGGTTTTCGATGATGTTGCCAAGCGAGTCAGTGCGGCGGTTGCCCGGACGCTCGGGCAATGCCAGCGTCTGCTCGTCGAGCACGAGCGCAAAGCCCGGAACATCGCCGCGCGGCGAGACATCGCACAGCCCGGCGGCGCTGGCCGTGCCGAGCAGGGCGAACGGCGAATGGGCGATGAAGGCGCGGCAATGTCCGTCCAGCCGGCCGATGTCTTTGGCCTTCGCCAGATCGGAGACTTCGCCCACGATTGTGCGCAACTGCTCGCGCGTCGTGACGACGTTGTGGAGCCCCGCGAACGCCGCCGTCGCCTCTGCCGTCATCGCTTCACCTCTTGCGGCGCGTCGCACGCCGGCTCGATCCAGTGTAGCGGCTCACACGGCGCCGGGGCGCTTGTCTGGCTGGTGCGGCGCGCGAGGCAGCGCCAACCGACAGGGGCTCCGATCGATCATTGACACAACCACGACTGAGGTGCTGACGGGTACTGTGCATTACAAGGCCCGCCTGGCCGTCAGGCGTCGCGTAGCAAAGGCGGACATGGACACAGACACAGTCATCGGCTGGTTCCGTCCACCGATACGGAGCGTGAATCGCAGACGAGCCGGACAGCCTCGACCAGAAACGTCCACAGCGTGCGTGGTGGTCTTCAGTGCCACGGAGATCGCGCGCTGTTTTGCCGGCGCGCCGTCACCGATAGGGACTGAAGCGAGCTGGTGCGGCGCCTCCTGACGAATGCGAGCGATCTGCGGGGCTTCCTGTTGGTTGGGATGCATGAACGGACGGAGCGTAGGACGGCGTGGACGATCTGCTGACGCAGACGGACCCGCTGAACCACACGGCGACCCACAGCTACAACGCGGCCGAGACGCCGGCCACGGCGCCCGCCGGCTGCCGCGCCTGCACCACGGAGGACGGGGGAATGGCCATGCTGACCAGCCAGAGAGCAACGGCGAGCAGGATGTACGAACAGTCGCGCAGCCAAACCTTCATAAACCGCCTCCGGAGAAGGCAGGACGTAACCAGCCGCCTGGGCCGTTGCAACGTCCTGTCGCAGTAAGATTCGTACCGCGGGCACGCGTATTAGCAACGGTTTGGCCACGCCGTGGAGACGATCGAGTAACAGGCGTTCGTGCGCCGCCTCGCTCAGCCAAAGGCGCTGCGTTCGCGCAGCTCGCCGATCTGCTCCCAGCTCAGGCCGGCCTCCAACAAGACCGCTTCCGTGTGCTGGCCCAGCTCCGGGGCCGGCCCGCGCGGACCAATCTCGGCGCCGGCGATCTGGAAGGGCGAGCGCACCACGGGCAGCCTCCCGGCCGCTGTCTCCACCGTCTGGATGGTGGCCTGCGCGGCCGTCTGTTCGCGCGCTACGGCCTCGCGTACCGTCGAGACCGGCGCGTAGATGATGTTCTCCCGATCGAGCCGCTCAAACCAGTCGTCGCGCGTATGTCCGCTGAACTCCGCGCCGATCGCCGCGGTCAGACGCCGCGAATCCGTGGCGCGGCCGATGGTGCCGGACCACTCCGCGCACTCCAGCCAGTCTTCACGCGCGAGTGCACGGCAAAAGCGCGGCCAGTAGGCGTCCGGCTGAATCATCGTCAGCAGCAGCCAAGCGCCGTCGGCGCAGCGATACGTGTTCCAGAGCGGGTTGAGCGGCTGCTCACGGTCATGCAGCGGCGGTTCGTTGCCCGTGGCGGCAGCCGTGACGAGGTCCGCGCCGTTCACCCAGTGGCTGACGCTGAACAGCGACAGCTCGCAGACCTGGCCCTGTCCGGTCTGGTCGCGCAGACGCAGGGCGGCGAGCGTGGCCGTCAGATTCGTCAGGCCGGTGGTATGGTCGCCCAGGGCGGGGCGCGAAAGCGGCGGGTTCTGCTCCGGCGGCACCAGCCGGCTCATGATGCCGCTGCTCGCCCAGAACGCCGAGTAGTCGAAGCCGGGGCGGTCGGCATCGGGGCCGTCGGGGCCGTAGCCCGTCACGCCGACGTAGATCAGGCGTGGGTTGCGGGCCAGCAGGCCGGCCGGCTCGAAGCCGAGCCGTGTCCGCCGCTTCGGCAGCAGATTGGTGAGAAAAACGTCGGCGCGGTCGATTAGCATGCGGCCGTGTCGGCGCCGGCTTCTGTCGTGATGTCGAGCACGATCGAACGCTTGCCGCGGTTGTCGTGGTTGAACTGCGGCGAGAGCGGCGCACCGGCAACGCTCAGGTCTTCCGGCTTGCCGGCGAAGGCGGGGCGGCCGCGCCAGCCATCGCCGGAGGGCGGCTCGATCTTGATCACGTCGGCGCCCATGTCGGTCATCAGCGCGGAGCCGGCCGGCGCGGCCACGTAGTTCGCCAGCTCGACCACGAGCACGCCGTCCAGCGGCCCGATGCCCATCTCTTGCCCTCGCAGCGCAATCGCACTCGCCGAGCAAATGCTGCGCGCGAAGGCGGGCCGCTGTCAAAGTTCGGCGGCCGGCGCTGTACGGAGAAATGCTGTACAATGCTAGGAAAAGGGAGAGATAGCCATGCCGGCAGTACACTCCGCGTCGCGCTCACAGCAGCGCGCCGGGCGCCAACGGCTCGACATGCGGCTCGACGCCGAGCAAAAGGAGTTGCTCGAACGTGCAGCCGAACTGAGCGGTCAGACGCTGACGGCGTTTGTGCTCGATAGTGCCCGGCGCGCCGCCGAACAGGCCGTGCGCGATCACAGCCTGATCACACTGTCCGTGCGTGACGCCCAAACGTTTGTCGAGGCGCTGCTGAATCCGCCGCCGCTCGCGCCGCGACTGGCCCGTTCGCTACGCCGCCAGCGCGGCCAGACCTTCGCGCGATAGGCCGTCAATCAGGTGTCGCTTGTCATCGAGCCGCTGCACGGGCGCCACGCCCGCTCGCAGTTCGCCAGTGGCGAACCGGAACTGGACCGCTATCTGCGAGAGCAGGCGCTGCAGGACGTGCGCCGCCGCGCCGCGAGCTGTCAGGTGCTGCGAAAGGTCGAGAACCTCGACGTGATCGGCTACTACACGCTGAGCATGAACCGGATCGATCCGAGCGTCTTCCCTGAAGCGTCGCGCCGGCGGTTGCCACGCTATCCGGACCTGCCGGCGGCGTTGCTGGGCCGGCTGGCCGTCGATAGCCGTTTTCGCGGACAAGGATTGGGAGACCTCTTACTGACCGACGCAATTGAGCGCGTGCTGAACAATCCCGTCGCGGCGCTGGCGCTGGTCGTCGACGCACTGCATGCGCGCGCCGCTGCATTCTACGAGCACTTCGGCTTCACGCGCTTCCCGGACGATCCATGCCGCCTGTTTCTGCCGCTCGGGAACATCAAGCTCTGACCACAACGCGCAAACGGAGGGTCTCAACCGGGCGCGGGCCGCGAACTCTCCGCCAGCGTCGCGTCGAGCCCTTCGTGCATGCGGGCGCCGTCCGTCTGTGCCGGCACGGGCTCGGCGTCACCCTCGCCCTGCTGCGCTTCGTCGTCGGCGTCCTGCTGCGCCTGCTGCGCGTCGAGGTGCGTCTTCAGGCCGTAGCCGATGCCCGCGGCCGTACCCAGCGCCACGAGCATGGTCAGCGTCTTCGGCACGCGGATGCCGAGCAGGCTGTCGAGCGAGATCTTGCCGGGGCCGCTGAGCGCCAGCGCCGCGGCGACCGCCATGTTGCTGACCGGCAGCTCGGCGCCGCCCTCCGAGCCCCAGATCGGCTTGCCCCGGTGCACCGTGCCCGTCGCCATCGCCATCGGCGCGAGCATCGTGATCGGGCCGATCGGGCTGAGCAGGCCGAGCGCGGTGAGCACGCCGCCGGCAAACTCGCTGCCGCCGGCCAGCATCGCCCATTGCTGGCCGGGCTTCATGCCCAGCGATTCCATGAAGCCGCCCGTGCCTTCCAGTCCGTGCCCGCCGAACTTGCCGAACAGCTTTTGGGCGCCGTGTCCCGCCAAAAGCCCGCCCGTCGTCACCCGCAGCGCCAGCAGCCCGAGGTCTTTCATCGCTTTGCCCTCCGCATTCAACGCCGACGGTATGGGCGGCCGGCGCGCCTGGCTATTACCGTTTGGAGTGATCTGCGCGATCTGGCGGAATGTGTGCAGCCGGACGGGCAGGAATCGCTTCGGCCCGTTGCGTTCAGCCAACCGCGCCGCACGGCTGCTGGCCGGGCAAACCGCGGCAACGCTACACTGCGTGCAGCACGCAGCCGGCCGCGCGATGCACGACAACCTCGCCGGCACACGGGTGATGCGCGAGAACGCACCGAACGGCCGGCCGGCCGTGCCCTGACCGCCGTTTCTCCGGCACTGCCGCGCGTTGGTGGCGTCGAGCTACATCACGCCGATCTGCTTCAGGAAGCCAACCTGGTCGTAGAAGAGGTTCTCCTCCACGATCTCACCGTCCTTCCAGTGCGCGACGGTGCAGAACTCCAGCTCGAAGCTCTTGTTCGTCGGCGGATGAACCTTGCCGTCGGGGCCGGTCAGCGGACCGATCATGCGGCCCTTCCACTTCGCGATCGTGCACGTCCAGTCCCCCGAGGCGAACATCACCTTGTACGGGTTGTTTTCGAGGCTGTTTTCAATTGACTTGAAGAACGCCTCCGACTCCGCCTGGTGAGCCTCGCGCCCCCTCGTCGGGTCGGGTTGCCCCGGCCAGTACACGGCCGTGTCCGCCGAATGGCGCCGCTTGAACACGGCCCAGTCCTGCGCATTCCACGCGTCATCAAGCGTCTTCATCAGCTGCAGGTTGTCTTCGCCGGCCATCGAAGCCCCTCCTGTGAACTGCTCCACAACGGTTGGTGCGCCGTCGTTCGTGAAGCGGTGGGCGAGCGTTCAGCCACTCCGGCGTGCGGGGAGCAGAGACGACGGCGGCAGGGCGGCGGCATCCATGCCGAAACCATACGGCGTCGCCACCCGCCTTTCAACTGCGCGGCGATCCCGCAACCCAGGGGACCGTCGGGCCGTGACCGTTCAGGCGAAGGGCTGTGCCGAGTCGCCTGCTCCTCGCCGTTGTTCGGCTCCCCGATCCGCGCGAGGCTACGTTTGGACAAGCGCGTGCTGGTCGGCCTTCAGTCGGACGGCATCGACCGGAGTCCGTTCGGCAATCCAGCGCGGCGCCGCGTCGCGTTCGTCGTCGGGGCGATTCATCACGAAGGCGGCGACGAGACGGTTCCCGGCGAGCCACCAGGCGCTGAAGCTGCTGGTGGTGACATCGCCGCGGTAGACAACCTGGTCCGCCTGCGCCGTGTCGCCCCAGAACTCGTAGGAGAGGTCGAAGACATCGGAGAAGAAATAGGGGACGTGCACGAAGGGCACGCGCTCGCCCAGCAGCACGCGCGCAGCGTGCTTGCCCTGCTCGACGGCGTTGTCCCAGTGCTCGACCCGCCGCTGCTTGTCGTAGAGCACGTCACGGTACTGCGCAACGTCGCCGGCGGCGAAAACGCCCGGCACACTCGTTTCCAGGTACTCGTTGACGACGATGCCGTTGTCCATGGCCAGGCCCGTGCGCTCGAAGAGCCCGGTGACGGGGCGAACCCCGACGCCGGCAACCACAAGATCCGCGGGTATGCGCCGGCCGTTGGTGGTAACGGCGGCGGCTTGCTGCTGATCCTGACCGTGTTCGAAGGCTGCGACCCGTTCAGCCGCTGCAAGCGTCACGCCCCTGGACTGATAGTACTGTTGGAAGAAAGCCGACATCTCGGGCGTGAAAAGCCGCGCCCAGACGCGCTGTTCCGGAAAAGCGAGGGTCGTCGGAATACCCTTTTGGGCGATCACCGAGGCGACTTCCATACCGATGAACCCGCCGCCGATCACCAACGCCCGCGTTGCGGCGGGAAGCTGCGCCTTGATCCGCCGCGAATCCTCCAGCGAGCGCAGATAGAGGATGTTCGCCTCGCCGGTGCCCGGCACGTCGAGCGAGCGCACGGCGGCGCCGGTGGCGATGAGCAGCGACTCGAAACCGATCCGCTCGCCGCGGCTGATCGCAAGCTGCTTCGAACCGAGGTCCACGCCTGCCACGGTCGTGTCGAGCTGCACGGCGATGCCGTGGTCGCGGTAGAACGCCGCGTCGTTGATGTAAACGCTCGCCTCGTCATCCGTGCCGGCAAGAAAGCCCTTGGAGAGCGGCGGCCGCTCGTACGGCAGCGCTGTGTCGGCCGAAACGATCGCCAGGGCATCCGCCGGCAGGCCGCGCTCGACCATGGCCTGCGCTGCGTACCCGGCGACCATGCCACCGCCGAGGATCAGGTATCGGTATCTGTGCATGTCCGTCCCCATCCGCCCGATTCGCTCATCATCGGTACGACGATGCATCCGGCTCGGATGCGTCGGGTCGCGCGCGGCTGGGCACGGGGTTGCTTTAGGAAGGGCGACAAGCCGCGGTCTCGGCCGGCTGCGCTGTCTCGCGCGGCGTGTGCGGTTCAGCTACGGCGTACGTCCGTTCGCCTGTTTCGGCGGCCGGCCGCTTCCGGGCGGGCCGGCGAAGGCCTGGGCCACGCGCAGGAACTCGGCGGCGGTTTCGCCTTCGGTGTGCAGGTTCGCGTCGCTCCAGTGCAGCCGCTGGGTGACAACGCGGCAAAAGTCGCCGGCGGGGCCGGAGATGCGGTCGGACGCTCCGGCCGGTCCCCACGTCCAAATCGCGCCGGAGGGCGCGGTCAGCTCGACATGCAGCGGCGTGGCCGACGGCGTAAGGCCGCGCGTGCGGTAGGCGAACTCGCGCGTGACGTAGCCGAGATGGGCGATGTGCTTCAGCCGGTCGGCGTCGATGGGCGACACGCCGGCGGCGTCGTGAATGTCGAGCCCGTGCGACCACGCCTCCATCAGCCGCGCCGTGGCGAAGCTGCGCGCGCTCATCGGCGGGCCGGCCCAGGGCAGCCGCTCTTTTGGGTCGAGCGGCAACAGCGCCGCGACCAGCCGTGCGCGCGCCTCGCGCCAGGAGGCGAGCAGGCGCGCCGTGCTCCAGCCGCGCATCTCCGCCTGGCCGGCGCTGAGCGCATCGTTGCGGCCCGCGCCGCCTCGAACCGCGAACTCGCGCGTCTCGATCACGCGGGCGGCGCTCTCGTCGAACTCGGCCAGGTGCGCCACACAGTCGCGCAGCAGCCAGCCCTCAGCCGGGCTCGGCGTCTGCCAGCGCTCCGCGGAAAGGCCGGAGACGATCGCGTCCAGCACCTGCTGCTCGGCGATGAGGTCGTTCACAAGGTCGCGCATGGCCGTCTCGCTCCGCGGGTCGTTTCCGCTATGATACCGCCGGTGCGCCGCGCCGTTTGACTTCACGCGCGGCGCGGAGGCGCTGCATGGCCGCCATCAGCCCGGACCCGCAGACCGTCGCAGCCTTCGCCGCGCGGGCGGGCGACGGGCCGGTGGTGATGCTCAACTTGCTCAAGTTCCAGCCAGCCGGCGGCGAGGAGTCGTATGCGGCCTACACCGCCGCGGTGACGCCGCTGATCGCACGGCACGGCGGGCGCATCGTCTACGCCGGCCGCTGCGAGCAACTGCTGGCCGGTGAGGAGGAGTGGGACACGGTCGCCCTGGTCGAGTATCCCTCGTTCGGGGCCTGGGTGGAGATGGTGGAGAGCGAGCAATACCAGGCCATGGCGGGTCACCGCGAGGTCGCGCTCGCACGCACGCTGCTCTACGCCACCACGCCCTCGATCATTCCCACAAGCGACCGCTGAGGCACGATCATGCTCAGACCGAAGCCCGACTGGCTTGCGCCGCTGTTTCCCTGGGAACAGAAGGCGCTTGAGGTGAACGGCCGCACGCTGGCCTACATCGACGAGGGCGACGCGGGCGGCCGTCCCGTGCTGCTGCTCTCCGGCAACCCGACCTGGGGCTTTCTCTACCGCGACTTCATCGGCCCGCTCAGCGCGGCGGGCTACCGCGCGATCGCGCCGGACTGGGTGGGCGCCGGCTACTCCGACCACCCGCGCATCGACACGCAGCTCACGCTGGCGCATCATATCGCCGACCTCGTCTCGCTGATCGATCAGCTCAAGCTGCACGGTTTCGTCGTCGTCGGGCAGGACTGGGGCGGGCCGCAGGGCGTGGGCGCGGCGCTGCAGCGCATCGAGCGGCTCGGCGGGCTGGTGCTGATGTCCACCTGGCTCTACAACGGCGGCGTGGGCCGCTTTCATCAGTCGCCGCGGCCGTGGACGACGTGGCAGGCGCCGCTGATCGGCCAGTTCTTCATGAAGCGGGCCAAAGTCCTCTCGCAGCACGGCCCCTCGGCGATCTCGAAGCGCGGCATGAGTGAGCTTGAGGCCCGCGCCTACCATCACGTCTACGACGAGCCGGAATCGGACGCCGTGGTGCTCACCTGGCCGCGCACGATTCCGCTGCGCGAGGGCGACCGCGGCTACGCCGACATGGCAGCGATCGAGCGCGGCCTGCCGGAGCTGCACGACGTGCCGACGCTGCTGCTCTGGGGCCGGCAGGACAGCGTCTTCGGCGAAAGCTATGCGAACCGGCTGAAGGAGCTGCTGCCAAACGCCGCGGGGCCGTACGTCATCGAGAACGCCGACCACTTCATGCAAGACGACGCCGGGCTGGAGATCGCCGGCCGCATCGTCGAGTTCTTGCAGCGCCGCCTGCCGGCGGAGGGGCGGGGATAGATGCAGGCCGCGGTGGCCGAACAAGCTGCGCCCGGTTGGGCGGATGAATCCGTCCCTACGCGGCGGACCAGGTTCCCCAGGATGCAGGGGCGGTGAGCGTGGAGTTCCTACAGCCAACGGCGGAAGAGCTGAGCTACCTGCGCCCCGACCCGCTGCTCTGGGAGCAGGAGCTGGACGTGCAGCCCGACGTGGCCGAGGCGGTCGAACGGGCGACGGGCATCCGCGCCGGCCGCGTCTACTGGCGTTCGCGCCACGACCATCTCTACGCGCTGGAGCTGGCCGACCTGGGCCGCGGCCGTCCCGCGATGGCGATGGTGCTGGGCCACTGGGATCGCTTCGAGCCGCGCCCGCCCGAGCACGAGCTTACGGCCGACCTGCTCGACCTCTCGCTCTGGGTGGCCGAGATCAGCGGCAGCATCAAGCCCGATGACGTGGCGCAGGTGGCGCGGTTCGCCCGCGTGCAGACGGGCTGGCCGGAAGGCTCGGTGCTGCGCACTCCGGAGGACCACTTCGCCGGCCTGCCCGACTTTCCCTACGAGCCGCGCTACGTCGAGGTCGAAGGGCTGCGCCTGGCCTACGTCGAGGCGGGCGCGGGCGACCCGATCCTCTGCCTGCACGGCGAGCCGACCTGGAGTTTTTTGTACAGACGCATGATCCCCACGTTGTCTACGGCCGGCCGCGTAATTGCGCCGGACCTGGTCGGCTTCGGCCGCTCGGACAAGCCCGTGGCCGACAACGCCTACTCGTACCGGGCGCACCTGCGCTGGCTACGGCAGTTCGTGGAGGCGCTGGGCCTGCGCCGCGTCACGCTGGTCTGCCAGGACTGGGGCGGGCTGCTCGGCCTGCGGCTGCTGGCGCAGCTACCCGAACGTTTTGCGCGGCTGGTGGCGATGAACACGGGTATTCCCGACGGCCGCAACCCGGGCGAGGCGTTCCTGCGCTGGCGCCGCTTCGCGCAGCAGCAGCGCGAACTGGACGTGCCGGCGATGCTGCGCCGCGCCGTGCGCGCCCGCCAGCTTTCGGAAGCCGAGGCGATGGCCTACGGCGCGCCCTTCCCGAACGCCGCATTTCAGACCGGCACCCTCGTCTTCCCGCGCCTCGTGCCCACGCGCCCGAACCACCCCGGCGCCTACGACAACCGCGTGGCGATTGCGACACTCAGGACACTCGACCTGCCCGTGCTGCTGCCCTGGGCCGACAGTGACCCGATCACCGGCCCCTGGGAGCCGCACCTGCGCGCGATCTTCAAGAACGTCGCACCGCCGCTCGTCGTGCAGGGCGCCGGCCACTTCCTGCAAGAAGACAGCGGCGAGGAGATCGCGGAGCAGATCGTGCGGTGGCTGGGATAGTCTCGGCGAAGATTAGGAGTTCTAATCAGCCAAGAGTTAACCTTCCGTGCATATGGCAATGGATTCACGATAGCCTGGGTTCGAATTCCAGCTCGTGACCGGATAGGGTGCGTCACCAACAATGCTTCTAACGCGGGAGGGCAGATTCGGCAAGTTAAGGATCTGCGCACCCAAGGACTGCATCCGTTGGTTCAACTTAGTACTACAGCAGCACTTGCTGTAGACGCGGTGATCGGAGGCGTCACTCACGCTCAAGGGCACTGCACGAGGAGCGGAGCTGCCGACGGGCTCAGGCGTGAGCGGGCGGCAGCCGGCGAGAACTGCGGCTGTAGTATTAGGCAGCTTGATCTCGCTCGTGATGATGGGGTCCAAGTCATGACAGCACATCTCCTGTATTGCGTAATATCCAGTCTGCCTCAATCCCGCCACGAGCCGCGAGAATTGCCACTGTTTTTGGTTTGGCTCGATTACGATCACCGAAGCCGGAGGTGCAGTAAGTTCACCAACTGTTCTTGCTAATCGAATCCAGTCGGTGTCAGCGTACGGTAGACAGGCCGACATAACGATCAAATCGAAGCTGGCCAGCGGAATCTCGGGATGCCCGTCATAGAGAGCTTCGAACCCTCCCGAGAGCCACCGTCTCTGGACACGAGGGGTCAATTTGAGGCGCTGACCGAAGCTGCGCATTGAATTGCTTGGCTCAAGGCAGGTCACTGCAATGGGCGAAGTTAGGCCCGGCGACCAAACGTCGAGCGCGAGTGAGGCGGCATCGGAACCCGCCCCGATGTCGAGCACCCTGGCTGGCACGCCACGATCGGAGATCCTGGCTAGCGCTCCAAGTAGGCAGCTCACTCTTCGTGGGAGATATTTGAACGCGTAGGCTATTTCGATGCCCGGTACAGAATAGTCTGGCTCTCGTCCTTCTCGGAGCAGCGCCAATTCAGAGAAGCCGGACGCCAAGTCCGATATCGAGACGGCTCCGCGTTTAATTCGCTCCTCGATCGCGGAGTGAATGGCGCTATCCACGCGCTGTAGAATGCTTCTCCATTCCTGCCTGGTGTAACTGTTCGACAGGTTCATTGTGCTCGGGCACCGGCGCGTAGCCCTCGGCGTCTCGCAGCAAGGGCTTGTCTGGCCCGAGCGCTCGCTGGATGGCGACACGCGCCGCCTCGTAGCGCTGATCGGTCCAACCGTCCTCGCGCATCTTGGCGAGGGCCGCCGCTGTGCTGCCGGCACTGAACCGCGACCTGGTGGGCTTGAAGAACTGGGTCACGTACTCAGCGGCGTTCAGAGCGGCAATTCGCCTACCGAACGTCGCCGGATCCCGCATCGGAAGCATTGGACTGATGGAGATGCCGATTGGCACGCCGGCAGTGACAAGTTCCTGTGCAGCTTCAAGGCGAACCTCGTTGGCGGGGCAGTGTGGCTCGTACCGAAGCCTCATCTCCTCCCAATCAGTCGTTACCGTGAAGTTTACACGAATACGACGAAACTGGCGCAGGAGATCGATGTCACGCGTGACGATCGGGCTGCGGGTCTGGATCGTCAGCCGCGGCTGCACAGGAAGCAGTGCTTCGAGGATCGCCCGTGTGAGGCCGATCTTGCGCTCGACCGGCTGGTACGGGTCCGTCACGCTCGACATATAGATCGCGTCGCCGGACTCCAATCGACGCGCTGCCACGCGCGAGCGCTTGGCGCGCTCGATCAGATCGACGGCGTTCTGCTTGACACGCACCCATTCGCCCCACGCCTCCTGATCCTCCACTGATGGAGCGAAAAAGCGGGCGTAGCAGTATTCGCACGCGAAGCGGCAGCCGCTATATGGGTTCAGCGTGAACTTGAAGCGCTTGGTGAAGCCGGCACCGGGCGTCAGCACCGAAGCGCTGTCAACGTATTCGACCGCGGCCGAGCCACTCCGGTTCGGCCGATCCGCGGTTAGCGTAGGCACCCAGATTCCGTGAGGCATTGCCGGCTTGGTCTGATCGAAGAGCGACCGCTGGATACCTTCGGCTGAGGGTTGTTGCGTCATAGCATCCCCTCCCCGCCCGCAGCTTCATCGCGAAGTGTCCTCTTGATCGTCGGCAACGCCTCCCAAGTTTAGCAGGATCGCGTAGCCGGCTGCGGATCGCTTCCGGTCAAAGCAATCCTAGCATAATGAGCACACTAGTAGAACAGATGTGCTATCAGATAGCTAGCGAAACCGATCTATGCTGATCCACAATGGTGCGAACGCCGTTCGAGTGAAACGCAGCAAGAAGCGAGCAGCCAATGTCCGACCAGGGCGAGATCGCGACGGCTATCTGTACGGCCCCTGGCGCACGCCGCGCAACCAGGGCCGCGCCACAACCGGCAACATCCACAGCGACGATAGCGCCCAGAAGCTGGGCTTCCGCGGCGGGCTCGTGGCCGGCTCGATTCACATGGAGATGTTCGTGCCGCACCTGCTGCGGCTCTTCGGCGAGCGCTGCTATCAGCGTGGCTCGCTCTCGCTTTACTTCTTGTATGCCACGCTCGACGGCGAAGCGGTGCGCGCCGTGCTGCAACTGCCGCCGGAAGGCGCCACCGACGCGCAGATCACAGTCTGGGGCGAGCGGCCGGACGGCACGCGCATCTGCGAAGGCACGGCATCTGTGGGCGACGTGGCCGAGCCCTCGGCGCTGCACGCGCGCGAACTGGTCCGCTACGAGCCGGGCGAGCTGCGTATTCTCGCCGGCGTGAAGGCGGGCGACGAGTTGCCCGCGGTCGATACGCGCGTGGAGCAGGAGGCGCTGGAGCGGCGGCTTGAGGTCATCACCGAGCCGCTGCCGTACTACACCGACCCGTCGCGCTTCGGCGGACTGGTGGCAACGCCGGTGAACGTCGTCAATGCCATGATTCAGCCGGCCTATCGTTATCTGGCGCGCGACCGGCAGAATGCGATCGGCATGTACGGCGCGATCGAGCTGCGCTATATAAACGGTCCGCTGCTGGTGGAGACGAGCTATCAGGCGGGTGGCACGGTGCTGGGCGCGGGCCAGAGCCCGAAGACGGAGTATCTCTGGTTCGACACCTATGCAAACGACGCCCGCGGCGCCCGTGTGGCCGAGATGCGCATGCTGCTGCGCTACGTCAAGACCTCGTCGCCGCTCTACGGCGAGGTGAAGGCGGCGGCTTCGGCAGAGAACTGACGCGCCGTCACGGCACGAAGCGCCGATCGCCGGCCGCGGCGCCCGCCGGCGTGCGCCAGTAGACGCCGCGTTCGCGCTGCATCAGGCCGCAGGCGTCGCTCACCAACTCGCGGCGCAGCGTGGCCGCATCGTCGTGGTGGCGGCGCAGAATCTGGTTGACCTCTTGCTCCGGATAGCGCACGCCCGGCTGGAACCGCGAGGCGAGCCAGTTCAGCACCACGAGCCGTTTCTTGCGGCTCGCCGGAATCTCCTTCAGCCGTTCGCCGTCGAAGAAGTCGCGCAGCACTTTGCGCTCCCAGGCCTCGCCTTCAACGTCGTCCGCCAGCGAGGCGACGCGGCCCGGTTCCAGCGTCTCTTTGCTCAGCGCGCGCAGCGCGTCCGCGTTCAGCGAATACAGATGCGTCGTGCCCTCGCTGCGCATGCGCACCAGGTCCAGCTCCTTGAGCCGCGCCAGGTGATGCGACACGGTCGGCGCCGTGAGGCCAAGCAGCGTCGCCAGCTCCTCCACGCTCGCCTCGCGCCCGGCGAGCAGGCCGAGCAGCCGCAAGCGGCTTTCGTCCGCCAGCGCCTTGAAGAAGCGCACCATCGTTTGCAGTTGTTCCTCGCCCACTGCCGGCTCCGTTGATCGTCGTCTATCGCGAATGATACCCACCGAATGAACGCGGAGCCGGCCGTGCTCGCAGCGACGCGCGCCACGGCCGGACTTCAGGGATCCGCTGAAACTCACGAGGCCATGCGCCAGTCTCGCTAGCGTGATGGCGCGACCGGCTCGCACTCAGTCTCTTGCAGCCGTTGACCCAGCGCCGCCAGCGTAACGCCGCAGGCAACCAGCGCCCCGCCGAGCCGGCGACGTGGACCGCGCGACGGCAGCGCTTTGCTCTCGACGCGGCGCAACTCCTCGATCGTTCGCTGACGCCGCGCGGCTTCCGGATAGAGCACGTGCTCGCGATACCGTTGCTCCATCAACGCTCGAAACTCCAGGTCATTCATCACGAATCTCCCTCTGCTTCGCCTCGCCAGTGACACTCTGATGATGATCATCTAATTCGATGATCGTCTATATAATGCCGCCTGTCAAGCCCCGCTTGCGCGCTTGGGGCGGCACCGCCAGACTGTCGCCAGACACACAGGCGGGAGGCGCGGCATGGCGGACGCAATCGACTGGAGCGAGCTGGAGCGGCTGGCAGTTGCCGCCGAGGCCTCGGGCGGCACGGTCGGCTACGCGGTGCTGGCGCCGGACGGGCAGCGCGTCGCCCGCCACGGCGATCGCAGCTTCCGCGCCGCCAGCACTGTCAAGATCCCGATCATGGTCGAGATCTTCCGCCAGATCGACCGTGGCGAACGGGCGTTGACCGATCTGCATACGCTGCTGCCAGAAGACAAGACCCCCGGCAGCGGCGTGTTGCTGCACCTGCACGACGGTCTACAACTGGCGCTGGCCGACCTGCTCTATCTGATGATCGCCATCAGCGACAACGCCGCGACCAATACCCTGATCGGCATGGCCGGCATGGCGCGGGTCAACGCGACGATGCAGTCGCTCGGCATGGCGCACTCGACGCTCGGCCGCGAGATGAAGGGCCGGCCCGCCCAGGGCGATGAGCAGGAGAACTGGGCGACGCCCAACGACTACGTGCGCGCCGTGCAGGCGATCTTGAACAACGAGGCCGGCTCACCGTCATCATGTGAGCAGATGACCGCGCTGCTGGAAAGACAGCAGAACCGCAACCGCATCGCCCGCTTCCTGCCGCAGTGCGAGGGCCTGCGCTGGGGCTCGAAGACGGGCAGCATCGCCGGCGTGACCAACGACGCCGGCTTCGTCACGACGAACGGCAAAACGCTGATCCTTGCCGTCTACTGCGAGAACCTGACCGACCAGCACGAGGGCGAGCGCGCGATCGGCGAGATCGCCCGCGCCGTGATGACCGCGACCGGCATCGTCGAGCCGCTGCGCACGTCCTGAGCGGCGGCTGCCCCAATATTGGCGTCCGCCGCCCGGCCAAGCTACACGCGATTCGCTATCCTCGGCTGCCTACTGCCCGCCGCGCACGGTCTGCGCAGCCACGCGCTGCAGGAAGCGCTCGACCATGCCCACGGCCTTGCCGTAGTCGTAGCTCTTGAAGCGGCCCTGGCGCAGGCGCACCACGTCGCCGTTGAAGAAGCGCTCGTACAGCGCCTGGCGCGAGCCGAACGACGTGCCGGTCAGGTCCCAGGCGAGGCGGAAGAGGCGCACGCGCTCGTCGGCGTCGATCTCCGCGCCCTGGTAGTACTTCGCGATCGTCTCGCGGATCGGGCCGCGCACGTCGGCCTCGGTCGGCGTCAGCATCAGGCCGGAGGCGCAGAGCTGCTCCACGATCCAGATCACGCGTGCGTAGGCGTCGGGGAACCAGTGGCGCAGCACGATCCAGGGTTGCTCCGCCGGCCAGATGCCGTCGCCGTAGCCAGGGCCGGCGTCGGCCTCGGCAGCGCGCAGCAGGGCGCGCACCATCTCCAGCGTGTCGATGATCTCGCTGACCTTCTCCTGCACGTGCGCGTGCACGCCGATGTTGATCGCGTCCACGATCTTCTTCGTCAGGCCGAGGATGAACTCGAGCTTGGCGATGTCTTTGACGGCCACCTGCTGCATGTAGTGCGGCCACATCGGCGCCTGCGCGATGATGCGGTTGTGCGTCTCCACGTCGCCGTAGGCGAAGACGCGCTGCCACGGAATCAGCACGTCGTCGAAGATCGCCAGCGCGTCCATCTCCTCATACAGGCCGGAGAGCGGCTGGTCGAACAGGCTGCGGCCGGCGTCGAAGCTCTCGCGGCAGATGAACGAGAGGCCGGGCGTGTTCGTCGGAATAGCGAAGCCGAGCGCGTACATCTCCTCTTCGGGCGCGAGCGGGCGATAGGGCGGCACGAACAGCTCGTCCGAGAACGGCGCCAGCGTTGCCAGCAGCTTCGCCCCGCGCACGATTACGCCTTCAGAAGTTGTATCCACCACGCCCACGGGGATGTACGGGTCGGGCTGCTTGCCGACCGTGGCGCCGCGGTTGACCTGCGGGTGGCCGAAGGTGTGGGTGAGGCAGAGATCGTGCTCGCGGATGTAGTCGTGATAGGCGCGCAGGTTGTCGCCGAAGCGTTTGTCGCGGGCGCCGTAAACCGCGTGGCAGGAGGCGGAGCAGGTGACCTGGATATTCACATAGTCGGGCGAACGGCCGAGCATGCCGTTGGCGAACTCGGCGCTGATCTCCAGCGCCCGCCGGCGGCGCAGCAGGTCGTCGATGCTGTGCGGCTCCAGATACGACAGCGCCACCGGCTCACCGCTGCTGGGCGAGCGAAAGGTCATCTGCTCGTGCAGCGCCGGGTCGTGCTGCAGGTCGTAGAGCGCGGCGATCGTGCGGGCGGCGCGGCCGAGGCGTGGATGGTCGGCGACGTTCGTGACGCACTCGCCCTCCAGCCAGACCACGCGTCCAGCGCGCAGCCCGTCCAGATACTGCGCGCCCGTGCGAATGCCCATCGCGGCCCCTCCCTCGCGCCCCGCGGCAGCCGGCGCTCATGCTGTCTGAGCGTATGCTACCGCAGGGGCATATGGAGAGATGGAGGCAGGTAGGAGCCTGCGCCAGGCAGCCTGGTGATGTCCAGAGCCAGCCTTACTGCTGCCTGAACGGCAGATACTCATCGCCGGCGCTGCCTTGCGGCACAATCAGATCCTTCACCTGACTCGCTCGCAGCTCCGGCTTTTCGCCCCAGATGCAGGCGGCGAAACCGGCCACCACCGGTGCGGCGAACGACGTGCCTTCCCATTTCGCAAAGCCGGTGTCGTTGGCCGGAAGCTGCGGAGGCACGGGCGGCGCCACGGGATATTCTTTGGAGGCGAACAGGCCAACGGGCATCCAGTAATGGCTGGTCGTTCCATCCGTCGTTGTGCCGCCTCCGTACGCGCCGATGCCGTCATTTGTCGGGAAGAAGTCGTCGTCGTTCGAAAACCATACCCGCTCCCACCTGGTATTCGCATTCCTGTTGGGCGAAACGAAGTCCGAGACGGCCAGCACCCCGTTCACGGCGGCCGGGATGCGAGGGCCTGCGATGCGCTTCGGCGGCCCAGGACACGAGTCGTTACCGGCAGAGGCCACTGCGAGGACGTTCGGCAACTCGGCAAAGTCGAACAGATACTGCAAGGCGCCGAGTTCGCGCGCGAAGCGGTTGGTTCCTTGCTCAACGAGGCCCACCGCCAGCAACTCCTTTAGCGCGGCCGCGGGATCTGCTGCGGAGGCGCCCAGGTCGGCGCTCCAGTTGGCCGCGTCGGCGGCGTAACGCCCCGGATCAGCCAGCACCTTCCAAAACATCGCCAGCGGCGCGATCATTCCGAGGCTGAAGTTGAGCACGAGCTTGCGGCCGCCGGCGGCGCCGATCGCCTGCTCGACGGCCTGCGCCAGATGCAGCAGATCGCCCGTGCCGTACTCGTCCGCAACGCGATACACGCTCATCGTGGCTCCCGGCGCCATGTCGTTGAGCACGTCCGCCACGAAGAGGCCGTGGTCGGACACGTCCCAGATCTCTTCGGTTCGACCGTCGCAGTCGAGGCTCCTGCACCGCGGCTGGTCGGGGCGCGGCGGTGGTGTCCACTCGAAGATCTGGTTTTCGGGCACGATCTGGCCGCTGGCTGCTTCGTCCAGGCGCCAGTTGCCGGAACGCTTCGCCGCAATGCGGCTGCGTGCCTTGCGGACCTCTGCGAGGCCGTTGGCGACCGGTTGGCCGAGCTGCACCCGGGCCGCGTTGGCGTCCATCGGCCAGGTGTCGAACACCGCGACCTGGATATCATTTCCGTCGCAGCGGCGCCACCAGACCTGGCTGAGCTGCCAGCCGAGCCAGCCGACGGACTGGTTCAGCCAGCCGAGCGCCCCCCAGCTCTTCTGAAGCCGCTGGTACACCGCGCGCGGCACGGGATCGTCGAAGCTCGGGCCGCTGCGGTGCGAGCCACGCCGCGTGCGCGGCGGCCGCGTCTCGCGCTTCGAATTGCGTGTCACCGGAACCGGGCGACCGCCCGGGCAAGGGGCCCCTCAGGTGTTCGCCGCCGTTACCAGCCAGTTGGGCGAAGCGTGGCCGATCGCATCCGTCAGCGCTTGCGGCAGTTGGTCGCGGACATCCGGGTCGTTGAGGGCACGCACCGCCGTGGCGACCTGCTCGATCTCGGTGAGGATCTGGCCACGGTTGGCCAGCGGCGTGGGATCAGCGCCGGTTGTCCGTCCACCGACGTAGGCGACGTGGACCGTCCGCGACTCCTTCCCCCGCCGGATCACGAGCGGCTTTCCGTCGGCCGGCTGAGCGTAGCTGCTGAAGTTCGGGACTACTGGAGTGTTTACGCCCGCGATGCCCGCCACTGCCTCTACGGGGGGCGCGCCCGCCGCCGCGGCACTGGGCGGGCGCGGATAGAACAGGTTGATGGGCAGCTTCTGAAACGCCGTGTCGAGATCGGCGACGAGCTGAGTCGGGTCGACGACTCCGGCGCTGTCGCGCAGGAAGAGCAGTACCTCGCCGGGACGGTAGAACTGCAGTCCGTCGGGGGGTTGGTTCACCACGATTGCACTCCTCTCTCGCGCCTCGCGTGCACGGGCCTCCGGCTGAGCGCCCGATCATCGCCAATGAGCTGGAATCCCGCCCAGAAGAACGGATGCGCATGACCGTTTTGGGGCGTTCCTGCCGAAATCAGCGCAACTTGCGCCGTCCGCAGCGCGCTGGCCTTGCCCGCGCCGGCCGCCAGCTCGCCGTAGAAGCGCGTCATCAGCTCGGCTGTCACGGCGTCGTCCACGCGCCACTGGCTGACCAGCAGCCCCGCCGCGCCCGCGTAGAGAAAGGCCCGCGCCATGCCGGCCAGTTCGTCGCCGCCGCCCAGCACCGAGCGGCCGGTCTCGCAGGCCGAAAGGGTGACGAGCGCCGCGTTCAGGTTCAGGTCGAAGATGTCCGCGGTGGTCAGCGGGCCGTCGGCCAGCTCGATGCGTGAGAACAGCGGCGCGTCCGGCCGGAACTGGCCGTGTGCCGCCACGTGGATCAGCGCTGCCCGCCGCCCGTCTCGCTCGATGCGGCCGCGCGTCGCCTCGGCCTCGGCGTACACGGGCGCCTGCAGCACCGCCCCCACGGCCTCTGCCTCCGCCAGCGTCAGCGGCAGCCGTCCGGCCGCGGAGTGGGCGAGCACTAGGGCGCCGTTGCGCCGCGGCCGCCGGGCGCGGCAGATGCCGTAGAGCACGGCCGAGGGCGCATAGCTGATCGCCAGGCGCTCGATCAGGAAGCGCTCGCCGTCGTGCATGGCGTGGAACGGCACGTAGTGCAGCAGCCCATGCGGCACCACCACGAGCGCATCCAGCCGATCCAGACCGTCCAGCCCCGCGAACAGGAGGCTGTGGAGGCGCCCCAGCACGGCCCGTGCCTGCGCCTCCAGTCCCGGAAGCGCAGGCACGTCGGCGCGCTCACTGGCTTCCAGATTCAGCCGGAACGCGCGCACCAGCCGGTCGACCTGCCGCACCGCACCCGGAAGAATCTCACCACGCACCGCGCCATCCGCGACGAGGAAGCGCAGCAGATCGTCACCGCTGGCCGCGAACTCCAGCAGCGCGGTTCCGGCGGGAGTCGCCGGCGGGGCAGCGTCGATGACCGGGCCGTAGACGTCGGTGATCCCCTCGGCCGCGCCGGCGACCTGCAGCCGGCGAACCAGCTCCGCGATGCGTGCTTCCAGCTCGGCCGCCCGCGCGCCCGCCTCCGCCGCATCCGCCTGCAGGGCACCGTCGCCGAGGGCGGGAGCGTCAAGGCCGATCGCGGCATACTCCTCGCGGGCGCGGGCCAGCTCCCGGGTGATGCGGCGCGCCTCGGCGTTGCCGCGTGGCCGCGGCTCGAAGCCGCCGCGGATCGCGTCGGCCAGGGCGCGGGATTTGCCGCGCTCGACCGTCGTCAGCGCCGCCGCTGCTCTGCCGGCGCGTAGCTGCAGTACGGCGAGCCGTTCGTAGGCCGTGCCGCGGCCGGCGGCGAAGCTATCGCGGAACTCGAAGATCACGCCGCGCTGCTCGCGCTCGAGCTGCCCGATCGCCGCCGCGTAGCGCCGCATCGCTCCCGCCGGAGCGGCTTCCGCCTCGGCGATACGGCCGAGCAGCTCGAATGTGCGATGCAGGAGGGGCGCCGCGCCCACGGCGCGTGCAACGGCGAGAGCGCCTTGTGCCTCGCGCTTCGCTTCGGGGAACCGACCAAGGGCGAGCAGGGCCGATGCCTCGACGATCCGGCAGTCGGCTGCCAATCCGCGGCTGCCGGTGGCTCGTGCCGCGGTCTGGGCGTTGCGCGCCTCGGCGAGGGCGGCCGCGGCCTCTCCCTCGGCCGATAGGAGCAGCGCGCGTTGCAACGCCAGCCAGACGCGATGGTTGATCCCCGTGTCAGCCGGGCCGGCGAGCGCCGCGTCCATCGCTGCCACCGCCTGCGCCTGCTCTCCGAGGCGCAGATGGGCCACGACGCGGCGTGTCGTGATCGCGACCGCGCCATGAACGTCGTCCATCGCGGCAAGCTCGGCGCCGGCCGCGTCGAACAGGCGCAGCACATCGCGCGGCAGGTTCAAGGCGAGATAGCAGTCGGCCAGGTTCTGCAGGATGCGGCCCGACTCGCGGCTGGCGATTCCCAGCTTGCGGCTCATATCCAGTGCCGTTTCGAGCGACCGCAGCGCAGCGGCGTAATGGCCGCGGGCGAGGTGGTCGGCGCCGATGTTGGCGGTCATCCGCGCCAGGCCGCCGGCCTCGTTCATCGCCTCGAACGTCTTCCGCGCGATCTCAAACTCCGCCAGCCCCTCGCGGTGCCTGCCGAGGTTGCCGAGCATGGCACCGCGGTTCTGATGCATGCGGGCGGTCAGCAGGGTGCCGGCGTCACCCGCACGTTCGTACAACGCCAGCGCCCTGGTAAACGCCCGCAGCGCCCCCTGCCAGTTGCCGTGCTCGGCGCGCAGGCCACCAACGCTGGTCTCGAGTGCCCCGGCCCGTAGTGGTTCACCAAGAGTCGCGAGGATGCGCCTTGCGCGCCGTGCCGCGCGCAGCGCCTCCGGCACACGCCCGAGCTTCGCGGCGCACTCAACCCAACCGATGCGCGTACGCGCAGCTTCTACCGGACGGCCGAGGCCGAGAAACGCCGCCTGGGCCTCATCGAAACAAGCGAGCGCCTCGGCGTTGCGGCCTAGGAAGCGCAGCGCGTCGCCGTGGCGCATGCGCGCCATGGCGATGAGGTAGCTGTCCGCAGCGAACTCGGCCAACATCAATGCGTCGAGGCAGATGCGTTCCATGCGCAGCGGATCGGCGCCCATCAGGCCGGCGGCCTCTTCCACCAGCGCCAGTACGGCCTCGCGCAGGCCGGCGGCGTCGAGGCTGTGCTGCTCGATCAGGGCGCGGCGGCGCGCGGCATCTTCGCTGCGCAGCAGGCGGGCGACCAAATCCTGGGCTCGGGTTGCGGTTGCAGGCATGGCGGGTCCATCCGCAGCGTCGGCGGCACGGTTCCGACACAAACCTTGCGGTATGGTAGCGCATCGTCTGGACCCGTGGCGCATCATCCGCGGCAGAAATACCGCAATTGCCAGCCTTTTGCGAGCGATGTTGAACCATCGCGTGGACGGCACAGCAACGGCCGGGCTGAGGGAGAGCAGGTTCGCTCGCGCTCAACCCGGCCGCTGGCCGCTGCGCCGGCGCCGGCTACCCGGACGGCGAAGCCGCACCGCCTGCACTGCCTTGCAGCCGTTGCCCCAGCGTGGCCAGTGCCACACCGCAGGCAACGAGTGCGCCGCCGAGCCGGCGTCGCGGTCCGCGCCCGGCGTGGACGCGGCGATTGGCGCGGCGCAGCTCTTCGATCGCCTGCTGCCGTTGCGCCGCTTGCGGATAGAGCACGTCCTCGCGGTACTTCTGCTCCATCCAGGCCCGAAATTCGAGGTCGAACATGGCGCCCCCCTTTCTGCCCACATGAACGGGCGCGATCGGGGAGTTTTGGGCTTCGCCTGCGAAAGAATCTCCAACAGATCGATCGCGCTGCTCAGGGCACGCGCAGCGGGTCGATTACCACGATCGTGGCCGGCACGTTGATCTCGATCCGGTAGAGACCGGAGGGAACATCGGCGAACGCAAAATTACCGAGGTCGTCCACGGCCTCGGTATACAGCAGATCGTCACCGGAAAACAGCGCCACGGGCACGCCTTCGCAGTCCAATGCTCCCGGCTGCACCAGGCCGCTGATAACGCTGCTGGCCGCCCCCGGCGCCGCGCGCTGCACATTGACCGTGAGCTGCACGATGCCCTGCACGCTGTAGGTCTGGGCATCGCTCTCGCCGCCGCGCAGCCCCAGCGCAAGGCCGGAGGTCCGGGGAAGCAGCGTCGCCGCAAGCCGCCGCACCACGCCGAGCACACCCGGCGCCGCGATTGGTTCATCGTCCTCGCTCAGCGCCGTGGTGAGCGAGCGCAACTCCACCAGGCAGCGCGGGCACTCGACCATGTGCGCCGCCGCCGCCTGACGCTCCGCCGGCGGCAGCAGGTCCAGGGCATACTCGCCCAGCACGAGTGAGTCGGGGCAGGTGGCACGGAACAGCCCGGCACGTAGTACCCGCGACAGCGCGCCGTAGTCGCGCGCTTCATCGCCGCAGACGGGACACCGCCCGACGTGGCCCGCCACGTGCTCGCCCGCCTCACCATGCACAAAGCGATCGATATCGTCCTCACTGAGAGCGGCGGGGTCGATGCAGCGAGCGGTTGCCTCCGTCATAGCGTCCCGGTCCTTTGCTGTGTGGATATGGGGTGTCGAGTGTCGCGATTCCGGCGGTGGCTCGCACGGCCGCACCGTGCTGTTTGATTGCCTATCACTGAAATGAACGGAGCGCCTAACCACTTTCGGGCATCGCACCGCAACTCTTTTTGCCGCCGTTCGCTCAAGCATCGCGCTGCAGCCAGTCGCGCAGGCGCGGGCTGCGCTTCAGCCGGTCGTGGACGTTGCGGCGCGTACTGTAGACCAGCGTGATCGCGGGGAACAGGTCGGACCGCAGCCGCTGGATCTCGGCCGACTTCAACTCGCGCACGTAGAACAGCTCCATGAAGACGCGCTCGCGCTCGTCCTGCAGGTGCGCGTCGATCAAGTGCCAGAACTCCTCGCGGCGCACATGCGCGGCGTGGATCTCGGCGGGCGAGTCGGCGCATTCGCGTTCGCCGATCGCTTCGTCGAACGGCACCGTGGCGCCGCGCCCGCGCTGCAGGTCAATCGCCACGCTGAATGCACAGAGCTTGAGATAGGCCAGCACACCAGCGGCGCCGCTTGCCTGCCGCAGCTTGGCCGGCGTGAAGCTGCGCAGGAACTTCGCCCAGGCCAGGGCAATCAGCTCGTCTGGCTCGGTGTCGAGCCCGCTCGCGGCTTTGCGGCACCAGGCGAGCATCTGCTCGGCGTAGACAGCGTGCAGCGTCTCCCAGCATTGATCGTCACGGTCGACGATCGCCCGCTGCATCACCTCAAAGCAGTAGCGGTCGTCGTGGTCTTCACGTCGCCGGTAGCGCGCGGTCTCCTCGCTGCAGCGCTGGCAGACCGCGGCGGCCGGCATGACCTGCGGATCGTCGGTACAGATCATCGAGAACCTCATCCCACTCGCCGCTCGGCGGCCGCGCCCGTGCGGCCTGCCGTGGTTCCGTGCTGCATCCAGTGGTCCTATCAACATAAACGGCAGCGCACGGGTTTTTGGCCGACACTGAGGCCGGCAGCAGCAATACTACGGTGCCGTATTCGCACCGCGGTGCGTGTGCAGCGCGTTTCGATCGGTCTGTGAGAGTTGCGCAGGTTTGCACAGATGTTGCCGTGCCGATTCGCGGTGAAGCGGGGTGCTCTGCCTATACTCGGGACGAAGGGCGCGGCCCGGCCGCGCCCGCTCCGCCGCCGGGCGTCCTCACCCCGCGACCGACGGCCAAGCACCAATAGAGCAGACTTTGCGAAGAGAGGCAGCGGGTGAGTACGGTCAGCGCCCCCTTTCAACTGCACGATCCGGTCAACAGCGCCATCCTCGCCGTTGCGGAAGACCGGCTCGACGGCTTTCAGCGCGATCCGTTCGGCGAACTTGCGCGGCGCTCGGGTGTGCCGCTGGCGGACGTATTGGCGCGCGTGCGCGCCATGCTTGAGGCCGGTACGATCCGCCGCGTGCGCCAGACGCTGATGTCCACGAACCTGGCGCCGGGGGCGCTTGTGGCCTGGCAGGTGCCGCCGGAGCGGCTGCACGAGGCATTCGACTTCATGTTCCAGCAGGATCCGTTCTCCGGCCACGTCGTGATTCGCACCGCCGACGCGGCCACGCCCGGCGCGAGCTACCGCCTCTGGACAACAGTGAAGGCGCCGCAGGGCTATGCATTGGCGCGGCATGCGGCCTATCTGGCCCGCTGTGTCGGCGCCACGGGCTTCCGGCTGATGCCGGCGAAGCGGTTGTTCGCGCTGGGCGTGGGTCATGTGCGCCGCCGCGGCATCGAACCGGGCAGCCGCGCCGATGTGCCCGCTGAGGTGCGCGATACGCACGTCGAGCCGCTCTCCGCGTTGGAGTGGCGGGTGTTGACGGCGCTCAAGCGCGAGTTTACGCCTGCCGAGATCGACCGCGACCCCTGGGCGGCGCGCGCGGCCGAGGCCGGCGTGCCGCTCGACCAGTTTCTCGAGGTTGCCGAGGGTCTGAACAGACGGCGCGTGATCGGGCGCTTCTCGACGTTCCTGGAGCATGTCAAGCCGCTGGCCGACGGCGCGCGCGTGACGCGCTACAACGCCCTGTTCCACTGGGCAGTGCCGCCGGGCCGCGAGATCGAGGCCGGGCAAGAGGTCGGCCGCCACCACATCATGACGCACGCGTACTGGCGGGAGGGCGGGTCGGAGTTCAACAACGTCAACGTGATGGGCGTTGCACACGGCACGGAGAAGGACGCGCTGCTGGCGCATAAGGCGGCGATCGACGCGCATCTGGCCGAGGCGGGCATGCCGATCGCCTACACGAGCGTCTTCTGGGGCGGACGCAGCGAAATCAAGCCATCGGAGATCTCGCCCATCGCCTACCGCGACTGGTGCCTCACGCAAGGTCTCGATCCGCAGGCGATGCGCGGCTGATCGGGCATGGCGAATCCGGGTGCAGCGTTGCCGCGTATTACTGTCAGGGACGGCGGCCGGCCTCTGAATCGTCGGGGTGCGTGCGCGGTGGGGAGGAGGAGCCGCCGTCCCTTGCTCGCGCCGCATGGCCATGTGACAATCCGACCCATCGAGTAGGAAACGCCGATGGCCATCGCCGACCGCCTGCGCGCGTTGAACATCACGCTGCCGCCCGCGCCCAAACCGCTCGCCTCCTACGTGCCGGCGGTGCAGACGGGCAATCTGCTCGTCATCTCCGGCCAGGTGCCACTGGAGAACGGACGCGTGGTGCAACCCGGCAAGCTCGGCGCCGAGCTGTCGATCAACGAGGGACAGGCGGCGGCGCGGCTCTGTGTGCTGAACGGCCTTGCCGCGGCACAGCAGGCGCTTGGCTCGTTGGAACGCGTGGTGCGCGTCGTGCGCGTGGCGGGCTATGTCGCCAGTGCCGCCGGTTTCACGCAGCAGCCGGCCGTGATCAACGGCGCCAGCGACCTGCTGGCCGAGATCTTCGGCGAAGCCGGCCGCCACGCCCGCGTCGCACTCGGCGTGAACGAACTGCCGCTGGGCTGCGCCGTCGAGATCGAGTTTATGTTCGAGATTTCCGCATAGACTCTCAGGCCGGACCCGGCCCCGGCAGCAGGCGCCGCCAGTCGCGCCGCAGCGGCGTGGCGCTGAACTGTGCGATCGCCAGCCAGAGCACGCTCGCCAGGGCAATTGGTCCGGTCACCAGGTGTGCCCCGGCCAAATCCGCCTGCAGCGCGTTCGCCTGCGCCGAGAGCCCGGCCCGCTCGATCACATCGAGCCGCACCGCGCCCGGCGAGATATGCAGGTGCGGGTATGTCATCCCCTCGACGTGCGGATGCCAGTGGTAGGCGATGATCTCGCGGCCCCTTCCGTCGAACAAGGCGTAGTGGTAAGCAGCAGGGATCGCATTCCACGGCTCACGAGCCGCAGCATCTCGAATTAGGCGGTATTGATAGTCGATCCAGAGATGGAGGTCATCGGAGAGGCGCGCCGGACCGCCGGCGAAACGGATGGTGTGGTTCACGGAACTTGCCCGATATGCGCCAGTGCTGAGCACGAGAATGGCATCGACCACGCAGGCAACGGCGCGCTGAAGCTCCTCCTTCAGCGTGTTTACCGCAGCCGCCGGGGTTCTACCGGGCAAGGATGCAGGCCATCACGGGCAGTCTCGCACGAATGGCAAGGACATGATGATTGGCATCACTTCCGGTGTATCTGGATTCGTGATCTCTCCGGCATCCCAGCGTCGAAGAAACTCTTCACCGCTGATGCCAAGAAAGTACCGTGCCGTCCGATCGAACAGCTCCTTCCCTTCTTCGAGCGAAAGCTCGCGCACCTCTGGCAGCTTGCGTCGGCGCCTGCGCTGAACGCCGTTGGATTCGCCAGCATGAGTGTTCTGGCCGTTCGCCTCAGCAGCGCCCTTGCGAGGCTTGGTTTGAGCCCGATCGCGAGGTGCAGGCTCATCGCGGAAGACAGCGGCAGCCCGCGTTGATGCCGCGATCTCGCCCGCCTGCCAGGCGCGGACAAACGCCTCAGCGCTGATTCCGAGTTGCTGGCGCGCGGTTTCGTCCAGCAGCTTCCAGCCCGCTTCGGGGCTCAGTTCCGGCGTTTCGGCGGGCTGCTTGCGGCGGTGGCGGGGCTTCGCGAGCATGGCGGCACGCTCCTCTTGCCGTCATTATCGCATGGGCGCGGCGCTGCCCGGCGTCAGCTCCTCCGCCACGGCTTCAAGCACGGCCGCGTACCAGCCGGGCTGGCGCAGATAGTGTTCGACCAGCAGGTGCTCGTTCACATCGTGCTGGCGGTTGTTGGACTGGGCGCCCGGCAGCCAGTAGGCGGGCAGGCCGAGCACATCGGTGAAGACGTAGGCCGGCAGCGTGCCGCCCAGCAGCGGCAGGATCACCGGCTCCTGCCCCCAGCAGGCGCGTGTGGCGGAGACCACGGCCGCGAAGCCGCGCTCGCCCGGCGAGGTGTAGGAAGCGGGGCAGCCAGGCGTGCGGCGCATGACGATCGTCACGCCGCGCGAGCGGGCGACCTCGTCCAGGCGGGCGGCGTCGATCGCCTCAAGCACCTCTTCGGGCGGCGTGTCCGGCGTCACGCGCACGTCGAGCGTGGCCTGCGCCCAGCCGGGGATGATCGTGCGCGTCGCGCCCGGCGTCACGCCCTCGCTCAGAATGCCGTTGACGTTCACCGTCGGGTCGAGGAACGGCTCCCAGGCGGCGCGGTTAGGCAGCTCGGCGAAGGCGGTGAGCACCTCCTCGCGGAAGGTCGTGTGTCGCCGGGCGATGGCGCCGACGCGCTCGCCCAGCCCGGCGATCAGACGTGCGAGCGGCGTCACCGGGCTGGCGACAATGTTGCCGTAGTTGCCGGAATGCACGGACTGGCCGCGGCCGTTGTCCGCGCGCAGTTCGACGCCGACGATGCCGCGCACGCCGAGCACGATCGTCGGCGCGTCGTTCGCCTTCGGCCCGTCCGAGCCGACCAGCAGATCGGCGCCAAGCCGCTCGCGGTGGCGGCGCACGATCGCCTCGAGGTGCGGGCTGCCGTGCTCTTCCTCTCCGTCCAGCAGGATCTTCACCGTGCCGCGCAGCGTGCCTGCCTCGCGCGCCTGCAAGACGCCGAGCACGTTGCCCAGGTGCTGCCCCTTGTTGTCGCAGCCGCCGCGGGCCACCAGATACAACCGCCCAAGATCGGCTTCCGAAAGCTCCGCAGGTTCGGCCGGCTCATCGCCGAGAAAGTAGGACGGCGTCCACGGGTCGCAGGCGCGGCCGCCCCAGCGCCAGCCGGCGAGGTCGCCGGGCGGCTGCACGTCGTAGTGGCCGTAGAGCAGCACCGTGGGGCCAGGAGCTGCGCCGCGTAGCTCGGCATAGAGCGCGGGCGCACCGTCGCGCTCGGCGGGCCACAGCTCTGCGAGATCGAGACCAAGCTCTTGCCAGAAGGCGCGGACGGCCGCGACGTGCTCGGCGGCAACGGCGCGGCTCTGCGTCTGGATGCGCACGTAGCGGTCGAGCAGGGCGAGACGTTCGTTGGCCGAGGTTGGTACGGTCATCAGAAGCTCCTTCGCAGCACGGCGTGCAGCGCCGACGTGCCGACTATGCCGGCCCGAGCGGGGCGCTCGCAAGTACTGGCGGGGACAGGGACACGCCTTCGGCGAGCTCCTCGCCAGTCCGCTGAGTTGTGCCCATTCCGCTACTCACTTTCCGGATCAATCGCCGGACAATCGAGCTGAGCCGCGACACGCCGTGCATCCGGATCTCAGGCGACAGAGGTGACCTGTGAGGCGAAGCGCGTTGGCGCTGACCGGGGCGATCGGCCTGGCGCTGCTGGCCGCCGGCGCCGCGCCGCGCACGGCGACCCGCGCCGCGCAACCGCCGAGCCTGGGCGGCTGCCAGATGTTTCCCGCGGACAACATCTGGAACACGCCGATCGACACGCTGCCGCTGGATGCCAACTCGGCGGCCTACGTGAACGCCATCGGCTCGCAGTCACACGTTCACGCCGACTTCGGCTCCGGCATCTGGCCGACCACGACCGGCTTCCCGATCGGCATCCCCTATACGACCGTGCCTGGCAACCAGGCCGCTGTGCCGGTATCGTTCCAGTACGCGAGCGAGAGCGATCCAGGGCCGTACCCGATTCCAGCCAACGCCCCGATCGAGGGAGACCCGAACAGCGGCGACCGCCACGTGCTGGTCGTCGACACGGGTCACTGCAAGCTGTACGAGATGTTCGACTCGGTTGCGGTCAACGGCGGCACAAGCTGGACCGCGGGCTCCGGTGCGGTGTTCGACCTCGGCTCGAACGCGCTGCGGCCTTCGACCTGGACCTCGGCCGATGCGGCCGGCCTGCCGATCCTGCCGGGGCTGGTGCGCCGTGACGAAGTCGTCGCCGGCGCGATCAACCACGCGATCCGCTTCACCGCGCCGCAGACGGCCAATCGCTTCGTCTGGCCAGCGCGGCACCAGGCCGGCTCAAGCGGCAGCGGCCTGCCACCGATGGGCGAGCGCTTCCGCCTGAAGGCGAGCTTCGACATCTCCACCTACCCGGCGGACGACAGGGTGATCCTCACGGCCTTGCAGAAGTACGGCATGATCCTGGCCGACAACGGCTCGTCCTGGTATCTCTCCGGCGCGCCCGATCCTGCCTGGGACAACAACGTCCTGCACCTGCTGGGCAATATCCAGGGATCGAGTTTCGAGGCGGTCGATGAATCGTCGCTGATGGTCGATCCCAACTCGGCGCAGGTGAAGGCGGCGGCGCTGGGCACGCCGGTGCTCGTGGCGCCGGTCGAAGGCGCGACCAACGTCCCGCTGACGCCGACCGTCTCCTGGAACGCGGCGCCCGGCAGCAGCAGCGGCACGACGCAGTACACGGCCTACATCTGGGACCCGACGGTCAGCGCGATGGTCTTCCAGCAGACGACGACCGGCCTCTCGGCAACCGTTCCGGCCGGCTCGGCCCTGCAGCTGGGGCGCTTCTACTACTACACAGTGCAGGCCTGCAACGGGACGAGTTGCGCAGCGCTCGCGCGCTGGGAAGGCTTTACCACCGTGGCCGGCATCGGCACGCCGGCGCTCACCGCGCCCGCCGAGGGCGCGATCGGCGTCAGCCTCACGCCGGCGCTGCAATGGAGCCAGCCGCCGGGCGCCGTCAGCGGCGTGACGCAGTACACCGCGTACGTCTGGGATCCGGCGGCCAATGCGATGAGGTTCCAGCAGACCACGGCCGGGCTATCCGCGAACGTGCCGGCGAGCGCCGGACTCGCGGCCGGGCACTTCTACTACTGGTCCGTGATCGTCTGCAACGGCGCTTCCTGTGGCCCGCTCGCCCGCTGGATCGGCTTCACCACGGCCGGCACTCCCGGCGCTCCCGGCCTGCTCGCGCCCGCGGAAGGCGCGACACACGTGGGCACAACGCCGACCTTGCGCTGGAGCGCTCCCGCGGGCGCCGTCACGGGCACGACACAGTACACGGCGATGGTCTGGGATCCGGCAGCGAACACGATGAAGTTCCAGCAAACGACGGCGGCGCTGACCACGGCTGTGCCCGCGAGTGCCGGCCTGGTGGCGGGCCATTTCTACTACTGGACCGTACAGGCCTGCAACGGCGCGAGCTGCGGCCCGCTCGCCCGCTGGATCGGCGTCACGCCGTAGCAGTGCATGGTCGCCGTCAGTCCAGCGGAATGCGCTGTCCGAGCGCGGCCACCGAGACAGGCCAGCCCAGTTCCTGCGCGATGCGGCCCTGCAACGCGGCGGCCGCGGCCGGTTCGCCGTGCACGAGCAAGAGCCGGCGCGGCGGGCGCGGCGCCAGCTTCAGCCAGCGCAGCACCTCGCCGCGGTCGGCGTGCGCCGAAAGCCCCTGCACGTCCATGATCTGCGCCCGCACCGGCACCGCGTGGCCGTACATATGCACTTCCTGAGCGCCGTCCAACAACTGCCGGCCGAGCGTGCCCTCGCCCTGGTAGCCGGCGAAGAGCACGGTGGTGCGCGGGTCGGGCAGGTGGTGTTCGAGGTGGTGCAGGATGCGCCCGCCCGTGGCCATGCCGCTGCCGGCGATGATGATCGCCGGCCCCGTCACGGCGTTCAGCTTCTTCGACGCTTCGCTGCTGCGTACGATCGTGAGGCCGTGCGGCTCCAGCGGCTGCGAGCCGTTGCGGATGCGTTTGGCCATCTCTGCATCGAACTCTTCGGGGTGGCCGGCGAGCACGCCGGTGGCGCCGGTGGCCAGCGGCGAATCGACGTAGACTGGCAGCCGCGGCAGCTCGCCCGCATCCTGCAAGCCGCGCAGCACGTAGAGCAGCTCCTGCGTGCGGCCCACGGCGAAGGCGGGAATCAGGATCGGCCTGCCGTGCTTGAGCTCCTGCTGCAGCGCCGCGCCCAGCAGGTGCTCGGCGCTCTGCGCGGGGTGGTCGCGGTCGCCGTAGGTCGATTCCACGACCAGGTAATCGGCGGCGGGCGGCGGGTCGGGATCGGGCAGGATCGGCGCGCCGTAGCGGCCGAGGTCGCCGCTGAAGGCGATGCGCCGTGTGCCGCCACCGACCGCCGGCAGCTCCGCCAGCGCGATCGCCGAGCCGGGGATGTGACCGGCACGGAAGAAGGTCGCCACGACGCCCGGCAGCGGCGCAAAGGGCGCGGCATAGAGCCGCGGCTTGAGGTAGCGGGCCGTGTTGACCGCGTCGTCCTCGGTGTAGAGCGGCGGCTCGGCCTGGCGGCCGTGACGGGCGTCGCGCGCGGCGTCTTCCTCCTGGATGCGGCCGGAGTCGGGCAGCATGATCGCGCAGAGCGCGGCGCTGGCCGGCGTGGCGAATATTTGCCCGCGCCAGCCGGCCTTGCCCAGCACGGGCAGCGCCCCGGAGTGGTCGAGGTGCGCGTGCGTGAGCAGCAAGGCGCCGGTGCGCAGCGTTTCGGCATCCGGCGGCTGCTGGTTGCGCTCGCGCAACTCCTTGCCGCCCTGAAAGAGGCCGTAATCGATCAGCAGCCCGCGGCCGTTGGGCAATGCGAGCAGAAAGCGCGAGCCCGTGACCGTGCCCGCCGCGCCGTTGATCACGAGCTCAAGCCTGCCGCCGACCTCCGTCATACTGCCTCCCGCAGCGCGTTACACGCACCATCGGGCGATGCTACCGCGAGGCGGGCGTCGCGTACAGCGGTGAAACGGCACGCCGGCGGGATGAGCGGGGCGTCGAGCCATGCGCGAAGGGGCGAAGCTGCCGCCAACGCCGGATCAGGCGCCCCGACCGGCCGCGGCTCCCGCCGGCTGCAGGACGCGGCTCAAGAAGTCGGAGACGACGGCGTTGTACTCGGCGGCGGTTTCATAGTAAACGTTGTGCGGCGCGCCGGCGATCACGCGGTACTCCGCGTGCGGCAGGGCCGCGTGCAGGCGCTCGCAGGCAGGACGCAGCCGGTCCAGTTCGCCGACCACGATCAGCATCGGGCTGGTGACACCGCCGATCCGCTGGCCCAGCGTCGCGCGCTCGGCCAGCGTGCGGCCGCGCGAACGCGGGTGGCGCAGCGCCTCAAGCCGCGTGGCCGTGGAGCGGATGCGCAGGTAGCGTTCGAACATGCGCGGCTGGCGCTGCTTGAATCCTTCCGTGAGTGAATCGCCCACGGGCAGGAACAGCGTCTCCAGATCCAGCGGCTCCTGCGAAAGTCCCGGCGTGCTCGCGTCCATCAGCCCCATGCCCGACGGGATCAGCGCCGCGGCGCGGCTCGGATGGCGCGCGGCCCAGCGCAGGATCGTGTCACCGCCCATCGAGTTGCCGGCCAACACCGGCCGCTCGATGCCTATCGCCTGGAGGAATGCCTGCAGCTCATCGGCGCGGTCCGGCTCCTCCTCGTCGCGCGGCGAGTTCGAGGAGTGGCCGTGATTGACGCTGTCATATGCAATGCAACGGAAGCGGTTGCGGAAGGCGGCGAACTGCTGGAACCAGGCCTCGCCGCAGGAACTGTTCCCGTGCAGGAACACGAGCGGCTGCCCGCTGCCTTCCGCCTGGTAGTAGATGTCCGTTCCGTTGATCTCGACCCACGGCATCGTCTCGCCTGCCTTCCGCTTGCGCACTGCCCGATCGCGGCGCCGGCATGATCGCAAGCGCAGCGGGGTGCCGTCAACTGCCGCGGAGCGGGCCGGGAGAAAGACACAGATTGTCGTGCGCAGCGCTACAGCGCGAGGCGCGGGCCGCGCGGCACCCACATGACGCCGTCATCGGCCGGCGCCGGAACTTCGTCGATGGTGCGCAGGCTTTCGCGCGAGACATCCGGGCTGCGCGTGGCGCCCTCGAAGCGCGGCTCGTGCAGGGTACGCAGCCAGGTGGCGAGGTCGTCGGCGCCGGCCTCGGTCAGGTTGGCGGCCAGCACGTCCACACCATCGGCGAAGGCGCGGGCTTCGATGCGCCAGTCGGCCACGCTCAGATCGCGGGTAAGCTTCTGCCAGGCGCGTTGCAGATCAACCGGCGCCAGCGCCTCGGCTGCGCCGGGCTCGGGGCTGGTGAAGAGATCGATCAGCACACTCAACAGCGACTCGGCGGGCCAGGCATCCTCCGCCCGTTCATAGGCCCGCGCCCGCGCGACGATCTCCCTGACTCGCACGCCGCCCCTCCCCGCTGTAATGCCATGACTTCGGTCCTGTTATTCTATTGCATTTCACACGGCGAAGATAGGGGCTTACGGCAACCTGCACGCCTGCGACCATGTGCTACCATTGCCCGGGCAGCGGCAGGCTCAGCTCCAATATCGCCCTCGTACCATAACGGGTGCCGTTCGAGCCACGCGGCGCGCAGCACGACGCGCGCGACCTCCCCCTCCCCGGCCCTCCCCCAACGCGTTGGGGGAGGGAGGGATCTGTACCGAACTCCGTACGAGATCTCCCTCTCCCATCGCCATGGGGGAGGGCCGGGGAGGGGGCCGCAGCAGCCGGAAGCGAGGCTCGCCGTGGCGATCGCGCCACCACGCCAGGCAGACGCCGCACGCCCTGGCGATGGCAACGGCGGCCCGCCGCGGCGCCGCACTGTCGTCCTCGACGAGGCGCGGCTCGATCGTTCTGTGCTGGCGCTGGCCTGGCCGGTGCTCGTGCAGCAGTTGGCGCTCTCGCTGGTGCAGCTCGTCGATACGTTTCTCGTGGGCCACATCGACAGCACCGGCAATGCCCTGGCCGGCGTGGGGCTGGCCACGTTCATTCAGTGGACACCGCAGGCCGGCGTCTTTGCCATCGCGGCGGGCACCACGGCGGTGCTGGCGCGCGACATCGGCAGCGGCCAGCCGGAGCGCGCCTCGGCGACGCTGCGGAATGGCCTACTGCTGTCGTTGCTCTGGGGCATCCTCGGCACGGTCTTCGTCTTCTTCGCCGCCGACTGGTCGATGAATGCGATGGGGGCAACGGGCGATGTGCTCACGCTCGGCGCCTCGTGGCTGCGCTGGGCTGCGCCGGGGATCCTCTTCGGCTCGCTGCTGTTCGTCGCCAACAGCGGCCAGCAAGGCGCGGGCGATACGCGTACGCCGATGGTGGTCATGCTCTGCGTGAACATCGTCAACGCGATCGTGGCCTACGGGCTGATTTACGGCTCGTTCTTCCTGCCGCGGCTGGGCGTGCGCGGATCCGGCATCGGTTTCTCCGTGTCACAGCTCATTGGCATGGCATTGACGCTGGCGATCCTGGCGAAGGGCCGCGCCGGGCTGAAGCTGGACTGGCCGGAGCTGCGCCGCTGGGATGGAGAGATCATGCGGCGCATCCTCAATGTCGGCGTGCCGTCCGGTCTCGAGCAGTTGCAGTTTCAGTTCGCGATGCTGGTCTACACGCGCATCATCAGCAGCCTGGGCGACGCGGCGCTGGCGGCGCACAGTGTGGCGATCCGCATTCAGGGGCTGGCGTTCATGCCCGGCATGGCCTTTCAGCAGGCGGCCACGGCGTTCACCGGCCAGGCGCTGGGCGCGGGCAAACCGGAACTGGCCGAGCGCGCGACGTTTGCGGCGATGCGCTTTGCGCTCTGCATGCTCGGCGCCGTGGCGTTGCTGCTGGCGTTGTTCGGCGGACCGATCACGGGCGCATTCGTGAGCGATCCCGCGGTAACCAGCGCCGGCCGACGACTGCTGCTGATCTTCGCGGTGGCGCAGCCGGCGATCGCGATCGCCTTCACCTTCGCCGGCAGCCTGCGCGGCGCCGGCGACACAAGCGCGGTCATGGTGATCTTCGCGATCTCGCCCTGGGTGATGCGCGTGACGCTGGCCTATCTGTTCGCAATCGTCCTGGGCTGGGGCGTGGGCGGCGCCTGGATCGGCGCCGTCGCCGACCTCTGGGTGCGTGCCGGCCTCACGTACCTGCGCTTCCGCCGCGGCCGCTGGAAGACGATCCGCGTGTAGCCCCGGGCGGCCCTCATTTGAAGTCTCCGACGGTTGCGCTGCGCTCTGGCCCCTTACCCCTCTCGCCCATCTCAAGTCATCTGAAAGAATTGTGGAAATGGGCGAGAGGGGCGATCCTGGGTAGGAGGATTCGGGGCGGTGTGGGACGACCGGCACGGCCACGCGTACGACGCGCCCAACGGGGTCACGCTAACCCGATCCACACGGTCTTTCCACCGCACGATCGCCCCCTTCTCTCCCATATGCTCGTCGCAGGCGACGGATCTCCCACCGTCTGTGTATGGGAGAGCAGGAGGATGGGGGTTATGAGGGGCCGTCCGCCCAGCTTTACGCCGGGACTTTCTGGTGCGCGCGGACGAAGGCGAGCACGCGCTTCCAGGCGTCGGCCGAGGCTGCGGCGTGCTCGTCGTACGAGCGGTCGAAGAAACTGTGCGGCGCGCCGGGATAGACGACGATCTCGTGCTCCACGCCGGCGTTTTGCAACGCCGTGCGCAGCTCCTCCACCTGCTCCTGCGGGATGCCCTGGTCGGCGCCGCCCATCAGCGCCAGAATCGGCGCCTTCAGCTCGCTCGCGCGCGCCGCCGGGCCGGGCGTCTGATCGACGAAGCTGGGACCGGGACGGCCGTAGAAGCCGACCGCACCAGCCAGGCGGTGGCTAGCTGCGGCCTGCAGCCATGACTGTGCACCGCCGAAGCAGAAGCCGACCGTGTTTCAATCCTCACCCGGCGCTAAGACCGGGTGCAACGTTGTGACCGGCTCTGATTGTAGGCATGGGGCCGCTATGGCCACAAGCACCTTGGCGCGATGAAAGCACACTGCAAGAACAGGCAAAGCTTGCGATCGGGCGTGCTAGCATGGAGCCATGAATGGTTGCGAAGGCAACGGCATGGCGCCCGCAAGCCCGCGGCGCGGAGAGGACGCGGCGGAAGACGAGCGGCTGGAGGCGTGGCGCGAGTTCCTGACGGCGCACGCGGTGCTTACCGATGTGCTCGCTGCAGAGTTGCAGGCCGAGCGCGGGCTGCCGCTGACCTGGTACGACGTGTTGTTCCAGCTCTCGCTGGCGCCGGGCGGCGAACGGCGCATGCAGGAGCTGGCCGGCGCCGTGCTGCTGAGCAAAAGCGGCCTCACGCGCCTGGTCAGCCGCATGGAGCAGGCGGGGCTGGTCGAGCGCCGCCCATGCCCAACCGATCTGCGCGGCACGATCGCCGCGCTCACCCCCACCGGCACCGCCGCGCTGCGCCGTGCCCGACCCGTGCATCTGCGCGGCATCCGCGAGCACTTCGCCAGCCAGCTCAGCGACGACGAGACGCGGGCGCTGCGCTCGGCCTTCGGCAAGGTTCTGGAGGCTGCCAGGCTCGCCGCCGGAAAGATGATCGAAGCTGTCATGGATAGCCGGGCAGTATAGGAATCAACACCTCGCCGTGGTCAGGGGATCTCGTGCGCTACTGTCTCAACCTGCCCAATGCCGGCGCCTGCGGCGACGCTCGCACGCTTGGCGAGTTCGCCGCCATCGCCGAGGACGCCGGCTGGGACGGCGTCTTTCTCGAAGACTACATCGTCTATCAGAGCCGGCAGGAGATCGCGACGACACCTCGTCAGATGATGCTTGACACTGGTGGGTCGTTCGCCTGACCGATGCCCGCCTGTGCTGAGCGCGGGATGAGCAAGCTATTTACCTGTTGGGCAGATGCGAGCAGAAGGGGTGCTGGGCGTGATCCTCCCGAAAGACCGCGACCCTCGTTTCGTGACGATCCGCCGCGGTGGGACCCTCACCGATTCGGATCACCAGCTCCTCGCCCTGTGGGCGGCAGCGTGCGCGGAGCACGTCCTTGACCTCTTCGAGTCGGCGAAGCCTTCGGACCCGCGACCGCGTCAGGCGATCGAGCAGGTCCGCGCCTGGGTGCGTGGCGAGATCACGATGTCCCAGGCTCGCACGGCGGCCGGCCATGCAAACGCCGCGGCCAGAGACCTGAGTGGGGCAGCACGGCATGCCGCGTATGCTGCCGGTCAGGCGGCGGCGGTCGCGCACGTCGCCGCGCACGAGCTCGGTGCAGCCGCCTATGCGATCAAGGCCGCACGTGCTGCCGCGCCGGAAGGAGAGGGCGAGAGCGCAGGGCGACTCGAGTGCCGGTGGCAGCGCGACCAGCTCCCGGAGGCGATTCGCGAGCTCGTACTCGACGACCAGCGGTTGCGGAACGACATCTGCTGGTCGGTGTTCGACTGCTGAGAGCGCGTCGGGGCGCCGGCACTGCCCAACAAGCGCATCGAGCGGACGCCGTGAGCTAGACTCGTCCCATCGCGCATGAGCGCCGCTCATGCGCAACACGTTAGGCGAACTCGGGGAAGTCTTTGAGCTCAGACTGGCTAGAGCACCGGTCAAGTAGTTGACGAACCGGTGGTGGCATGGTGGGCTGAAGCCCCACGCGGGGAGGAGGTCCACCATGCAGCCGCCGGTCTGGGAACCACCGCGCGCGCTGTCGCCGCAGGAAGCAGCCATCGTCCGCCGCATCCGCCGGGCGAAGCTGTTCGTCTGCCTGCGCGAGCAGCGCCATCTGCTGTTTGACGCCGCCTTGCAGCAGGAACTGGCCGGGACGTACCGGGAGAGCCCGCTGGGCCAGCCGCCGATCCCGCCCGCGCAACTTGCGCTCGCGCTCGTGCTGCAGGCGTACACCGGCGTCTCGGACGACGAGGTCATCGAAGCCACCACCATGGATCGCCGTTGGCAACTCGTGCTGGACTGCCTGGATGCCGAGCAGCCCCCCTTCAGCAAGGGCACGTTCGTCGGCTTCCGCCAGCGCCTGCTCGCCGCCGACCTGGATCGCCGCCTCATCGAGCGCACCATCGCGCTGTACACGGCGGCACACGGTGCCCCGGCCAGCCGGCAGCTCCGGGCGGCACTGGATAGCAGCCCACTGTGGGGCGCGGGCCGCGTCGAAGATACGTACAACCTCCTGGGCCGCGCCCTGCGCAAGGCGGTGGGCGTGCTGGCGGCACAGCAGGGGCGGGAGCTGGCCGCAGTCGCGCACGAGGCAGGCGCCGGACTGCTTGGGGGCAGCAGCCTCAAAGCGGCGCTGGACCGCAACTGGGACGAACCCGGCGAGCGTGCCACCGCCCTCGCTGAGGTGTTGTCCGTGCTCGACCGCGTGGAGCAGTGGCTGGGTGTCCAGAAGGCCGTGCCGCCTGCAGCCGTGGACGCGCTCGCCGTGGCCCGTCAGGTCCGGGACCAGGATGTTGAGCAGGCGGCCACGGCCACCCCGAAGCTACGGCGGGGCGTGGCCAAGGAGCGGCGCATCAGCGTGGAAGACGGGGCGATGCGGCATGGGCGCAAGAGCCGCAGCCTGCGGGTGGACGGCTACAAGCGCCATGCCCTGCTCGACCTGGACACCGACCTGGTGCGGGCGGTGGGGCTGACGGCCGCGAATCGGCCGGAGGCGGAGGTCACCGAGGCGGGCATGGCGGACCTCGGCCAGCAGGCGGTGCAGCTTGCCGAACTGCACATCGACCGGGGCTACCTGAGCAGCTCGCTGGTGCGGGACCGGCCAGCAGACCTGCTGGTGTATTGCAAAGCGTGGCCGGTGCGGAATGGCCCCCGCTTCAGCAAGCTGGCGTTCAGCCTGAATTGGGCGGCCGGAACGCTGACCTGCCCGGCCCAGCAGGTCATGCCGTTCCGGGTCGGTGCCACCGTCCGCTTCCCGGAGGCGGTGTGTACGGCTTGTCCCCTCCGCGAGCGCTGCACCACCGGCCGCCGCGGGCGCAGCATCAGCATTCATCCGGACGAGCGGCTGCTGGCGGAGTTCCGGCAGCGACAGGCCACCCCGGCAGGCCGGGCCCTGCTGCGCCAACGCGTCGGCGTGGAACACAGTCTGGCCCACCTCGGCCGCTGGCAAGGCGACCGGGCCCGCTACATTGGCGAGCGCAAGAATCTCTTCGACCTCCGCCGCGTCGCCGTGGTGCACAACCTCCATGTGCTCGCTCGCGCTGCCTGACTACTTGACCGGTGCTCTAG
>Ga0207416_1000761_pt1 | contig 49789 bp, 41 predicted proteins | sample PaiPotPPM11metaG_FD_184107 | JGI IMG/M metagenome (GOLD analysis project Ga0207416, IMG submission 184107) | Iron sulfur acid spring bacterial and archeal communities from Banff, Canada, to study Microbial Dark Matter (Phase II) - Paint Pots PPM... ... | reverse complement strand
CTTTACGATGCGCACGATGCCGTTCTCCATGTCGCTCCACGCTTGCGCGAGGATCGTGCGCATCGTAAAGAGGCGATGGGTTGCTTTCGGATCCGAATAGAAGGTCACCGGAATGCCCGCGTTACGCAGAAAAACCGCGGTCGTCGTCGGGTATTCGGTTGGAATGCTTTCATCGCGCGCGCCCGTGAGAATGTAGAACGGGGTCGAAGAGAGCATCGCGGTTACCGCGTGCGATCGCGAGCCGAGGAGAGCGCCCGCGATCGACATTACCGCCGACCAATCGTTTGGATGCAGCGGCGCTACCAAGAACACCGAAAAACCGCCCATTGAATAGCCGGCCAGGTAGCGTTTGCGCGGATCGATCGCGAAGGCTTGCTCTGCCGCCGCGAGCGCGTCGTAAACGTCGCTTTCCGATCCTTGAAAATCGTAGTAGCCGCGCCCATACGGCGCGACGAGAATCGTTCCGGACCGTTCGGCCATCTCATCAACGTATTGTGCCGCAATCAGCGACGTCTCCGATTGCGGATGACCGTGAAGAAACACGACGAGCGGCGACTTACGGCCGGGAACGTACGTCGTTGGAACGTACACGGCAACCGGCTGCATCGTGCCGTCCTTGGACGAGCGAATCAGCGTTTCGCCCAGGCCGCGAATCGAGGTTATCGGCTGATACGACTGCGCGAGCAACTGATCGGCCAAGCTCAGGTCGAGCCGCGTAGTGTTTTCGATCGCGTACTGCCACATGCTCGGCGCTACGTCGTCGGGCATCGGCGTTTTGAAGAGGTCCAAATCGTCGAGCAGGCGCTGATAGTAATCCATCGTAGTGTCGCGCCCGGTGACCCGTGCAACGTCCGCAACCTTTGCGTAGTAGCTCGCCGCGGTCGTGCGCAGCGTGTTTTGGACACTTTCCGATCCCGCGCCTAGCAGGACCAGCGCTGCGCCGGCCGCCGTCAATCGCCGCAGGAGCACGGTTACGTTACACCGTGAAAGCGACGATCTGGTTGTGCTCGCGATGGTTGGTCCAAAAGCGCGTACCGTCGCATGCGAGCGCCCGCGCCGCAAACGGCACGCGCGCGAGATCTTCGTACTTGGGTGCACCTCCGTTGAGGCTAATCCGCGTCAGATAATAGTCGTCCGAATCTTCGTCGTCGGTATTGAGCGTGTAAAACACGCCCTCCGAATAGCATTGTCCGCAAATGCCGCGCGGCACGTCGATCGTGCGGACGACGCCACCACGTTCGTCGATGCCGAGAATTCGTTTGTTGTACCACTGGCTCACGTACAGCCGAATGCCGTCGTAACTGAGTTGCGAACCCGTATCGTCGGGGCATCCGATGGCATCGGAACCTTTGAATCCGTGGCCCGGGACAAAGCGCCGAATCACGCGCGAATCGTCGTCGCCTTCACCGCAGATGACGCGCAACTCGTCACCGACCACGGTTATTCCCCAAGGTTTGCCGGGCGCTTTATTTTCTTCACTGACCGTCCAATGGTGCGGATCGATGGCGTAAATCCGGCTCGTTTCGATCGACCCCATCCAGAGTTTCTCGCCGTCGAATGCAATGGACTGCGGGCGCGGCGCCGGCGACGGCAGCCGCATCGTTTCATTTACATCGTGCATCATCCGACCTTTTCGGGGTCCTGACGCGGTTCCTGGCACGATTGAAGCGAAGCATCCGGCACAGTGCTGCTGTTGGGCATCGAGACCTCGTGCGACGATACGGCGACCGCCGTCGTACGCGACGGCCGCGTGGTTTTAGCGTCGGTTTCAACCAACCAAGACGCATTCCACGCGAAGTACGGCGGCATCGTTCCGGAGATCGCCGGCCGCCGCCACGTTGCGCTGTTGTCGGCCGCAATCGAGGATGCCCTTGGCCGCGCCGCTCACGATCTCGCGAACGTTGACGGCATCGCCGTAACGCGCGGGCCGGGGCTAATCGGCAGTTTGGTCGTCGGCGTGGCAGCGGCCAAAGCGCTCGCATTTGCGGCCGGCAAGCCGCTGTATGCAGTCAATCACTTACACGGGCACATTTTTGCGCCGTTTCTCGGCCGCGACGAAGCCCCGCCCTATCCTTTTTTGGCGCTGCTCGTCTCGGGCGGCCATTCGCAACTCGTGCACGTCGCGTCGCCGACCGCGATGCGCGTCATCGGACGAACGCACGACGACGCCGCTGGGGAAGCCTACGATAAGACAGCTCGGCTGCTCGGTCTAGAGTATCCAGGCGGTGCCGCGCTCGATCGTCTTGCGCGCGACGGCGACCCGGCAGCGTATGCATTCCCGCGCCATCGTCCGGCGTCCGGATCCCTCGACCTTTCGTTTTCAGGTTTGAAGACCTCGGTGCGCTACTTCCTTGAATCGCCGCCCGGACGGCAGGCGCGCGCGCAAGACGTTGCCGCTTCCTTTCAGGCCGCCGTCGTTGACGTTTTGATGGCGCGCCTTCGCGAAGCGTACGGCCGCGCAGGCTACCGTGCCGTCGTCGTTTCCGGCGGAGTCGCGGCCAATTCCGCCCTACGAGCGGCCGTACGAACGTGGAGCGCAGCCGCTGGGGTGCCGGCGTTCGTTCCTCCGCCGAACTACTGCACCGATAACGCCGCCATGATCGCCGCGGCAGCGTTCCACCAGCGCGATGCCGTTCGTGCCGACCCGCTAACGCTGGACGCCGATCCCGACTTGCCGTTCGAGCTGCGCGAGGTCGGCGCTACAGCCCGATCTGACTGATGTTCCAAACGAAGCGCTGGGTGCTCGGGCTCTCCCACCAGTTCCCGACGATCGCTTCGAGCTCGGGAATTGCCCGCAACTGGCTAACGTGCGCTTCTATCGCGGCGTGCTTCGGCTGTGGGCTTTGGAGTTCGGCGTGCAGGCGGTCGATGGCTGGGTGCGCGGCGTGTCCGGCGGGTAGCGCAGCATGCAACTCTTCACGCGGCAGCGACGGCCGCGCCAAGGGCAGCACCGTTTCCGCTTGTGTGATGAGTTCTTCATCGGCGATCATCCCGGTCGCGTCGGCGCCGGTGACGGCTTCGCGCATGCCGGCAATGCGTGTCTCGATGTCCTGCTTCTCTTCGTCGCGCATCCAACGCACTTACCAGTGCACGCAGCGTGCGTCCTTTAGAAACGTCTGGCTAGAATGCCGTGGGCGGAACGGGAGTGACGTCGGAACGTTCGCCGCCGATTTGATCGGTCCCAACGATCACCAGCGACGCGCCGTGCCGCAAGAACGTGCCGACGATCGTATTGAACGCCATTCGCGGCAGAATGCAGCGCCAACTGCCCAGTGCCGTCAATAGGTTCTGCAGGGGAGCGTCCTCGATCGTGGTTCCGAGGTTGTATCGGTTATCGCTCCAATCGCGCCGTGGCGCACCGAAGAGTTGCAAGCGCTTGCGTAAGTCCTTGACGAGCGCTTGCAGTGCGGTTGAGCTCGCAAACGCCGGAGTGCTCAGCGCCGCAAAGAGGGCGCGATTCGAATCTTGCGAGCAGTTGTTCGCGGCACCAACGAAGGTGCCGCCGGTACCATCGCCGATCCGATAGCGCGCCGTCATTACTTCGAGTTGACGCACGAGCTCGTCGAGCGCGCTGGTCGGGCGTCCATCCTCGAGTGCGACGCTTCCGGTCAGCGCATCCAGGCGCAGGAGCGCTTCGCACACTGGCCGGACCCCGGCCCATCCGTACTGGCGGTCGCCCATGTAACGCGACCAGTCCAGCGCGCCGGCTATTAAGCCGTCGCTATTCTGCGTGTACACCTGATAGTACGTCACCTCGAAGCGTGGCTCACCGGCGAGTTCGTCCTGCACGACTTCAACCAGGCCGTAGGCGAAATGTCCGAAATACATCGGACCGGACGCCGCCTTTTCCGCATTTTTGCCGCCGATGCCGCCGTACGTATGGACGAGCAATCCAACGTCCCCGGCGTTCCACGCGTGGGTCTGTGCGGCGACGATTCCGCCGCGGGCATTCACGAGATCGCGCCAGGCGTTGCGGCGCACATAGTGGTACGCGTCTCGCGCGTCGCGTAACGGCGTGCGCGGCGCATCTGCGCGCAGTAGCGCGCGCGGTGCAAGCGACTGGACAATGAATCGACCGTCGCTACCGAACGCGCCGGTCACGAACCATCCCTCTTCGTTGAGCGACGATCGCTCGATCCCGTCGGGCACCGAATTCGGCCGGTCGTCCCAATCGGGTACGATCGCCGGCATTCCGACGATCGCCTCGTCTCCGGCAAACGTCCGTGCGTCGCGATCGTAGTGCACGACGCGATACGCGTTCGGTCGGTTCGTCACCGGCCCGAGAAATTTCACCAAGCCGCGATAGCGGCCGGTTATTTGTACCGGCTCGCGTTCGATACGCAACGTCGCTCCGGTATCTGCCGATTCTACCGTTACCGTCCCGGTGAGTTTGACGACGACGTCGTCGCGTGGGTGCGCGCCCGCCAGTGACTCGAGCGGATCGACTAGACGCCAGCGATTGAGTCTCTCCGGCATCACGAGGCCGCCGTAGGCATTCGCCGATGTGGCTTCGGCGCTGAAGTTAACGTCCCGAACTGCGGCGCGCACGCGGTCCTGCACGACCCGATCGTCACTCCACCGAAGCCGCACGATGCTGCCAATCAGACCGGCGTGTTCGTTGGGGGCATTGCCCACCTCGAAAAGTGCGCCGCCGAAGCGCTCGTCGCGTTGTGGCAGAATCAGTCGCCCGATCCATTGAGCGACTGGAACGTACGGCGGACTCGTGCCTGCCGGCGGATCGCTTGTGTGCGAAGCGAGCGCGTCCCACAGTTCGCCATTGCCCTCGACGTAGCGCGCGTAATTGCTCGAGCGGCGCGCGAGGTCGCTGCGCGGGACGAAGCGGCCGGCGAGGATGCTTTCGATGTAGTCGAGCGTTTGGCGCAGATACGTGCGCCCGTCGGCGAGCGTTGCACGGGGGTCGAGCATGCCTCCGGGAACCTGATGTCCGACCGGGCCGAGGCTAACTTGCGTCAGCGTACCGAGACGCTTTGCGCGATTCCAATACGATAGCACCGCAATCGGCCAGCGCGACGAAAACATGATCGGGCCGAGTCTCTCGACGCCGTCGCGGTCGCCGACGAGGTGGTAGAGATGTTCCAACTGTAAGATCGGATCGTTTCCGCTAATCACGCCACCGAGCGAGATGACGTCGACCGGTGCGTCTAACGCGCGTTTGAGAAACGGCGCACTGCCGCACGCCATCTGACCGCCGCCGCTGTAGCCAATGAGCGTGGCTGGGATGCCGCTGCGCTTGGGATAACCGTTGGCGATCAGCGAGCGATAAATGACGTCGGCCATACCAAAGTTGTACATCGGTCCGTAGCGCAGATCGGCGGAAACGGCGACGATGGTAACGTTGCGTACGTTAATGAACCAGCCGAGAAGTGAATTTACGCTGCGGCTGCGGCTGGCGTCGACGATGCGCCAAAAGCGCGAGAGCAGTGGATCGTCTTCGAGTGGTTTGTTGAGCACCGAATACGCCATCACGCCGCGTACCAAGACGACGTTGGGCGGCAGTTCGGGCGACAGCGCGTCCAGAAAGGTTTCGATGTCGGGCGTGTAGGTGTTGCTCGACTGTGCGATGCCGTCAAGGTAGACGATGTAGCGCGCGATGGTTTTCGCAGCCTTCGTGGCGCGCGACGGACGCGTTTCTTCGCGAGTATCGATCTCGTCGCCGTACCAGCCGGCCCACCACCCGAGCGTTTCGAACGGCGCCATAAACGCCGCAACGATAAAGGCGACGAATCCGAGCCAGAGCAAATCAATCGGCAACTGCAGGATTCTCGGCAAGTGCGATTGCCACCCGAAAACCGTATGCCGGACCGGCTCGAGCGCGAGCGCGACGATCGCCGCCAGCAGCGCAATTCCGCCCAGTCCGAGCACGGCGATCCACCAGCGAGGGTGCGGGCGTGCCTTGTGCGCCACTTCGACGCTGCGCGCGCTCGTCGGCGCGCCGGTCCCGGCTTCGACTCGGCCGACTGCGACTTGCGCGTCGTCGAGGACCTTTACGCCGGCGACCACGTCGAGCAACCGCGTACCGAGCGCGACGATCGGCTTACCGAAACTTCGTTGCGCCACACTCATGACGAGCCACCCTAACCACACGTAGGTGGCCGCTGCAAGGACGTCGAGGTTGCCAACCACGCCGACGGCTACGACCATTGCGAGGAAATGCCACACGCGCAGGACGTTGAGCAACGCCGTCCCGAGGTACGGCAAAGCGCTCAAAAATGCAAAGAGCATCGGCGCGTAACTCATCGCCAGAACGATGGCGAGCGCGCGCAAGTCGAGGTGTGGTCCGTTTGGCAGGCGGCAAACCAGCCACGTGCTCAACACCAGAAACGCATAGCCGAAGCCAAAGAGCAGCGCGTTCGCGAACAGGCTGAAGACCAGCCGCGCCGGCTTCACGCGATTGGCGAACAGGACGATGCTCTGTCCGAGAGCTTCGCTCAAACCCGCCGCCAGAACGATGGCGACGGCCGCTGGTATGCCGCCCTCGAGGGTAAGCGCCCGCAAAAATGCGTCGCCCTGTAACTCGAGAATGCCGGTGAGCGCGCTCCACAACTCCGGCGCGTAGATTTGAATCTCGATCATTCGGGCGTCGTGTCGAGCCGCAGTTCCATGAATGTCGGACAACGATAATCGACCGCGCCATACGGTTCGCATTCGCGAAAGCCGAGCGAACGATAAAGTTCGTAGGCGGCTTGCAGCCGCTCGCGAGCCGTGTCGAGCACCAGACGCGCGACGCCGTTTTCGCGCGCGTAAGCGGTCAACGTTGCCATGAGCGCGCGAGCGACGCCGTGCCTGCGAAACGCCGGCCGAACGTACATCTTCTTCACGATGGCGCTGTCGTCGCCAAGAAGCGTCAGCGCGACGCAACCCGCCGGCGCGCCTTCGCAAACGGCGACAAAGGCCGCATGCGGCACGGAGTAGTGCGCGCTTATATTGGCGATCTCGCGCGCAAACTCGGTATGCCGGAGATCTTCGGGTAAGCTCCGCTCGTACTCGTCGATCAGTTTGGCGAAGTCGGCAAACTCTGCGACGGTTCGCGCGCGGATAACGCCGGCGCTCGACGGCCTTTCAGGCACGCTCGTAGAGCCACCGCGACACGGCGGCGGCAACAATTTCGTGCTCGACCGGGTGCAGACGCCGCAAAGTCTGCGCCTCGTCCTCACCGGTGACGAGGCGAACCGGACGGCGCGTAAAGACGGGCCCGCGGTCCGTGTGCGGCGTGACGCGGTGCATGGTAGCGCCGATCCATGGACTGCGCTTCTCGATGGCATCGCGAATCGCCGATACGCCGCGAAACGCGGGAATGCGGGAGCCATCGGGCATGCCGACGTCGTCGTGCCGCGGATCGAGCGGGAGAAATGCGGGATGGACGTTGAGGACTTCGGAAAAACGTTCGACGAAACGCGCGTCGAGCAGATGCATCCAGCCCAAGAGCAGCACGAGTTCGGGTTCCAGCGATTCTACCGTTGCCAGCAAACGTTCGTCGTACTGCGCACGCGTCTGTTCCGTCCGTTGCCACAAAACGGTAAACACTTCGACGTCGAGTGCAGCAGCGCGCTCGTATACTCCGGCGTTTCGTCTGTTGGTTAGCACCCCGATGAGATCGATCGATAACTTTCCGGCGCCGGCGCGTTCGGCGACGGCCGCAAAGTTGCTGCCGCTTCCAGAAGCGAGCACGAGCGTTCGTGGCGGCGGCGATTGCAACGTGCGACGCTCGAAACGTTCGACCGCCTGCGCCTGCACCGCATCGGCATAAAACGAAGCCACGTCTGCGTTCACCGCCGGGATGAGTGCGCGCGCGTATCCGCGTTCGCGCAAACCAGCCAGAGCGAGTCGCGTCAATGCACGGCCGAGACCCCGTCCACGCATCGCGGGTTCGACGCCGACCGGCCCGAAAATTCCAACCCCGTGCGATCGGGCGACGCCGCGCAGCCAGCGAAATGTCAGGCCGCGCGGATCGAACGCGGCAAAGCCGACCGGCTTACCGTACGCGGTGGCGATGACGTTCGCGGCAGCGTACGCCTCGGAACTCCACCAGCCACCAAAGCACTCGTCGATCCACGCCAGCACCGTTTCATCCGCTTCGGCCTCTCGCCGAATCTCCAAACCCGCGATCGAAGCGCTGAGCGAAGTCGCAACGTCCGCTAACGGCGTGCGCTCGAAGTCAAGATCGACGATGAGATTGAGCAGATCCCCCACGTGTCCGGCGCGCTACTCGAACAGCGGCATCAGCGCGGTCGCACAGCGCTCGACGAACTCCCGGTCTTCCACCGAGAATGCTCCGCTCGGATCGCGCTCGACGTCCAGCGTGCCGATTGCAATACCGCTTTCCGCCCCGAGAATCGGCACGGTCACGACATTGTTTCGGACGACCGTCGCGCGCGTCCGCACCGCTTCGCCGCTCGGCCCCTGGTCGACCGAAACTTCGACGAATACCGGCGCCTGCACGCCGGTATGACCGAGCATTTCAAGGCGGTCATCGTCGACGTCATAAATCCCGACCCAGCGATAGTTGCGCGCCGCGCGAACGATCTCGGCCGCCCGCCGTGCGCGTACTTCGCGCATGTCCGCCGTGTCGAGCACGGTCGCGAGTTGCCGCACCGTGTCGCTCATACGGCATCGCGCGCCGGATGGACGACGACCGGCGGTTCCGACTCCGTCCGTGCTTCGATCCATCCGACGACGTTGGCTCCGGGTACTGCCTCGATCGCGCGCGCAGCATCGGCGAGCGGAACGACCAGCGTGTATCCTATGCCCATATTGAGGGTGCGATAGCGCTGCTCGGCATCCATATCGCTGCGGCGCACGATCTCGTGCTCGATTGCCGGGACCCTCCAGCGCTGCTGTTCGAAAATAGCTTTGACGTTCGCCGGTAACGTACGCGGGACGTTCTCACGCAAACCGCCGCCCGTAATGTGCGCCATCACCTTGACGCGAGCGACGCGCTGGATCGCGCGCACTGCTTCGTAGTATGACGGATGCGGCAGCAGCAGCGCGTCGCCGTAGGTGCCACTTCCGTCGGGCATCGGCGCGTCCCACTGCTCGCGCGGAATCACCGCGCGCGCCAACGAGTAACCGTTCGTATGTAAACCAATGGCCGGTAAACCGACGATCGCATCGCCCGGACTCACGCTCGATAGATCAGGAATATCCGCAACGTCGACAATGCCGACGATGGTTCCGGCTAAGTCAAAATCGTTTGCCGCATAGAGTCCGGGCATCTCGGCCGTTTCGCCACCTAACAACGCGCAGCCGTGCGCGCGACACGCATCCGCACACCCGGCGACGATTTCGGCTGCAACCGCCGGGTCGAGCCGTCCGACGGCAAGATAGTCGAGAAAGAATAACGGGGAAGCGTTGACCACGAGGATGTCGTTGACGCAGTGATTCACTAAATCGGCACCGACGGAACCGTAGCGCTTCAGCGCGGCGGCGATCAGCAATTTCGTGCCGACACCATCGTTGGATGCGACCAGTGCGCGGCGCGGATCTCCCGGAAGACGGAAGACGCCGCCGAAACCACCGATCGCATCGAGTTGATCCGGGTGTCGCCATGCGCCGAGTAATTCGCGATAGCGTGCGACCGCGGCATTGCCGGCTGCAACGTCGACGCCGGCTTGAGCGTATACGTCCGGGGTGCGGCTTTCGTCGGGCGCGTGCGTTTCGCAGGGCTGGTCCATCGTCGGGCAGTAGTTCACCACGCGAAAGGTTCACCATGCAAATACGTATTGTCCAGGATGCGCCGCAGAGCGTGCGCGCCGAAGCCCTCGTCGTCCCCGTATTCGAAGGCATCGCGCTCGACGGCGCCGCCAAAACGGTCGATGGACTCGCTGGAGGGCCGATCGCACACGCCCTCGAGTCGGGTGAGATCAAGGGAAAATTCGGCGAAACGGTTCTCGCTTACGCTGCCGACCGGCCGTTTCGCCGCGTTCTGGCGGTCGGCTTGGGCGACGCCGCGAAGTTGGAACTTCCGATGCTGGCGCGTTACGCTGCAATCGCGGTGCGACAACTCGGACGACGCAACGTCACGTCGTTTGCGTTGCTTCTTCCAGAATCGGTGCGCGGTCGCGAAATCTCTGCCGCGTCATTTTTCGCCGAGGGCGCAATTGCGGGTTCGTTCGAAACCAGCGTCTACCAAGAATCGCCCGATAAACGCATGGCCGTTTCCGAGATCGCGCTCATCGCCGAGGGATTCGACGATGCGGCACTCGAGCGTGGCGTCGCACGCGGCACTGCGATCGGTGAAGCGGTAAATTTTGCACGCCGGCTAGCGATTACGCCGGCGAACGACATGACGCCAACGATACTCGCGCAGCACGCAGCCGACGTCGCGGAAAAGGCGTCGCTTGGCATCGAGGTCCTCGACGAGTCGCGTGCACGCCAAGAAGGGATGGGCTCGTATCTGTCGGTCGCTCAAGGCAGCGCCCAGCCGCCGAAGTTCATCGTGCTGCGCTATGACGGCGATCCGACCAACAGCGAGTTGCTCGCGCTAGTGGGTAAGGGCATCACGTTCGATAGCGGCGGCATTTCGATCAAGCCCGCCGAGCGCATGGAAGAGATGAAATACGATATGTCCGGCGGCGCTGCCGTGATCGCCGCAATGTCGGCGATCGGTAAACTCAAGCCCAAAGTAAACGTCGTTGGCATCGTTCCCGCAACCGAAAACATGCCGGGTGGAAAGGCGACCAAACCGGGCGACATCGTCAAAGCGATGAACGGCAAAACGATCGAAGTGATCAATACCGATGCTGAGGGCCGCCTGATTTTGGCCGACGCGCTCTGTTACGCCAAGAAGATCGGCGCAACCAAAATCGTCGACGTCGCTACCCTCACGGGTGCGGTGGTGATTTCGCTGGGTCATGCCGCCGCTGCGCTGGTTGCCAATGACGACGATTTTGCCAAGGAGTTTCTCGTGGCGAGCAAGGCCGCGGGCGAACGGTTTTGGCAAATGCCGTATTACGACGACTACACCACACAGATGAAGAGCGACATTGCCGATCTGAAGAACACCGGCGGTCGCGCCGCCGGAACGCTCACGGCAGCGGCATTTTTGCGCGCGTTCGTGGATGATACGACCCCGTGGATTCATCTCGACATCGCCGGCACCGCCTACCTCGACGGTGAATCAGCGTGGCAAGCAAAAGGCCCGACCGGAATTCCGGTGCGCAGTTTTGTCGCGCTGACCGAAGCGCTCGCCGGCTCACCCGTCGTGGCGAGCGGCAGCAACGGCGCGGCGGCACGAGCGGCCGCATCGGGATAGTGCTCCCATGTACTCTTCTCCAAAGAAGGCGCGCAACGGCCTAGCCGACGCGCGCTCGTACGAGCCGGAGAAAAATCCGGCCATTCGGCGCTTGACCGCGGGCGCCATCAAGCGGCGTAAGGGTAAGGCGCACTTCGCGGTCGCGACGGCCTACGACGCACCGTTTGGACAGTTCGTCGAAGATGCCGGCATCGACGTGATTCTCGTCGGTGACAGCGTGGGCAACGTCGTGCTCGGCTATGATGAAACGACGCCGGTAACGCTCGATCAGATCGTGCACCACGCCCAAGCCGTCGCGCGCGGAACGACGCGGGCACACGTCATCGCGGACATGCCGTTCGGTTCGTATCAAATCAGTAACGAGGACGCGGTGCGTTCGGCGATTCGCTGCGTTAAAGAGGGCGGTGCAAGTTCGGTCAAACTCGAGGGCGGCGTCTACGAAGCCGAACGCGTGCGCGCGATTGCTCGCAGCGGCATTCCCGTCGTGGGCCACATCGGCGTTACGCCGCAAACCGCGGGACTCGGTCCGGGCTTCAAAATGCGCACGCACCGCGATCGCCTGGTCGCCGACGCACAAGCCATCGAGGCGGCCGGCGCCTACGCGATCGTGCTCGAGGTCGTGGATCACGACATCGCGCGCGAAATCACCCAGCTGCTTTCGATTCCGACGATCGGTATCGGCGCGGGACCGCACTGCGACTCGCAAGTGCTGGTGCTGCACGACATTCTCGGGATGTACGCGCACTCGCCGTCGTTTGCCAAAAGGTACGCGGAAGTTGGGCGCATCGCTACCGAAGCGCTCGCCGCCTACGCCCGCGAAGTCCGCGAAGGCATCTTCCCTGCGACCGACACCACCACACCCAGTTCCACCCTGTCATCCTGAGCGGAGGCGCTCTTGGCCTTGTGCCACGCACACGCGAGTGGTACGCTGACATAAGTCATCATTCCAGCGGTGAAGGAGCATCACCATGGGCATGAAGAGCGTGCTTTCGCGGGCCCTTACTGGCTCAATTGCGGGGGGTACGCTGGCTGCGTGCACCGGTTCCGGTTTCGGCCTCCCCAGTGACAGGCTTTCCGGGTCCGCGCCGGCCGCCGTACCCGGTTTGCGAGCGTCGTGGATCGATCCGGGCGCGAAAAGCAGTCCGCTGCTCTACGTTTCCGACCAGAACGCGTCGACCGTCTACATCTACGCCTACCCAAGTCTTGCGCCGGCCGGGCAAATAACCGGATTCAATTTGCCGTCCGGTTTGTGCGTAAATCGCCGAACCGGAGACGTCTGGGTAACCGACGCGTTTGCCTCGACGATTACCGAGTTCGCGCACGGCGGCACCACCCCGATCCGAATCATCAACGACGGCAGCGTCTATGCCGCTGCATGCTCCGTCAAGGCCAGGACCGGTGACGTCGCGGTGACGAGCTTTCCAACCGACGATCCGAGCGTTCTGCAGATTTACAAACCGGAGAGTTCGAAGCCGACGATCTATACCGACTTCAAACATGCCTTCAGTATGAACTTTGACGCATACGACGCCCATGGAAATTTGTTCGTCGACGCTTCGCATTTCGGCCCGGGGCATTTTGGCCTCGACGAACTCGCAAAAGGCTCTCGCGTCCTCACGAACATCGCGTGGGCGGGTCCGCCGGTGCGCCTCCCCGGGGGCATCCAGTTCGACGGACTCTATCTAGCAATTGGCGATGCGGTCAAAGACCGCATCTATCGAACGAATAACGGCAACGTCATTGCGACCGTGAAACTGAAAGGCGCCTGCATCGTTAACAGTTTTTTCATTCACGAGGGCGCCGTGATTGCGCTGAGTGCCTGCGGAAACTCGACTGGCCAAGTCCTGATCTACAACTATCCCGCCGGCGGTGCTCCCCTGAAGGAGCTGAGCGGTTTCAACCGTCCCTATAGCGCCGTCGTGTCTCCGTAAATCGCTAAACGGGCGACGGGCGTGCCGCGTGCCCGGCCGGCACGTTCGGGTACTCGCCGATAAAGCAGCCGAGACAGAGCTCGTCGCGGCGGCGTCCGATGGCGGCAATCAGTCCTTCGAGGCTCAGATAACCCAGCGAGTCTGCGCCGGTTCGCGCGCGGATCTCGTCCACCGAATAATTTGCGGCAATCAATTCGTCGTACGTCGCCATGTCTACCCCCAGGTAACACGGATGTTTGATCGGAGGCGACGTGATCCGCAAGTGTACCTCGGTTGCGCCGGCTTCGCGTAGCAGTGTGACGATGCGCGGCGTCGTCGTGCCGCGCACGATCGAGTCGTCGACCACCACGACCCGTTGTCCGATGAGATTCTCGATAACCGGATTGAACTTCAAATGCACGCCGCGCGAGCGCATCGCTTGGTCGGGACTGATAAAGGTTCGCCCGATGTAGCGGTTCTTAATGAGACCTTCGATGTAGGGCAAGCCGCTTTCGGCTGCGTAGCCGATGCCGCCCGGTAACGCCGAGTCGGGAACGGCCATGACTACGTCCGCTTCGACCGGATGCTCTTTGGCGAGTTCGCGGCCCATCGCGTAACGCGCCATGTAAATTGAGCGATCGTTGAGCTTGGAATCGGGACGCGCGAAGTAGATGTATTCGAAGGCGCAGAGCGCCGGGATCGCATCTTTCACCTCGACCTGTACGGATTGGAAGCCGGCCGGTCCGATGCGGACGATTTCACCTCGGCCGATCTCGCGTTCGTAGCGCGCCCCGATGGTACCGAGTGCGCACGACTCCGAGGCAACGACGTAGCCGCCATCGGGAAGCGTTCCCAAGCAGAGCGGCCGCACGCCCCACGGATCGCGGAACGCGTACAACTCGTCTTGCGTACACAGCACGACGGAATAGGCACCGCGCGCGACCGATAGCACGGCTTTAATACGATCCACCATCGAACCACTCGACTCGACCAGCAATTTGGCGACAACCTCCGAGTCCGACGTCGCCTGAAGCAACGTTGTCGGCGCGAGGGTCTCGCGCAGTTCGTCGGTGTTCGTAACGTTGCCGTTGTGCGCGAAGGCAAAATCGCCGAGTTCGCTGCGCTCCAACAGGGGCTGAGCGTTGACGACGATCGAAGAGCCGGTAGTCGAATAGCGCGTGTGGCCGACGGCGATGTATCCGCTGAGTCGCGCGAGGATTTCCTCGTCGAAGATGGCGCCGAGCAACCCCATCTCCTTGTGCGAGCGGATCGTGCCGCCGTCGGCCGCGGCGATGCCCGCCGATTCTTGACCGCGATGTTGCAGCGCGTAGAGTGCAAAAAAGGCGAGGCGCGCCGCGTCGCGTCCCGGTGCGTAGACCCCCGTTACCCCGCACATCTGCCTATAGTATACCAGTCTCGGCGGGCGTGACGCTCAGCCGGTCAGTCGTTCGATCGGCGGCCGCCGAAGATCTGAAGCAGCGCGAGGAAGATATTGATCGTATCGAGATAGATGCTCGTCGCCATGAGCACGGGCGTCAGTCCGTCACCACCGGCACGGATGCGCGCGAAGTCAACGAGCACCAAACCCGCGAAGATAACGAGCGTGATCCACGCATACACCTCGGGATGAATAAAGCGCACGAACAGCGAGATAATGCCGACGACGATTAATCCCAACAAGGCGATCGTTAGGATTCCCTGGAAGCGGCGCAGGTCGAGTCCGGTCGCGTAGACGATTGCCGCCAACGCGAACATCCCTAGCCCCGTCGTGATCGCGGCATTGACCACGACGCTCGGCCCAACGCTGCGCACGTACTGCCCGATGACCGGCGCGATCCCGACGCCTTCGCAGAAAGTAAACGCATAGAACAGCGTCAACGAGAGCGCCGGATTGTTTCGCGTGCCGTAGATCGAGAACAACAGGATGAAGCCGACGATCATCGCCACCAGCCCGAGGGCCGGTGAGATTCCCTGTGCGATGTATGCGGCCACTGCGGTGACGCACAGCCCAAGCGCGGTGATGCCGAGCACCTGGGCAAGCAGCGAATGGGTCGGGATTGCCGGCGCCAGCGGGGCTCCATACGGCGCCCGCGGCGGCTGCTGAAATCGGAAAGCCATACGTCTCTCTAGAACCTCCGTCCGCGTCCGAAGTTACGCCGGTGGGCGCCGAGCCTCCGCTCATGTGAGCGGCCGGGCGGCCGCTCGTCGAAATATCGCCCACGTGAGCCGACGCCTTATCGCCGCCGCGCTTTTCGCGGTCGCGAACCAGCGATTTCGCGAGCGCTGGCCCTAGCCGTCAGCGCGACACTGCGATATCGGTGCGGTATGTGAGCGCGCCGGTGCCGAGGCGCGCCGCAAGCGATTTAACCGAGTCATACGCACGCGTGCGCGCATCGGCAAGATCGGCACCGAGAGCGGTAACCGTCAGCACGCGTCCCCCGCCGGTGTTCACGCGACCGTTAACTACCGTGGAAGCGCCCCAAAATGCGTGACAACCGTCACCAAGCGAAACGTCGGCGTCGAGGCCTTCTAGCGGCGTGTTACCGCGCGGATAGTCGCTCGTCGCGAGTACGACGCCGGCGCAACTTTGCGCCGAGAGTACCGCCAGCGACAGATCCATCGCGCCGTCCGCGGCCGACTTCAGCAGCATGGCCACGTCGCCGCCGAAACGCGGCATCAGCACTTGCGTCTCCGGATCGCCGAAGCGTGCGTTGAATTCGATGACGTAAGGACCGTCGGCGGTCCACATCAACCCGCAGTACAGCACGCCGACGTACTCTTCTCCTTCAGCGAGCAGACCGCGCAACACGGGCGCCAGAATGCGTTCGCGAACCTGGTCTTCGAGATCGTCGGGGAATCCGACGGGAGGCGAGTAGGCTCCCATGCCGCCGGTGTTCGGACCCGTGTCGCCGTCGCCGGCGCGCTTGTAGTCACATGCAGAGGCGATCGGCGCCAGCGCACGACCGTCGGCTAGCGCGAACACGCTCACCTCGCGCCCGGCAAGACGCTCCTCGACCAGCACGTCGCTGCCGCCGCCCGGAACCTTACTCTGCGAATACCACTGCGCGAGCACCGCGCGCGCGTGTTCGGCATCGTCGCACACGACGACGCCCTTGCCGGCTGCTAGACCGTCGGCTTTGACGACCGCGCCGCCGCTCCAGCCCGCGAGCGCCTTAGTCGCGGCATCGAGCGAATGGACGACGCTGCCGCGCGCGGTCGGGATGCCGTGGCGTTGCATGAAGCGCTTGCCGAAGACTTTGCTCGATTCGAGCCGGCCCCCGGAGCGATTCGGGCCGAATACCGAAATGCCGGCCTCACGCAGACGATCGCCCACACCGGCGGCAATTGCGGTTTCGGGGCCGAGAACCGCGAAATCGATACCCTCGGTGCGGCTTCGCTCCACCAGGGCCTTTCCGTCGGTTGCGGCGACGTCCCAGTTCTCACCGCGCGTCGCGGTTCCGGCATTACCGGGCGCCGCTGCAATCGATTCGCACGACGGCGATTGCGCGAGCCGCCACGAGAGCGCGTCCTCGCGTGCGCCGCCTCCGACAACCAAAATACGCATCCCGGCTATTCCCACTCCACCGTTGCGGGCGGTTTGCTGGTGATGTCGTACGCCACGCGGTTGACGCCGCGCACTTCGTTGACTATGCGTGTCGATATTCGCTCGAGCAGCGAATGCGGTAAACGCGCCCAATCAGCGGTCATTCCGTCTTCGCTCACGATCGCGCGCACGGCGACGAGATTTGCGTACGTGCGTCCGTCGCCCATGACGCCGACGCTCTGGACCGGGGTGAGCACCGCGAAGTACTGCCAGGGATGCGGATCCAGCGGCGCTGCGTCGATCTCTTCGCGAACGATCGCGTCGGCCTCACGTACGATCGCTAAACGCGCGGGCGTCACCGCACCGATGATTCGCACGGCAAGTCCCGGACCCGGGAAGGGCTGCCGTCGCACGATGGGCTCGGGCAATCCAAGTACGCGGCCGAGTTCGCGCACTTCGTCTTTGAACAATGCGCGCAGCGGCTCGACCAGCGCGAAGTTCATGCGTTCCGGTAGGCCGCCGACGTTGTGGTGCGATTTGATCTTATGTCCGGCCTTGCTCTCCGGCGTCTTCGATTCGATGACGTCGGGGTAGAGCGTTCCCTGCACGAGAAACTCGACGCCGGGTAACTTCGCAGCTTCTTCCTCGAACACGCGGATGAACTCGTGACCGATGACGACGCGTTTACGTTCCGGATCCTCAACGCCGTCGAGCGCGCGCAAAAAACGCTCCCGCGCGTCGACCCGGATGACGCTCAGCTGCAGCACGTGGCGAAACGCCGCGACGACCTCGTCGGCTTCATGCTTTCGCAACAGTCCGTGGTCGACGAAGATACAGGTCAGTTGGCCGCCGACGGCCCGCGCAACCAGCGTTGCCGCGACTGCCGAATCCACCCCGCCGGAAAGCGCGCAGATGACGCGCCGTCCGCCGACTTGCGAACGAATCGCTTCGATCGCTGCGTCCACAAACGACGACATCCGCCACTCGTCGCGCAAACCCGCGACGCCGTGGAGAAAATTTCGCAGCACGATTCGCCCGTGCTCGGTGTGCACGACTTCCGGATGAAACTGAACGGCGTAGATCTTTCGCTGCGGATCGCCCATCGCGGCAACGTTGCACCGAGCCGTCGCCGCCAGCGTGGCGAATCCGTTGGGCAGTCGCACCACCGAATCGCCGTGCGACATCCAGACGCGCATTTCGTCGGGGAGACCGGCGAACAGCGGCACGTCGCGATTGACGATTCGCAGTGTTGCCGGGCCGTACTCCGCGTGCTCGAGTTTAACGAGTTCCGCTCCCAAGTCGCGCGCCAGCAACTGCATGCCGTAGCAGATGCCGAAGATCGGCACGCCGCTATGCACGATCGCGGGATCGATTGCCGGAGCATCCTCCACCAGTGTGCTCTCGGGCCCACCCGATAGTATGAACGCCGCCGGCGCGCGACCCGCAAGCACGCGCCAGGGCGTATCGTAAGGAACGATCTCGCAGTAGACACCCAGTTCACGCGTCCGGCGCGCGATCAACTGGCTGTATTGCGCGCCGAAATCGAGGATGAAAACCGTTTGCGCGTTCGGCGCGGGCGCTTCAGGCTGCAGCCGCCGCCGCCTTCAGGGCCGTATCGTAATCCGGTTCCTGAGCGATTTCAGGGACGATTTGCACGTATGCAATGTTTTTGTCCTTGCCAATGACGACGATTGCTCGCGCCAGCAAAGCAAGTTCCGCAATGTACAATCCATAGGCGCGGCCGAAGTTGTGATCGCGATAGTCGGAAAGCATTCCGAGATTCACGTTGCCGTCTTGTGCGGCGGCCCAGCGCGCCATCGCAAACGGCAAATCAACGCTGACGACCCACGCTTGCACGCCTTCCGGCAGTTCACCCAAACGGCGGTTGAACGTTTGCGACTCGAGCGAACAGACGCTGGTATCCAGCGACGGTACTACGATGAGCAAAGCGGCACGTTTGCCGGCGTCGACGAGCGCTTCGAGGTTCATCGGCGCCATGTCGGACGCCGTCAGTGCGAAGTGGGGAGCGGGGGCGCCGGTTTGCAAGGCCGGCCCTTGCAACGTCACGGGATTGCCCTTGAACGTCACCACCCCGGTGCGTTCCTGCAGGTCTTGCGCGGTCATGTCATTCCTCCAGACGAGTGTATTGCTTAGGTTAAAACAGCGTCGAGACGTTTGGTGTCGCGTGCCATGACGATTTCCATGGCGATGCGCTCGCCAACCGATACGTCGCGTCCCCAGCGATATGCGCTGTAGGGCGTAAAACGCGTTCCGGGAGATCCCGGTATGCGCAGGGAGACGTCGTAACAGACGAACTCTTTGGGCGGTCCGGCGACGATCGAACACTGGAGCGCGAACGGTCCGATCACGCCGGGCGGTTTCAACGCCTGGGTTGCATCGACAAAGCGCTCGCCCATCGCAAACGCCTTCTCGAGCATCGATTCGGTTAGCGTCGCGGCGATGTGTCCGGCTTCTTCCATCCGCATCGGAATGTCGCGAACTGCAGCGAGCGCGGCCGGGGGAAGATTGCGAAACCCTTCGAGGTTGGTCTGACGGCGCGTGTCGGTTCCGTTCAGCTCGAGTTCGCACAAAATCGGCGAGTAAAAGAAGTTCAGGTTGATGGTCGGACCCAGCGCGTACTCCTCGATCACTGCATCCACCAGACCCGCCGCAGTCAGGATGCCTTCATCGATCAACGCGGTTGCCGTTGCATCGAAATCGGAAGGAGACGACGCCAGAAAGAACGCGCGCTCGAAATTGACTTTCGCGTGCGCCGCCTTAACCATTACCAGCCGATCGATTTCAGCCGCCGATTGGAAACGCTTCGGGTAACGGATTCGGGCGCGGTCCATCAGTGCGTACTGGTTGCCGGCTTCGTCGCGTTCCTCGGCGCGCAGCAGCGAACGGTTCCCGAAGAACGGCACGAGCATGCCGTTCTCGATTTCATCGTACGAAAAGCGCTGATGGAGATAGACCTCAAACGAGCGATTGGGAAGAAAGATGACGTTGGCATCGAGCAACTGCTGCTGCACGCGCCGCTCGAGGATTTCCGGGAAAGCATCGAGTTCGAGCACCGCGTCTACGCAACCACGCGGCGCACCGGGCGACTCACGCCGGCGAAAGTACTCCGCGTACGTGCGCTCGCGTCCCTTCGCGGTGATTACCAAGCTACGCAAACCTTGAGCACGCGCTCCCGACGCGACTTCCAGCGCGGAATGACTGCCGATCGACGCCAGCGTCAAACGCTCCCAGTCGTAGTTTGCCAACGCGCGCGCCACGTCGTCTCTCATTCCACGCGCACCTTACCGCTAAGGCCTCGCCAAACGGCGACGGCATAGATCAGCACGCACATCGTTCCGCCGAGCGTAACGACGAGTCCGACGGCCAGCGAGGATGGCGGCGCCGCGTCGGCAACTGAAATGCCGCCCCGGCCGCCCGGAAACGACGGCAACAGGTAGGGATAAAGTGTGCCTGCGGCTTCGACGAGCAGCGAGGTGAGAAAGATTGCCGACGCCGCAAACGCGCGCCGTAGATGCTGCGTACGCGACGCATGGCGCAGGACCAACAGTCCAAGCAGGGAGATGATCGGCATGACGATCAGCCACGTGGGCGGCATCGCGCGAACGGCGAACGTCGCTGCCGTTAGAGCAACGTAAAGCACGAGCGCGATCCACCAGAGCCCCGGCTGCAGGCGCGCGGCCCGTTCCGCGGGCGCGCCTTCGATTCGGAGCCGTGCAAAAGCGGCGCCATGCTGCGCAAGCGCGACGATGGCAAAGACGCCTACCAGCAGCGCATAAGGATTGAGCAGAAACGCGAACGTACCGGTGAAGTATCCGTGCCGGTCCAACGGAACCCCGCGGACGAGATTCCCCAGCGCAACGCCGAAGAGCGCCATCAGCGCGACGCTCGATAACCAAAACGCGGCATCCCAAAACTGCCGCCATAAATCGGAATCGAGATGATCGCGCAGTTCCATTGCGATGCCGCGGAACATCAGCATCCACAGCACGACAATGAACGGTAGATAGAATCCCGAAAACGACGAGGCGTACGCGACCGGAAATAGCGCGAACAGGGCTGCCCCGGCTACGATCAGCCAAACCTCATTCCCATTCCAAAACGGTCCAATGCTTGCCATCGCGGCGCCACGCTCTTGCGCGTTGCGCCCGATGAGCGGTGCGATAGCGGCAATGCCGAGGTCGTATCCGTCGAGCAGCACGTAGCCGGTCACCAGCAGTGCGATCGTCGCAAATGCGAGCGTGCCGAGCATTACGGCGCTCCTTCGGGCGAGGGACCGCGCCCGATCTCGCGCAGAACGAGCAAAATGAAGAGGACGCCGAGTAAAAAGTACATGCCGGCGAAACCGATCAACGTGAAAGTTGCCTCACCGCTGTTGACCGTTGGCGAGGTGGCTTGCGCCGTGCGCAGCACGCCGTAGACGATCCACGGCTGGCGCCCAACCTCGCTGACCATCCAGCCGGCTTCGTTAGCAATGTATGGAAAGGGCATCAGCAGCATGAGGGCCCAGAGGAGCCAGCGGGCCTCGTAGAGCTTTCGCAGCGCTAACGCAATGCACGCAAGTGCCGCGACAAAGCCGAAAATCGTTCCGAGGCCGACCATGACGTGATACGCGTAGTACGTCAACTCGATCGGCGGCCATTGCGAGGCTGGGTAAGCGCTCAACCCCTCCACGCTCGCGCTAAAGTTCCCGTAGGCGAGAAAACTCAACAAACTAGGAACGTAGATGGGGTCCACCAGAATTCCTTGCACGGTATCGGGCATCCCGATGATCGCCAACGGCGCGTGCGGGGAGGAACGGAAAAGGCCCTCCATCGCTGCGAGTTTTATCGGCTGGTATTGCGTAACGTCCTTGGCGTTGCCGTCGCCGGTCGGAAACGCCGCAATCGTCGCGAATACCAACGCTCCGATGCTTCCGGCCCGCACGAAGCGGCGCCCGAGTTCGCGTTCGCGGCCGGAAAGCAGATAGTAGGCGCCGCACCCCGCGACGATCATGCATCCCGCCAGCAACGCACCCGTCAAGACGTGCGCAAACTGCCACCACGCCCACGTCGAAAATAGCAGCGCGCCGATACTGACGAGCCGGGCGTGATCGCCTTCCATAACGTAGCCGACTGGATGCTGCATCCACGCGTTGGTTGCGACGATGAAGAATCCCGACAGCCACGAGCCCAAACAGACAAGCACCGCCGACCACGCGACCAACGGCGATGGCCGGTCGCGGCGGTTGTATAGCAGCACGCCGAGAAACACCGACTCGAGGAAGAACGCAAAAACGCCCTCCATGGCTAACGGTTGCCCTACGACGGCGCCGGTGCGGCGCGAAAACTCAGCCCAGTTTGTGCCGAACTGGAACTCCATCGGAATTCCCGTTACGACGCCGGCGGCAAAGTTGATCGCAAAGATCCTGGTCCAGAATCGGGCCGCCTGCGCCGCGCCGCTATCGCCGGAAAATGCGGATTTCCACGTGTAAACCGCGACGAACGGGGCAAGCCCCATCGTGCCGATCGGAAACAAGTAGTGGAACATCACCGTGAATGCGAACTGCAATCGGTCGACGGCGGCTGCATCCACGTCAGATGTTCCCTCCCCTCTACGAACTTTCGCCGGAGAGTAATTTGCGCGCTTGCGAGCTGTCTTGGTACTCCACGGTGAGGATTGCGCGCAGGTGTGTCGCCGCCTTCCGCGAGGCGGCGTCGTCCATGCGGCGCAACGTGGTATAGCACCAAAAGAGCAGCATCGGCAGGTCGCGGTCGCGCGGGTAGACCTTGTGCATGTCATCGATCGATTCGGCGACCAACACGGCTTCGGCGCTCTCGAGATTGCCGTAGTTATAATCGAGCATGAAATTGATATGCTTGAGTTGGTTCTCGATGCCTAAAATCGACATGCCCATTCGGCCGAAGTACTCGTCGGCGGGAGCCAAGGTCCCCATGTAGACGTCGTGAGGAAGCGCGGTCACGGTAGTGATGACGCGAATCGGATCGACCGCCTTCAGTCTGCGCAGAAAAATCGCTGCGTTCGTAACGTCGTCCTTCGTGAAACCGGTCGCGGTCGAAGCGGCGTTGGCGGCGGCAACGAGGTCGTTACCCCAGGTCGTGGGGAGGTGGGCAACGGGAAAGTCCGGCGCTGCCGCACGCTGCAGCGCGAGCGATCGCCACGTAACGTCGTGGGTGAGCACCCAGCCACGCCAGTCTGCCTCGACCTGCGCGAGCATCGCGTCGATATCGCGCGGATACGTTTGCAGATTTGCGGTCGCGTCCGTATCGGCAAAACGTGCCAATTGTTGCGGATCGTCCTCGGAGTTGACGCGCTGCATGATTTGGGCAGCCTGCGCCATCAGCGCCGTATCGTTCCCGTTCTTCGACACCCAGTCGGCGGCTTCGCGCACCCACCAGACGGCTGCATCGTGATTGGTCAATGGATTGTAGTGCAACCCTTCGCCGATTTGCACGGTGAGCGTCGCCAGTTCGCCGTACGCCGGATCGGTCGGATACTGTAGCGAGTACGCGCGGCCGGCGTTAAAAATGGTGGAAAGATAGAACTCCTGGGAGCGATAGTTCCAGCCGCCCGCTGCGCCCTTCGCGTACGCGTCTTTCATCTGTTGATAGAGGACGGCCGGGTCGGCCACCAGCGCCGCGGGCGCCGGGCGAGGAAAGGCGATTACGACCGAGAGCGCGGCGACGAATGCAAGTTTAGAGAATGCTCGAATCATCTAACACGAAACGCAGGTTATTGGTCAGAAGTGCGTTCTTGATCTCGCGAGCGATGCGGCGCCCGGTTGACATCGGCTCGGAGTAGTTCAGATACGAATACGGCGACCCGTCGATGAAGAGATTGGTTCCGGCTACGATGCGGGCCGAAATCTCCATGACGTAAAACTGAATGTCCGGCGTGATGATCGTTTCGATGCAGAACGCGCCGAATAGACCTTTAGGTCCGCATATTTCCTTGCTGATGCGCACGACGTCATCACCCATGCGCAACGCCTCGGCGAGCATGGATTCTCGCAAGGACACGGGTTGGTTACCGACCACGACGTACGATGGATTGACGTCCATTCCGCCTTGCGCCGCCGCCGGAATGCGACCGAGCGAATCCACGTTCGTTTCGTAACGCCGGTCCATGGACATGATCTCGAGTTTGTTCTCGAGCGGCGAGTAAAAATAGTGAATGTAGAGGGGTACGCCGATAACGTACTCCTGAATGATGTAATCCTGTTGCAAGTGCGCGGCGCGCGCCTCGAAGTCGGCGGCGTCTTGAATGAACATGTAGCCCTTGCCGCCGGCTGCGCCGTATAACTTGACGATGACCGGACGGTCGATCTCGGCACCGCTGCGGAACTGGCGCGGCAGCGTGAGCCCGGCGCGCGAAAGCCACTGCCGCTGGAGCTCGCGGCTCGCTTCCCAGTCGAGCACCGCTTTGTTGCCGAAGTATGGGATCGTCATCTTCTTCTGTTCTTCGAGCGACAGATAGGCGACGAACGAACCGTGCGGTACGATGATGACTTTGCGGCGAGAGAGTTCGTCCACGACCGTCATGAATTCGGAGTAGTTGCCCAGCGCGATGACCTCGTCGACGAAGTTGAACGAACGGTAGAGGCGCTCGGTATCGCGATTGGAGATCGCAAGCGTCTTGAAGCCCTCGTCGTGCGCGCCCTTGAGAATTTGCAGGGCCGAATGCGATCCAAGCGTGGCGATCGTGTAAGGGCGGTTCAACGTTCTTCCTTTGATGCCGGGTATCGTGCGGTTTCGATGGCGGGGTTGCAAAGCAAACCTTCGGCGGCGCGGACGAGCACCTCTCGAGTGACCGGTTCGCCCCCGGCGCCGCGTAGACGCCAACCAACGGCGCGACGCGCCTGAGTAACGCCTTCGATTCTGGTGCCGCCGAGGTGCTCAAGCAATTCGTCGTGGCGACCGTTCGGCAAGACCCACGTTTCCCCGTCGCCCGGTTCGTTCGCGTCGAGCAGGTCGAGCCGATGTTTGTTCGGATTGAATACCGCAACGTTCGCTTCCACGCGCGCAGCCAGCGTCTGCGATTCGTCGGCGTCCTCCAACTGCCAGATCTCGCGGCGTTCGATGCCCTCGACCGGTATGCCGAGGCGCCGCAGTGCGAGCAGCGCGGTGTACGCCGTATTGTCGGGAATTTTCAATCCAATCGCGACCGTTCGCAACGTCACGCGCTCACCGCGGCCACGAAACTCTGGAAAATCGCCGCACCGCCGGACGGCGCAAGCACGTCGTCACCTTCGGCACGCGCGAGGTGATTGAAGTTCCAGCCATCGCGTTCGGGATGCGGCATCACCGCGAGCACGTTGCCGTGACGGTTGACCAGCCCGGCGCAACCCAGCGCCGAACCGTTGGGCACCGCATCCGCATCGACGCGGCCGTCGGCGTGCGCGTAGACGAACGCGAGATGCTCGCCGGCGACGATTTCCTCGAGATGCCGCGCGTCGGCGGCCAACCGGCCTTCACCGTGGGCCGAGTACGCCGGAATCAACGCGCTCGGCTGCAATCCAGCCGTAATCGCACAGCGTTGCGGATCGACCACGAGTTTCAAATAGACGTGACGGCAAACAAAATGGGGCACGGGCGCGTTTCCGGTGAACGCGGCGGTCGGGCGACGCACGTCGCCGGTACCCGGCACCAGGCCGGCCTCCAGCAGAATCTGCGCGCCGTTGCAGATGCCGAAGACCAACTTTCCTGCGCCTGCCGCGGAAATAACCGCGTCCATCATGCGATCGTGCGCCGCCACCGCTCCAGCCCGAATACGATCCTCGTACGCAAACCCGCCCGGCAAAACGTACGCGTCGTACTCCTGCAGTTTCTCCGCCTCAGACCAATGCACGCACGTGGCGTTACCACCGCAGTCGCGGAGCAGCCGCAGCGTCTCATCCTCGGAATTCGTTCCAGGGAAGACGAGGACCGCGATGCGTCGGCTCATGGGTAGATCTCCCCCAGCGGCCGCGACCAAATGTCATGTAGTGCCGACACATCAAACGTTGTTCCGTTAACGACGAGCGACGGCCGCTCGATGGTTGTACCGACGCGCAACGCACCGGAAACATCGAGCCATTGATCGTCGCTGACTTCGCAGAGAAATCCGCCCGCTTCGCACAACGGATTTCCAAAATCGAGTTCGGCCCCGATCGTGCGACCGTTAGCGTGTGCGTCGAAGGCTAAACGTGCAAGCGCTGTAAGCATGCCACCGTCGCCGATCGCTCGGCACGAAAGCAGGACGCCCGACGAGATCGCGGACTGCACGATGCCGATCGCCGCGCGTTCGCCTTCGTAATCGACGGGCGGCAACGGACCTTCGAGACCGAGCACTTCTGCAAGAACCGATCCGCCCACAGCAAGATCCCGGCTTCCAACCCACAACAATGCCGAGCCCGCGCGTTTCAAACCGGGCGTGACCGTCTTTGCAACGTCGGAGAGTGCGCCGATGCAGGCGACGATCGCCGACGCCGGAATCCCGCCGCCGGACTTCGACTCGTTGTACAAGCTGACGTTACCGGAAACAAAAGCGAGCCCGAGTTCGCGCGCGGCGTGCGCGAGGCCGTCGGTTGCGGCGACGAACTCTCCGTACCGATCGGGCTTGTGCGGGTTGCCGAAGTTCAAGCAGTCCGTTAATCCGACGGGTCGCGCGCCGACGGCGATGACGCGTCGCACCGACTCCGAAACGGCGAGCTCCGCCGCCGTTCGCGCGTCGATGCGCCCGTAGCGCGGATTACCCGCAACCGCAACCGCCAGGCCGAGCGCGCTGCCGGGAACTGCGGCGATGACTCCGGCATCCGACGCGCCGCGCGGAATCACTGTCGTACCGCGCACGACCCAATCGTAACGCCGATAGAGCGGCTCGCGCGAACACACGTCGCGGTGCGACAATATCTGCGGGAATACGTTTTCGACGTCGACGGCCGGAAGCTCGTGATGTTCGGGTTCGTGCCGAATCGCTTCAACGTACGGTAGCTCATCGTCGATGCGGCCCGTGAGAAAATCGATCTCCACGTCCATCACGATCGCGCCGCGATGGCGTAGCACGTAGCGCTTTTCGCTGGTGAGCCGGCCAATCACGACGGCGCGCGCGTTAAAGGCAACGTGCGGAAGCGTAAACTCGTCGTTGTAGATGCGCAACACGTCCGGCGTTATACTCGGCGGCAACACCCACAAGAGGCGCTCCTGCGTTTCGCCGACTGCAATGACTTCCGGCGTCATGCCGTCGATCGCGACGTTGACTTCGTCGAGGTTGAGATCGGCGCCATACCCGCCGCTCGACGCGATCTCCGCGGAACATCCCATAATACCGCCCGCGCCAAGGTCTTTGAATCCGGCCGTCACACGTCGATCGCGTAGGTGCGCGAACACGCGATAACTCGCGCGCATCAGCACGTTTTCAAGGAACGGGTCGGGTACTTGGACGGCACCTTTGTTCGCCGCAGTGTCCGCGGAATCGAGCGTCAGCGACGAAAACGATGCGCCCCCGAAACCGCTCGGGTCGGTGGCTTTCCCCACCAGCACGACGTCCCAGCCGTCGGCGTCCGGCGGCGCGTGCGAATGGACGATCGCCGACTCCTCAACGATCCCGAGCGCGACCACGTTGATCAAACAATTCTCATCGAAACCTTCGTCGAAGTAGACGTCGCCGGCGAGGTTGGGGACGCCGATGGCGTTGGCGTACGCGCTAATGCCGTCGACGGCAGCGGTAGCCACGTAGCGAGCGTACGCGTGCGGATCCTCAACACGCCCAAAGCGCAGCGGATCGGCTACGCCGACCACCTCCGCCCCCATGCAGAGCACGTCGCGTACAACCCCGCCGATACCGGTTGCAGCGCCCTCGAACGGCACGACTTGTGACGGATGGTTGTGCGACTCGTGCGCCACGACCACGCCGTAACGCCGGCCGCCATGTTCGCCTAAATGCACGATGCCCGCATCTTCGCCGGGCCCCAACACGACGCGCGCTCCGTTCGTCGGTAATTTGCGTAAATGCCGCCGGCTCGACTTGTAACTGCAATGCTCGCTCCATTGCGCATCGAACGCGTGCAATTCAACGGCCGACGGTTCGCGTCCGAGCCGGCGTACGATCGTATCGAGTTCGTCGCTCGAGAGTGCGACGTTCGGGCGCCGCGGGGGTCCGCTAACCAAGGGCGGCTCCCTGAACTTGGGCGGCTTGCTGCTGCAACGACGAATCCGCGGCGACCACGATCGAACGCGCGTTGGCTTGCGTCAGCAAGGTGCGTCCGTACAACACCGTGTCCTCGAGTCCGAACACCTTCGCGCACTGCAGCGCAAGTTGCGATGCATCGCTGCGACCGTCGAGCACCGGCGACGACGTCGCGGCGTCGAGCATCCCGTGCAGCACGGCATTTTCCGCAACTGCAACGAACGTCACGCGCGCGAAGGTCGTTTCGATCTGCGCAACGAGTTGCAACACGTACCCCGGCGTCGTCGCTGGATTGGCGACGTGACGAACCGTCGGCATGCCGAGTTGTCCCAGAGCCGTGACGACTTCGTTGGCACGTTCGATGCGAGCCGGAGCATCGGCAATCACGGCGATCATACCGGGGCGCATCACCGGAAACGAACCCGTCATTTCCGCGACCCGTTCGTACGCGCGTTTAACCGCGGCGAGCGCGTCATCGTCCACGGTCTCCAAGTTCCGATACATCTGCTTGTCGAGCATGAGGTCTTCGCGCCCCTGCGGCCAAATGCGCCACGAGTCGTTGTCGACGACATCGGCGATCACGAGTTGACCTTGATTCTCCCCGCTGGCGAGCCGTCCAAACTCGATTTTCAGGTCCACGAGCATTACGTCGCGGCGACGCCAGGCATGCGCCAAGATGTCGAAGGTCAGGCGCGCGAGTTCGGTCATCGCGGCAATCTCTTGCGGTGAGGCAAGGTTACGCGCAACGATTTGGTCGGGAGTGATGAGCGGATCGTGGTTGGCGTCGTCTTTCAAGAAAAATTCGACAACGCGCGGTACCAGGAGCGCGCCGCGCGCCACACCCGGATTGCGTTTGACGAACGAACCGGCCGCCACGCCGCGCGTCACGACCTCGAGCGGAATCATGTTTGCGCGCCGCACGACCATTTCGTTATCGTCGTCGTCCTCGCCGCCGTTGAGATAATGCGTCGGCAGTCCGCACAGGTTCAGCAGCCGAAAGACGTGTGCGGTCGTCTGTGCGGCGAGCCGCCCTTTGCCGGCGATCACGTGGCGGCGCGCGCCGTCGCCGGCGGAAATCTGGTCGGTTTGCGCCACGACGAGTTGAGCCGGTTGACCCGGAACCTCGTAGAGCACCTTTGTCTTGCCGCGGGCGATTTCGATGCCCTTATTCATGCGTGTCGCCGTCCTCGAGTGATGATAGTACGATCTCCAGTTGTTTTGGAAACGGCTCGAGCATATCGATGCGATCGGCGAGCAGCCGCGCACGCTGCGGAGCGGTTCCGAGGTGCTTCCCGGGGTCAAGCAGTTGGCGAATTTCAGCCGGATCGATCAACGCCGTTAGGTCGCGATCCTCGGCAAGCAGCCGGGAGAGCGGGTTGTCCTGCCCGCGAGCCAGCGCTTCCCACGATTCCATGGACGAACGGCGCAGCAACTCGTGCAACTGCTGGCGATCGCCACCCGATCGGGCGGCTTCCATCAGTACGGCTTCGGTTCCTGAAAAGGGTCCGTACGTACGCAGGTTCGTCGCGATGCGCCGTTCGTCGACGCGCAGTCCCTCGATCACGCGCAGCGCCAGTGAGAGAAGTTCGTCGGCGCAAAGGAGTGCCTCAGGCAAAATCGTCCGGCGATTGGCACTGTCGTCGAGCGTACGTTCGAGCAAGTTCGTTGCCGCATTTTGCCACGCCGTTTCGCTGTAGCCGACGAGCAGCCGCGCCAACGAATCGATGCGCTCGCTCAGGATCGGATTACGCTTGAACGGCATCGCCGAACTGCCGACTTGGGTGCTCGAAAATGATTCGCCGACTTCGCCGAACTCTGGACTGCTCAACACGCGCACGTCGGCCGCGAACTTGGAAAGCGATGCGCCCAGACCGGCCAGTGCCGATAACAGCAAATAATCGAGTTTGCGCGGATACGTCTGGGTGCTGATCTCGCGCGCCTGAAGTCCGAACTGCTCGAGCACGTACGCCTCGAGAATGGCCGAGCGCCCCGAATCGTCGAGCAACCGCTCGTACGAGGCTGCGGTTCCGACGGCGCCGCGCAGCCCCTTCGTCGTGAGGTTGGCAAATACAAAGCGCAGATTGGCCTCGTCGATCAGCAGATCTTGGGCGTACGAAGCGAGCCGGTAGCCAAGCGTCGTCGGTTCCGCCGGCTGCAGATGTGTGAAGCCCATGCATGCGAGATCGGCGTAACGGCGGACCTGCTGCCCGAAGGCCGCGAGCAGATCGTGCAGACTCGCGCCAAGCCACGAGAGCGCCAAACGGAGCCGGTAGGTTTCGACGGTGTCCTCGATGTCCATCGACGTCGCGCCGAGGTGGAGTTTTCCGCCGCCGACGCGCGCCTGCGAAGCGAAAACGCGGATCTCCGCCATTAAATCGTGATGGATCTCGCGCTCGATTTCGTGGGCGGCTTCGATGTCGATGCGGTGCGCGTGCGCGCGCAAGTCCGCAACTTCGGCGTCGCTGACGAGTCCCTCGGCTCCCTGCGCTTCGGCCAGCGCGACCCACGCGGCGCGCCACAACGTTCTGCGAGTCCGCTCCGAAAACAGCGCGCGAAGCCCGGCGCGCCCGTATCTCCACGAGAACGGCGAAGCGTAGGTGCGATAATCCATGGGTCGGGTTCCCGTTCCGCCCCTCGCCGCCGCTCGCCTCTCCGATTTCTGTCACACTGAGCGGTGGCAGGAAGCGTCGCAGTCGAAGGGGCGCACATGAAAACGGTTTGGCTTGCCGTTGCCCTCGGCATGGTGGTGATTGTGGTGTCGGGATGCAGCAAGGCCGGCTCGCCCGGCGGCGCAGGCGGTCGGCATCCGTGGACGCAGGCAGGCGTTCTGCGCGTTGCCGTCACGCAAGAACCGAAGAGCCTCAATCCATTGCTCGCGACCACGACGACCGACGTTTTCGTCGATCGGCTGATGTTCGAGCCGCTGCTCACCGCGGATCCGCACGGAAATCCGCTTCCGATGCTGGCGACGCGCGTTCCGACGACGGCCAACGGCGGCATCAGCCGCGACGGCCTCACGATTACCTACGATTTGCGGCGCGACGCAAAGTGGAGCGACGGCGTGCCGGTTAGCGCAAACGATGTCAAGTGGTCGTGGCAAGCGCTGGTCAATCCGAACGATAACGTGATTTCTCGCCACGGTTACGACGTCGTGGCCTCGATCGATACACCTAACCGGCACACCGTCGTCGTTCATCTGAAACGTCGCTTCGCGCCCTTCGTCAATACGTTTTTTGCCGAGAGCGACCAGCCGTACGCCGTCGCACCCGCTCACCTTCTCGCCAAATATCCGAATATCAATCAGGTTCCGTTCAATGGATCTCCGGCCGTGAGCGACGGCCCATTCTCCTTCGTATCCTGGCAGCGCGGCGACCGGATTTCGCTGGCGGCCAACCCCACATTCTTCGAGGGTAAGGCCGGCCTGCAACGCGTCCTGGTCGAGATCGTTCCCGACGAAAACACCGCAATCAACTTGCTGAGCGCGCACGCCGTTGATTACGTTTACCAGCCGTCCATCAATACGTATCCGGCGCTCAAGGACGTACCGGATGCGAAAATTGTTTGGGTGAACGCCAACGCGTTCGAAGGGCTCGAGTTCAATCTCACGCATCCAAGCGTCGCCGACAGCCGCGTCCGCCTGGCGGTCGCCCATGCCATCGACAAATCCGGTTTCGTCGATCGCTTGACCTTTGGCCGCGACAAGGTCGCAACCGAAGACATCCCCGACTGGATGTGGGCCTTTGACCCGAACGTGAAATCGTATCCATACGATCTAACAACTGGAAAGCGTCTACTCGCACAAGCCGGATACGTCCCCGGACCCGACGGCGTCGTGCGCAAGAACGGGCGTCCGCTCGAATTGCTGCTCGTGACGGATACGGCAACGGCCACACATCGTCAGGCCAGCCTTCTCGTGCAGGAAGCGTTGCGACGCATTGGGATCGCGGTTTCCGTGAAGTACTATCCGATCGATCTGCTGTATGCGACGGCCTCGCTGGGCGGCATCATGCAGAGCGGAAAATTCGACGTCATGCTGATTCCATGGTATTCGGGGATCGACCCCGACGACTCGTCACAGTTCGCCTGCGCGAATATGCCGCCCGGCGGTTACAATACGGCGCACTACTGCAACCCCGATATGGAAGCCGCCCAACACGACGCGCTCAGCACCTACGATCAAGCGCTCCGCGCGGTTGCGTACTCGAGGATTCAGCGCTTGTTGTCGCGTGACAATCCAGTCATCTTCTTCTGGTGGAATCGTCAGCAGGAAGCGATAAGCGCGGACTTTCGCGGATTCGATCCTAACCCGGTCGTTGAATCCTGGAACGCCTGGAAATGGAGCATCTAGTGTTGCGCTGCGTCTTGCAGTTTTAATACGGCATGCGTCGTAATCGTCACCGCAACGACGCCGCGTTGCACGTGCTCGACGGTAGATTGGTCGACGGTTAGCGGCAGCGAGCGCGCGGAATCATAGACGATCGCGACGTTAATCCCGGCCTTGAGTGGTGAACCCGGCTTCGATCGCAACGCGTTCTCCAAAACGTCTACCACGTTACCGTCGGTTCGCACGACGCGAAAATCCGCTTCCGTAGACGTTCCAACCGGCGCAGTATGCCAGTGCCGGAGCGCATCCATCCGAGAACCGTCGACGAAATCCGGGCCCATGAGTGCCAGCACGGCGTCGGCTTCCGGAGAGATGGGGTGATTCGGATCGCAGACGAGCGTCGTGTCGGCGAATGCCACGCAGGTCGTCGCGCCGGCAGCGTCAGCCACAGTTGAAGCCGGTTCGTTTACGCGAACAACGAGGCCGCCGTCCGATTCAGTGCCCACGATCGCGATGGACAGCGTGCCCGAACGCTGCTGCGGCGCGTCAAAATCGGGCGAGCGATAGTGCTGATTGACATTGTGGAACATGAACGTGCCGCCGCCCTGCGGATCCATCTTATCCAGTCCGTAGGCTTTGTCGCCGTCGTACGTCTGCGCGCTTTCGTACGTAAACGAATAGACGAGCACGCGCGGTGTCCCAGCCGCTAGCAGAAGCGGCAACCCGCAGGCGAGCACAATCCCTCGCACGTTCGTTTCAGCGCACGTGAGCGTGCAGCCGTGACCGATCCAAGCCGATAGGCTCTAGCGCCCGTAGTGCCGGATCGTGCGGTAGATCGTCGCCATCAGTTTGCCAATTTGGTCTTGCCCGTCCGACGGTTGGCTGTTAGCGCCGAGTGCGAAGACCAGATCGCTTTCGGGAGCATACATATAGAGCACGCGATAGCCGAACGTCGTACCCTGATAGAACCAAAAGCGCCCGATCGGCTCCATGCGCATCTGCCCCACGCCCAACCCGAACCCGCGCGGATCGCCGGCCGAGGTTGCAGCGATTGGGTGGCCGGTGTTCATCGAAACGATCTGCTGCAGTTCTTTGCGTTGCTCGGTCGCGAGCACCGGCCCTCGATACAATGCGCGGACCCAGCGAATGAGATCGCTCGGGGTCGACACGATACCTCCCGCCCCTTGCGCCCACGAGAGGCTGAACCCGCGGACGTTACGATTCAGCAAGGGGCGGAGTCCGCGCGTGTCCTCATCCGTGTTGGCAAAATAGCCCGGAACGGTGCGCGCAAGAACCGGCGCCGGCGAAACGTCGGTGTTGTAGTACGTGTCGTCCAAGCCCAGTGGAGCAAAGAGCCGGTGATGCAGCTCGTATGCATACGAATGCCCGGACGCTCGTTCGACAATCAGCTGGGCGAGCAGATACGCCGAGTTGGAATAGTAGTAGCCGTGGACGAGCGGTACGTGTGCGACGTAGGCAAGGAGTTGCTCGGGCGTGTAGCGGCGGTGCGGAGATGCCGCATAGGCTCGCTGAAACGTTTGCTCGTTGTCGTACGTCGGAATTCCGCTCGTCATGTTGAGAAGACGGCGAATCGTGATCGTTCTCCACTGCGGGTACTGCGGCAGCCATTTGCCGACCGTCTGATCGAGCCTGAGTTTACCTTCCGCCTCGAGTTGCAAGATGGCGGCGGAGGTAAAGGACTTCGTGTTGCTGCCGATTTGGAACAGACTCTTCGGCGTCACCGTGCCGGTCGGCCCGAAATTGGGGACGCTCGCGGTCGCCGTCACCGGCGACGCGCCGGCGCCTCGGCTGACGCTCACCGACAGCGTGGAAATGTGCTCGGCCTTGCGGCGCTCGACGAGATACGCGACGAGATCGTTACGCAACGCCGTCGCTAGCGACGGCGTCGGCGACCGGTGCGGTCGCGGATGAGGTGTGGGTGAGGCCGACGGCGGCGCCGCCGCGCCGGCTGCGAACAGGACCGCGAACGATGCGATCGCCACCACACCGAACGCACGCAGCTTCGCACGCATCACCGTCTCCCCTTCGACGAGATTCCGGACAGTTCGACGCTGATCCGCTCGACGAGCGTCCGGTAATCGTCCGGATCGCTGCCGGCGCGACCGGTCACAATGGCTTCCATTGCGCGCACGGCGCGCTCGTACGCAGCTCGCGCGCGCCGCTCGCCTACGCGTTGCGCGATCGGGCGTAATGCGCGTTCACGCCAGCGCGCTCGCGCCGGTAGCGCTCCTCCCGGACGGGCCAAATCCCACAGGTACCCGCACTCGGTGGCGAGCGCGGAAAGCAACGGTATTGCGGCCCCGCGCGGCTCACCGGCAAAACACTCGTGGGCGATCGCCAACGCCTCGGGAACACGCCCTTCGACCAACGCACTAGCGTATTTGTACGCTTTCGGATCTTCGATTGACAGCGACTCGGCTTCCACGTCGCGGATGGTGATTTTCTTACCGGCCAACGCGAGTTTTTCGAGATCGGTGCGCACCGCGGCGAGTTCGGCGTCGCTGCGTGCCAACGCGTCGATCACGCGCGTTTCGGCCGACGCGCCCAGCCGCTCCAGCGTTTCTTCGACGAAACGTGCGCGAACGTCGTCGGAAGCCGTAGTATCGATGCGCAACGCCGCCCGACCGAGTTGCGGCGCAAGCGCGAGCGGCCGCTCCGAGCGCGGCGAGACTAAATCAACGATGACGAGCGTGTTGCCTTCGGGCGCGTCCTGCGCTACCGCGAGCAGGTCGCGGCGCGCTTGCGCTTTGAGTAACTGCGCGTCTTCGACCACGACGACCCTGCGCTCTGCCAAGAACGGCATTGCGGAAATCGCTTCCCGCAATTGCCCGGCGTCGGCGGCCTCGTCGGACGGAAAACGCTGGAGGTTGAGCTCGCGTAGTTCAGGTAGCAGCAACCGGTCGAGAATCACGTCGAGGGCCCGCTCGGCCAACACCCGTTGCGTACCCTCGATGACGACGAGCCGGCCGATCGCCGGTTGTTTATCGAGAAAGTCGTAGACTTTCACGATACTGCAGTTCGGAGAGCGATTCGCCGTACGGCGGACGTAACACGCCGTGCTCGGTGATGAACGCCGCAATCAAATGCGCCGGCGTGACGTCAAACGCCGGATTGTAGACGGCCGATCCTTCTGGAGCCACGCGAGTCCCGGCGAATTCCTCGACTTCAGCCGCACTACGTTGTTCGATGGGAATCGCGTTGCCGTTCTCGAGCGAGAAATCGAACGTCGACAGCGGTGCCGCCACGTAAAACGGAACGCCGTGGTGCGCGGCCAGAATTGCTAGGCCGTAGGTGCCGACTTTGTTTGCCGTGTCGCCGTTACGAGCGACGCGATCCGCTCCCACGATCACGCAATCGATGCCTTCGCGCGCCATCGCCGTCGCCGCAGCGGAGTCGCTTTGGAGCACTGCGTCCACACCGGCCTCCGCGAGTTCAAACATCGTTAGCCGCGCTCCCTGCAGCAGCGGACGGGTTTCGTCCACGAAAACGCGCGGACGTTTCCCGTGACGATGCGCCTCGATGATGACGCCGAGCGCGGTGCCGCCACCCGCGGTCGCGAGCGAACCGGTGTTGCAGTGCGTGAGGATGTGCGCGCCCTTGCTAATGAGTTCCACGCCGTGTTGAGCGATCGCTGCATCCGTCCGGATCTGCTCCTGAGCAATCGCATGCGCTTCTGCGAGCATATCCGGTGCCGCGAGCACGCGATCGACGGCCCATGCGAGATTGACGGCAGTAGGGCGCGCCGCACGCACGCGAGCGACTTCACTCTGAAAGAGCGCGTCGTCGGCGATGGTTTTCCGGAGTAGCGCAACTGCGTACGCGCCGAAGACACCGATACACGGCGCGCCGCGCACGGCCAAACTGACGATGGCATCGACGAACTCATCCGGCGTGCGCGCGCGCAGGACGCGCACGTCGCGCGGAATCAGACGTTGATCGAGATACGCGACGGCGTCACCGTCCCAGGCGACGGCCGCGAACCGGCTCAAACCCCGGCCGGCACCTGCGCTGCGTAGCACGTACGGCAGTAGACGGGTCGGTCGCCGCGCGGCCGGAACGGGACCGTTGTCTCGACCCCGCAGGCTGCACAGACCGCCTCAAAATTCGGCCGGCTCGGTCGCTGCGGCTCACTCCCTTGCGCTCGCCGCGCTTGGCGGCAATCACGGCAGCGCTGCGGCTGGTTCTGAAATCCTTTGTCGGCGAAGAACTGCTGTTCTCGACCCGAGAACACAAACTGCGCGGCGCAGTCCTTGCACGTTAAAATCTTGTCTTCCAATGGTCGAATCTCCAACGTCCGTGCTTCGGGAGCCCGTTCCCGAGGCGCGTTAGATGCGACCCGCGTCGGAGAGTTCCTTCGCTAGCGGGTACCGGCGTCGGAACGCCGTTGCCATCCGAGCAGATCGATCAATGCATCGATTTGCCGCCGCTGCCGTGACGTCGGTCGAATGCGCTGCGCCACCGTCAAGCCTTTGAGGCGATGAAACGGCGGCGCGGTGTCGCCTAACAATTCCAACGCGTCGCCGGCGGCGCGCTGTGCGGCGTGGCGCTCGCCGAGCCCGTCAAGGGCAGTTGCACGTACGCGGCGCTGCCACGAGGCAAGCCTCGTATCGCCCTCAACGGCGCTTCGCTCGACGCGCTCGCACATGCGATTCGCGTCCTCGAACCGGTTGAGACGCGTGAGCGCCTCGGCTTCGTGCAGGACGCCGCCCCACCACGGACGCGTTTGCGCCGCGGATTCCGAACGCATTTCACGCGCGAACGCAATCGCCCCAGCCGCATCGCCGGCATCAACTGCAACGCCGCTGAGCAGGCTGAGGATCCACGCGGACGGTCGTCCGATCGCGCGGTGAATCGCCAGCGATTCGCGCGCGAGCGCTCCGGCTTCGGTTAATCGCCGCTGAGACCGCGCAATGCCACCCTTCTGCAGCAGCGCTGCCGAGATATCTTCCAGGAAGCCGTGACCGGCGGCGAATTCGTAAAATGCATCGCAAGCAACGCGCGCGCCGGCCGGACCGGCCGGCCCGTCGCAGGCGAGCATCGCGTTAACGTTGAGGTATTCGATCTCGGCTAGCGTCGAAACGCACGCACCCCCGGCAGCCGGATTGCGAGCGTGCGTGGTCGAGGCCGCATGAAATTTCCCTCGGACCTGATAGCAAAATGCCAACAGCGTCAGCGCGCGGCTCAGTGTTTCGGTTGATAATGGGTTGCCGATGCGTTCTCGCGGCTGCGCTTGGACAATGCATCGTTCCAGCACGTCCGTCGACTCGGACAATCTTCCAGCCTCGAAGGCGCGTGACGCCTCCACCAAGAGCGCGTGCTCGCTGCCGGCGCCGTCGTTTTGCCGGCTCGCCTCCCGCGCGCGTGCAAGTTCGCGATCGGCGCCGTCCACGTCGCCGTCTTGCAAGAGAAACTCCGCGAGGATGCAATGTCCCCATGCTTTCTGGTCGCCGGCCATCGCTGCGGTAACGGGTGCAAAGGCATCGTAGGCCACGCGACGATGGCCCGCCGCTGCAAGCGCTGCAGCGGTTTGCAGTTGGGCCGCAAACGGGAGCGCCACGTCCCGGCGTACGACGGCGACGACGTCACCGCGGATCTCCCGCGCGATCGTTCGGCGCGCCACCGCAAGGTCGCGATAGAACTGACGGCGCGAGAGTCCGAGATCGGCGGCCACGCGCTCGTGCATTTCACCGTTAACGTCGCAGCGGGTCGCAATTGCGTGCAGTCGCGTGCCGTTGTCGCATTCGTGAAGTCGCTCGACGGCGCGCAGCGCCGCCGCTCGCAGACGGGCTGCGGTCACCGAGTCTGCCTGCCCGCCGCTCGGGGCACGCTGCGATAGCGTTTTGAGCAAATCTGCGACTTCGCGTAAGTCCGAATTTGCCCGGCTTGGCCGCGGCCTGCGTGCGCTCAATGCAGCACGTATTTCTCGATCAGGCAGTCGTATTGGTAATTCGGGCCGTGGTCTTCTTCCATGACGCCGCGGCCCTGCGAATATCCGTAGTTGTGCGTATTGCCGCTTTCGAAATAGGGCGCGACCCAGAACGTTCCCAGCGGCGTCTTGTTCGTGTATTCGAAGCCCACGAACACCCGGCTGATCGTTCCGCGTACCGGAGCCGGATAGTCATAGTGCGCGTGAAGCACGGGGTGCTGCACGACGATTTTGGTCGGCGTGACGGTCTTGACTTTGTGATGGATGTAGTAGCCGTAGATCCAGGTATTCGCGCCGGAGTCGTTGGCCAGCAGTTGGTCGACGTAGACCGACTTGGTCGGCGAACTGGGGATCTGCAGCGAGAACACGTAGACGAGCCGCTTATTGACGTGCAACGTTCCGATGACGTGGTCGACGATCTGAAACTGCTTGTTGCAGACGTACGTCCACGAGTCACCCGGCCCGAGTGGTTGGTAAGCCTTGACGGCGTTTACCACTTGCGCGCCGCCCGCGAGATTCGGCACCAGGTCGCGCGTCTGGGCCGCATTCGGCGCGCTACATGCACTCGCGGTCGCGACGGTCGCCACCGTAACTCCGTGCAGTATTCGACGCAGGATCAGCATGCATGCCTCCTTCGTTTATACGTCCTAATCGTCGGGAGCCTGCGACGACGGCGCCTGACGTTCGAAGTCGCTCGCATGCAGACGTGTCGGAATCTTGTGAAAGTGCAACGGCGTTTGCGAGAAATCGAACATGTCGTCAAATGCATCGGCGCGGGCGTCGGCCCCTCCCAACGACGGCAGCCCAAACACCGCTTCGATCAGATGCAGCGTCGAAGCAACCTCGTGCTGCGCGTGCGAGACGTAACCCGCCTTCGCATAGGGTGAAATCACGATAGCCGGCACGCGGTATCCGAGTCCTTCATACGCGTGCGTGTGTGGATCGGCGTACTGGGGTGGACTCACGTGATCGTACCAACCGCCCCATTCGTCCCACATCACCACGATGGCCGTGTTCTTCCAATAGCCACTTTGGCCAACTGCGTTGACGATTGAACCGACCCAATCAGGTCCGGTTGCGCTGCGCGATCCGGCATGATCGGAGTTGATCCAAGCCGGCACGACCCAGGCGACTGCCGGCAGCCGTTTCTGCGCAATGTCGTTGAAGATGCTACTTTCGGGCGATTTCACGTTGCGCACCCAATCTTGACCAAAACGCACCGCCCAAATTGCGTCGTACGCAGACCAAATCTGCCCGGCGTTCACTCCTCCCACGGTCGGTGCGTAATAGGCCCAGGATACGTGCGCCTTGTCGAGGATTTTCGCCGCCGTTTCGTAGCCGAAGCACGGATAGGGCCCGAGCACTTCGATGCCGGTCGCCTTCGAATAGACCGGCGGACGCGACTGGCCGTACTGCAAAAGATACGTCGATTGCGAAACCGGCGCGTCGCAGCCCCACGGGTTCGGCGGCGGCGGCGACGGTGTCGGGAAGAACGGATTTTCGGTGACGTGATTGGCTTGGCCGGCAATCATGTACTGATGCGCGGTATAACTCGGACCGTTATTCGACGCAAACGCGTGGTCGGCCAGGGCGTATTCGTGGGCCATCGTCCAATACGGCCGGATTTCATCTTGCGGAACGTACGAAAACGCGGTCGCATAATGCGCCTGCCCGAAGAAGAGCCAACAGTCCGGGTGATTGCGTGGATACTTGCACGACGGCTTGAAGCCGCTAATCTCGCGATCGAAGCCGTCGTTCTTCCCGCCGTCGTAGTCTTCCAAGAACTGAATGTGATCGTGATTGATGTCCCACGCGTTCGTCAAACTCCACGATTTCAACGTGTACTTAACGCCATGACCATAACCAAAGTCAACGGTATCGGCACCGGGAAAGCCGCGAAACAAGTTATCGAAGGAACGATTCTCTTGCATGATGATCAGCACGTGCTGGATCTTGCCGTTGCCGACTACCGATGATGCTGCCCGCAGCGAACTGGCCGGATCTGCGCCAGCAGCGCCGGACGGAACCATCGGAGAACCGGGGCCAGCACCACGGCAACTGACCGCGATGGGCACGAGCAGCAAAGCAAGCCACGCGATCCTCAGCGTCGCAGAGCGATTAGCCATGGTTTCCTCCTGTGTTCGTTTGCTGCGATGTTCCCGCGTGCCGGCTACCGGAAACCTGCTCGCGGCAAGGTCGAACCAATCTGCAACAATGTTGCGGCCGCGAGCGCAGCCGCATAACCCTTATCTCCGCGGGCCGGGTCGGCGCGTTCCTCCGCTTGATCGTACGTCTCGGTCGTCAGCACGCCAAAACCGATCGGTACGCCGGTCGATAGCTGAACGTCCATGATGCCGCGCGCACACTCGCCCGCCACGTAGTCGAAGTGTGGCGTTTCGCCGCGCACGACGGCGCCCAATGCAACCATGGCGTGATGACGCTGCGGGTCGAGCAGGTTGCGACACGCTAACGGAAGTTCGAAACAACCCGGTACGGAAATTTCTTCGATATCGTCATCGGCAACGTTGCACGCGCGCAACCCCCGCCGCGCGCCGGCAATCAGCATGTCTGCCAACTCTGGATAAAACCGCGCGACGACCACCGCAAAGCGCCTCCCCGAACAGTCGGGTACCGCGATTGCGCCGGAGACGATTGCGTGCTCGCTCACGAGACCGCCGCCGGCTCGTCGAACATATGCCCGAGTTTCGATCGTTTGGTATTAATGTAGTGGCGATTGTAGCGCGTCGGAACCGTCTGCATCGGCATGCGGCCGACGATCTTCAACCCGTATCCTTCGAGCCCGAAGATTTTGCGCGGATTGTTGGTGATGACGCGCATCTCACGCACGCCGAGATCGACGAGAATCTGCGACCCGATGCCGTAGTCGCGTTTGTCGACCGGCAAACCGAGGGCAACGTTGGCTTCGACCGTATCCGCGCCGCGATCTTGCAGTTCGTAAGCACGCAGCTTGTTGGCCAAGCCGATTCCGCGGCCTTCCTGACGAAGGTACAGCAACACGCCGCGGCCTTCGGCCGCAATCAGTTCCATCGCGCCGTCGCGCTGAGCGGCGCAGTCGCAGCGAATCGAATGCAGCGCGTCGCCCGTCAAGCATTCCGAGTGCACCCGCACCGGCAGATTCTTTCCGTCGCCGATTTCGCCCATCACCAACGCTACGTGCGTGTTTGCGTCAATCGTCGTCTCATATGCGACGCCGCGCCAGTGGCCTTTGGCTGTCGGAAGATCGAACTCGGCGATACGGCGCACCAATTTTTCGGTACGCATCCGGTACGCGATGAGATCTTTAACCGTGACGAGTTTGAGCCCGTGACGGTCCGCGTAGGCGCGCAATCCATCGAAGCGTTCCATCGTGCCGTCGTCGGCCATGATCTCGCAAATGACGCCCGCCGGATATAAGCCCGCCAATCGCGCGAGATCCACCGATGCTTCGGTCTGACCGGCGCGCACGAGCACGCCGCCTTCGCGCGCTCGCAACGGAAAGGTGTGGCCCGGGCGCAAAAAGTCCGCTCCCCGCGCATCCGGGTCGATCAACTTCTTGATCGTCGCCGCGCGATCGTGGGCCGAAATGCCGGTCGTCGTCAGCCCGCGCGCTTCGACCGAAACGGTGAAGGCGGTTTCGTGCAGGGCCGTGTTGTCGCTCACCATCTGCGGAATCTGGAGTTCGTCGAGTCGCCGGCCTGGAAGCGGAACGCAGATCAGGCCGCCGGCCTCCTTGCGCATGAAGTTGACCGCTTCCGGTGTAACCGCCGATGCCGCCATCACCAAGTCGCCTTCGTTTTCGCGGTCCTCATCGTCGAGGACGACGACCATCTTACCCGCGCGAATATCGGCGATCGCCTCTTCGATCGTGTCGAGCGGACTAGGCTCGTCGGCGAGTTGCTCGCCCAACTGGGGCAGTACGTGCGCCAAACGCTGGAGCGTCCGGTACGACGGCTCGCGCCGCCCGGCGCGCAACAGCGAGATCGCCGATTCGGTCAGTCCGCTGGCCGCCGCGATCTCCGCCGCCGTGTGCCCGCTGAACTCAATCGCGGCTTGCAACCGCTCGGCAAAACTCTCCATAGGTTCCACGCTAGATGGAGACTTGACAGATGTCAAGCCGCCAAAGCAGGCACGGGACGCGATTACGCAAGGCGCTCCGCTATTGGGTTGCGAGTTGAACGCTTCTGGAGCGACGCGTAGCCCGCCGTCGAAGCGCTACGGAATCGAAAGGGGCATCGCAATGTTTGATTTCCGTCGCGCTTTTGGAGTCTGCGTGGCTACGGGTATGCTTGCGAGCTGCGCCGGACCGCAGTCGATGACGGGTGCCCCCGAGTACAAGGGTTCAAACCGCAACGCGTTCTCCGCAGCGATCATCTCTCCAAGCGTACTACCGAGCTAAATTTACCGATGAGGTTGGGTACCCGCTTCCCTTCTCTACTTTGTGCTTGCGATTTAAGTTCTCTGGCGCCTGGTTCTCGGTGCCGGCGACCGCGTTTAACGGAACGTATCTTACGTCCGGGAACGCCTTATTTGCATCCGCCCTAGCGCCCTGGTCGCCGACCGCCTATGCAAGCTTGCAAGGGTCCATCAACGCGGAGCAAGGCTCCGGCGACTACGTGATTACGCAACCTAATGGCAAGATATACAGTGGCGGGACGTTCACCATGACGCGCGCACCAGAGGGCTGTAGCTGAAAAACGGGGTTATTTGCGAGGAGTTGGACCAGCCCAGGCGTGCAACACTAAAAACCAAATCAGGCCGGTAACAACGACGTACCAAGCGGCCACGCTTATGACGTACAGCCAAGCCTTGTGGCCCACGAAGTGATCCCATAGCGCAAACACCACGGGAGGGCCGAAGAAAACGGTCCAGAGCGCCCACGCCGGAATCCGCCGTATTCGCCTCTCGCGATGCGATTTGGCGGGTAGCATTAGACTGCGGCCCGTTCATGCGCTGGCATTGCTGCCATTATACCAAGTAACGCACTATCATCGTCCCAGCAGCGTCGAAACGACGTTCCACATGATTAAGGCTAAGTTCGGAAGCCGTATCCGGTCTAAGACTGAAACGGCGATGGTGAACGAGGTTCTCTGCAAGATTCTCTGCCACAACCTCTGCATGCTGTGCAGTCGATCTACGAGTTGGGCATCGAAGCCAAATTTTGGCGGAGCAAAGAGCGCATAGGGTGACTACTGCGGATAGTACGGTATCTCTAAAGCGGCAATAGCGGCAATGGGTGACTTCGACTGCACGTTTACGACATACGGGGTACGGGACTCGCAATCTTAGCGGCAGTCACGACGAGCCCCAGGCCAGCAAGAACTATCGTACTCACAAGGCTTGCGTCCATGGCCCAGGCATACGCCGCTCGGTGCGATTGGGCCGCCCCCGGGAACCCTGGAGCGCGCCCATAAAATCCGGCGGCTGCCCATAAAATCGGCCCGCCAGGCCACAAAATAGGCAAAGCCTTTGCCATAGGCTTTGCCCTTAAAAGGCGGGTTGCCCAAGAAAGACGACGGCTGCCTAAAAACTCTAAAGTCCAACCCCGGTATCGTCGTCTATTTCGCCCGGCGCAAACGGGAGCGGCAGAGTCGTTCCGTAGGCGGGGCGCAAATGATCAAGAGTCGCCTTGAAATCTTGATACGTCTTGCTTAGCTGCATCATCGTGACTACGGCACCCATATGCTCAAGAAGTTTTCGGTATCCCCAACTAGCAGAAAGCATTTGCCAGAGTTTGTTTGACCGCTTCCCCTTCGGGTTTTTAGGTGCCACTCGTTTCAGTTCGTCCAGAACGCCGGGAGCTAAGCGACGGTAGATAATGTCGTTTGTGAGATGACCAAAAAACTGTGGCCTCTGCACCTTACCACTCGGGAATGGCAGATTCCTGAGCCTAAATAGTTCAGAATAGTATTCGTCTGGAAATGTCTTAACCCAGGGCTGCAACTCCTTCGCTATAAAGGCTTCTAGTATTTGAGCAAGGGAGTTTGCGGCTCTCTTTTTTTCGTAACCCGTCGCTTCGTCGATCAGCGCAATGATGCCAACTTTGGCAACCGCGCGCACAATCACATGAGCGCGAAGCACCACTCCGGTGTACGCTTTGTCAACGTGCCCGTGTTCAAACGAAGTTAGAACCGCGTTGCAAACGTCTACTAGTAGGGGCCCGCGATAGCTAAACGCGACGGGCCCACCGCGAGGTTGGCGCATCCGCAACGGATTGCGAAGTTCGTCGAAAGCATCTGGAGCAAGGTAGCTATCGAGGCGCGTGTGCTTGACGAGACGGTCCATCGCGCCGCCGCTTGATCGTAGTCCCAATGCCTCAAAGAAGCCGCGCTGCGAGAGAACCCGCTCGTCGTTGTCGAGAACGTAGCACAGGACGTCAACGCCACCGAGGTCCAGGGGATGCTCATCGTCCCCGTACTGAGCCGTCCGGACGTTGGGACTCCAACGAGCGGCGGCACCCTTTTTAGCGATCTCCCTCCGCGCCTTAGCTGGAAGAGCCAGGGCCCTAGCCTCTCCTCCGCGAGCGCGGGCAGGCTTGCGCGCATCGGATTTCGGCTGCAAATCGTTACTCATGCTTGCATCTTAGCCTTTCATAAGGTACAATGCAAGCATATTCGCACTATTGGTTGCTAAGATTTCGGTTTAAGGCCCAGAAATCTACGCATCGGAATAGTGAGGCCGCCCAGGTGCTGTAACACCCAGGCGGCGCGTGAACAAGAGGTACTAGCTCATGTCCACTACCGAGAATCATACCCCCGGCGACCAGGCGAGGGAAGCCCGCGAGCAGCGCGGTCTGGAGATCGCCGCCACCAAGAATCTCAACCGTAAGGGGGACCTTTGGACCGTTCCGTCCTCGACCGGGCACGGAGCCTACGTCGTTGACTACGAGCCCGCGACTTGCACCTGTCCCGATTTTGAGTTGCGCCGCGAGCCGTGCAAGCACGTTTACGCGGTCGAGTTTACGATTCGGCGCGAGGAGACGACGGCAAGCGGAACGGTGACCGAGACGATAGCCTATCGCCAAGAGTGGTCGTCCTACAATGCCGCGCAGACCAACGAGAAGGGCCGCGTTGCCGAGTTGCTGCGCGATCTATGCTCGGCGGTTGACAATCCCGTACAGAAGCGCGGGCGTCCTCGCCTGCCGTTCTCCGATTCGATCTTTTGCGCGACCATGAAATGCTACAGCGGAATGTCCACCCGGCGAGCCATGTCCGACTTGCGCGACTTTGAGGCTCGGGGACTCATTGACAAGGCCCCCCATTACAACTCCGTGATTAACGCGATGGAAAACCCTGACCTGACGCCGTTCCTGAAGGCCCTGGTTGAGCAGAGCGCGACCCCGCTTGCGGACCTGGAAACAGACTTTGCCGCCGATTCCTCCGGCTTCTCTACCTGTATCTATGACCGCTGGTTTAGCCACAAGTACGGGCGCGAGATCACGCGGTCCCAATGGCTGAAGGCGCATATCATGGTCGGGACCAAAACAAACGTTATCACGACCGCCGAAATCACGCCGTCGAACGTCAACGATTCCCGAATGCTCCCCGACTTGCTCGAAACGTCCGCCAAGCGATTCGACATGAAGCGCGTTTCCGCCGACAAGGGCTACCTGTCGCAGCGAAATGTCCAGGCGATCACGGATTACGGGGCCGAGCCGTTCATCTCTCCCAAAGCGAACACGCAATTCGGCGTCCATCGCGATTCCAATGGCTGGAAGCCCCATACCTGGAACAAGATGCTCGCCTACTACCGCTATCGGCGCGACGAGTTTCTCGGCCACTACCACCGTCGCAGCAACGTGGAAACGACGTTCCACATGATTAAGGCTAAGTTCGGAAGCCGTATCCGTTCCAAGACGGAAATCGCGCAGGTTAACGAAGTCCTCTGCAAGATTCTCTGCCACAATCTCTGCGTGCCGGTGCAGTCGATCTACGAGTTGGGCATCGAAGCCAAGTTTTGGCAAAGCAAGATCGCGCAAGAACCCGATGCCGCCAATCAATAAAAAGTCGCAACGGGTTTTCTTTCCGTCGGGCAATCCGTTCCTTCGGCCAGAGTGTCGGAAAATATGCAGAATAATCTTTCGGTTTTAACGCCATTTCTATTTATTAGGAATCCCCCGGCAAAATATAAGGTGTTTCTCTGGTGCCGTAGATTCTGTATGATTGCCTGCGGCAACGGTTTAGTTACCAAGGAAAAACCCATTTTCGCGTGCCCCATAACTGTGCCCGTATCAATGATGTGGTCTTTTTCGGACGCGGCCAATGCGCGGGCTTGGTTAGAATTGTCGAACATCGAATCCACTGTTTGCTCGCTTGCGGAGCGCGGAGAAATCCAAGATGCACCGTAGTCGCTCACTATCGCATCGTCGTCGCCATCGTTAACAACCCATGCTTTGATAGCAATTCTGCCTTCGGGCTTTTGCACCGTATCGGGCGGATAAAATTCCCAACTGTCTAGGTGCAGCATCGGAAGCGGATGCGGCCAAACCACCTTTCCGTAAAATCCAACTCCCGCGAGTAGGGCGACCAGGGCGAGAAGCCTCCGCGAAACATGTCCCTCAATCCAGTAAAAATTCCAAACGGGATGGGCAAGAAGAGCCGCAATCACCACCAACATCAGGACCACGGTAGTGGGCGACCTGTTGGGGGCCAGCGGAAGCCCTATAAGTACGGCTAGGCCGAACAAAGTAAGCCAACGATCAACAGGCTTTGGGGGCGGAACATTTGGCGGTGGGGCGGATAGCCTGCGGGACCTAGACATGCTTGGCCGGTTCGCCCACCGTAGGAAGAAGACCGGCGCCCCAATTGGAAACCTGCCTGCCCATAAAATAGAGCGGCTGCCCACAAAATCACGGCCAAACCGCCTTTAATGGGCAAAGCCTTTGCCATAGGCCTTGCACATTTAATGGCTAGGTTGCCCGCTTTTTTGTGCAGCGGGGGCACTTTTTGTGCAAACCAGGGGGCTGAGAGCGGGTCGAGACTACCGTTTCGGGGGTGCGCTTTTTTGGGGGGGCATCCGTCGGCGCGGCCGTTGATTGACGCGGCCTAAAGGGGCCCTCAATCGGGCGGGGAAGGTGTCGGTCCGGTGATCTATCCGCCAAACATCAACAGCATAAAAGTGGCGATTCTTCGCCCTGTCCAGACGCCTATGAGCGATGTGGACCTTCAGGCGCTCGCCACGAGGCTCGCTCACATCTACCCCGTTCAGGAACGGCGACCAGGCGGGAGCGGGGTTGCCTTAATGAACCCCGCAGTACGCAAGAGCGTTATAGTCGAGATTCCTCGGGTATTGATTTCCGAGGATTATGTGCCCGACCCGAACCGAGCGGTCGAAAGCATTGAAACGACGCTCAATGAGACATTGGTGACCCTGTCCATGCGCCCACCGTATCCGTTTGGCGTTGTTGTGGACGGTGTCGCGAATGGGGACCAACCCGCCTCCGTGGCGATTACGTCGTTGCTTGGCGAGAGGGCAAACAATCTAATCGCCCTTTCTGACCACTACGACGGTAGCGGTATACGATCAGTCTATCAAAAAGATGGACGCAAGTACGACCTCCGCCTAGAGATATTGGTAGCCGACCCGAGCAAGTATTTTTTGTTCGCCGATATTAACAGCTTCCCCAAGCCAGCTAATGACCGACAAGAAATTGTAGCCGAGGTTCGCCGGGCAGTCGAGTATTTTTCAACGGATGTACACCAGGCGTTCGATTCACTTTTTTAGGGAATCACTAGGAGTAACTCAATGTCAGTACAGCCAAGCCCATCCGAACTTTTTGCAGAATCGACGTACATTTTCGGGGCATTCCCTGCCCACTATTGTTCCGAACTAAATGACACTTCGGTATCCTCCGGGGCGCCGCATCGGTCACAGAGGAGCCCTTCATGGAGCTTCCAGTTTGAAACTGGAGCCGAAATAATTGAAGACTTGCACGATCATCTGAATACGTCTTACCATCTGCTGGAACGAGACGATATTTAGGTATTGCAACGCCTTGAGGTTCGAGAGGCGAACGCGTTAGGAAAGATTCGCCCCGTCATCATCCTGTCGAACGACTACGCTTGCCTCTCGCAAGAAACAATACTTACTGCACCAATAAGAACGAAGCCGCCCCCGTTTCAGTGTCCTGGCCTCCTGAAGGTCGAGTCCCTTAAAAAGCACGGCGATATTCACGGCTTCATCCGTTTGGACCTCATCATCTTCTATTCGCGGAACCAAATCGGCGACAAGGTCATCCACCGTTTTACTGACCAAGACGACGTGGACCTCATAAACGGCACACTAAAGTCGGCTCTGGGTCTCGCTTAACAAAGGCCGCTTCTAGGCGGCCCCCTTCCAGAACTTCGCTTCAATCCCAAGCTCGTAGAACGACTGCACCAACACGCAGAGATTGTGGCAGAGAACCTTACAGAGGATTTCGTTTACCTGAGCGACTTCCGTCTTTGAGCGAATGCGTCCACCAAACTTGGCCTTAATCATGTGGAACGCGGTTTCGACGTTGCTCCTGCGATGGTATATCGCCAAGAAGTCGTCGCGGCGATACTGATAGTACGCCAGCATCTTGTTCCAAGAGTGGGCCTTGAACCCGTTAGAGTCGTGCGTCACTCCGAGCCGAGTGTTTGCTTTCGGGGAGATGAACGGTTCGGCTCCGTGGTTCGTGATCGCCTGAACGTTCATTTGCGACAGGTAGCCCTTATCGGCAGAAACCCGCTTCATGGCGAACCGTTTGGCTGACGTTTCGAGCAGTTCGGGGAGCATCCGGGAATCGTGGACGCGAGACTCCGTGATCTCCGCGCTGGTGATAACGTTCGTTTTGGTTCCGACCATAACGTGCGCCTTGACCCATTGGGAGCGCGTGATTTCACGCCCGTACTTATGGCTAAACCAGCGGTCATAGATGCAGGTGGAGAAGCCAGAGGAGTCGGCGGCAAAGTCGGTTTCCAGGGTCGCCAGCGGAGCGGCGCTTTCCTCGATCATCGCTTTGAGGAAGGGCGTCAAGTCGGGGTTTTCGAGCGCGTTCAGGACCGAGTTGAAATGCGGCGCTTTGTCAATGAATCCGCGAGCGGCAAAGTCGCGCAAGTCGGAGTCGGTGCGCCGTGCCGACATACCGCAATAGATTTTCATAACGGCGCAGAAGATCGCGTCGGACAGCGGAAGGCGTGGGCGTCCGCGTTGTTGCACGGGGCCGTCAACTGCGGCGCAGAGATCGCGAAGCAATACCGCAACGCGCTCTTTCTCGTTCGTTTGCGCGGCGTTGTATGCGGCCCACTCTTGGCGGTAGGTTATCGTCTCCGTCACCGTTCCGCTTGCCGTCGTCTCCTCGCGGCGAATCGTAAACTCGACCGCGTAAACGTGCTTGCACGGCTCGCGCCGAAGTTCATAGTCGGGACAGGTACAAGTCGCTGGCTCGTAGTCAACGATGTAGGTTCCGTGCCCCGTAGTGGAGGGCACCAACCACAAGTCGCCCTTCTGCTGGAGTTTTTTCTTGGCGGCGATTTCGAGCCCGCGCTGTTCCCGCATTTCCATAGTAGTAGTTTACTACAAGGTAAACGGCTTGTCAACCTAAAAGGGGATAACTTGACGGTAACTACCAATAGGTATATCCTAGAAC